>Ga0316207_10002825_pt1 | contig 17127 bp, 19 predicted proteins | sample 6weekpyrite_MG_FD_204943 | JGI IMG/M metagenome (GOLD analysis project Ga0316207, IMG submission 204943) | Microbial mat bacterial communities from mineral coupon in-situ incubated in ocean water Damariscotta River, Maine, United States -... | ecosystem: Environmental > Aquatic > Marine >...
AGTATCGTTGTTCATATGAAATCGCTGCCGAGGCTATTTCTCGCCAGCAGCAACCCGTTTAGTAATAACCCATTGCTGTGCAATTGAAAGGGCATTATTCACTACCCAGTACAATACTAAGCCCGATGGGAAGAAGGCAAAAAACACCGTAAAGACGATCGGCAACATACCCATGACTTTTTTCTGAATTGGATCCAGCGGTGCAGGGTTAAGACGTTGTTGCAACAACATCGTCGCACCCATTAACAACGGTAGAATAAAGTATGGATCAGCCGCTGATAAATCATTTAACCAGAAAATAAACGGCGCCTGGCGCATTTCTACGCTTTCGAGTAATACCCAGTATAAAGCGATGAAAACAGGAATCTGAATCAAGATAGGCAAACAACCACCAAGCGGATTAATCTTTTCCTCTTGATACATTTTCATCATGGCTTTTTGGAAAGCCGCTTTATCATCACCGTAACGTTCTTTTAATGTTTGTAAACGCGGCGTGACAACACGCAGTTTTGCCATTGATTTGTAGCTCGTTTCTGAGAGCTTAAAGAAAATCAATTTAATAACCGCAGTTACCGCAATAATCGCCCAACCCCAGTTTCCGAATAAACTGTAAAACCATTCCATTAACCAAAACAATGGATCCGCAAGAATCGTTAACCAACCATAATCAACTGTTAAACCAAGATTCGGGGCAGCGGTTGCTAATTGACTTTGTAATTTCGGTCCAACAAACATTCGAGTGCTGAGTGTTTTTGTTTCACCTGCTGCAACAGCTTGTTGTGGTGTCACCATACCAATTACATATTTATTACCATCACTCACCTTGGTATAAACGTGATTGCGTTCATCTGGATCAGTTAACCATGCAGCAAGAAAATAATGTTGGATCATCGCAACCCAACCACCTGTCATTTGCAGTTTCAGGTTTTCATCTTGCATGTCATCGTAGTCAACTTTTTCATACGGATTTTCTGCATTTGAAACAACGGCACCAGCATAGGTATAAATGAAACTCGATGTTTCAACACCGGTATTTTCACCACGCTTATATTGACGGTATAAACTACCTTGCCATGATTGAGGAGTATTATTGTTAACTTCGTAGTCTAAATTGAAATCGTATTGTCCACGTTTAAACGTGTAAATCTTATTAACACGTAAACCGTTTTTACCTTGCCAAAATAAGGTGACCTTAAGAGAGTCAGCACCTTCTTCCATTACATATTTGGTTGCAGCGACTAAATAGGTGCTTGTGTGATCAGGACTATCTTTTGCAAGTAAACCACTTTGTGCAATAAATAAATGTGAATCACCATCGTCCATTAATAAAAAAGGCTTCGCATCGGCTTCAACCGAATCAAGGTAATCACGTAATTTTGCTTTTACAATATCACCACCGCGTGTATCAATTTCAATATCATATACATCGGTCTGTACAGTAATACGTTGTCCTTTCGGAACAGATGTCACAACTGGAACGGGAGAGGTCGTCGGTGAAACTGTATCGACTGGTATTGCCGGTGCATCACTTGCAGAAGCATCGCTACTGACGGACGCTGCTGGTGACGTTGTCGCAACCGGTGCGGCTATGTCTGTGCCGTAATCTTCTTGCCATGCCTGGTACATCATAAATAAAACAAGTGCCAAGGCGGCAAACAACATTGTACGAATCGTTTCCATATTACTTCTTCTTTGACTCTATCTTTAATTCAGGCACCGGATCCATTCCACCCGGATGCCAAGGATGACATCGCAAAATTCTACGCACTGCTAAATACACACCTTTAAGTGCACCATGACGTTCAATTGCCGTATGTGCATAACATGAACAAGTCGGATAAAACCGACAGTCCTGTCCCATCAAAGGACTCAATACGATTTGATAACCGCGTATTATAAGCAAGAGGATTTTGCGCATTGCTTTACCAAATTTTGCCAATGTTTTTTCAATGCGTCAGCTAACTCGGTATTATTTTTATTATTTGTCGCGTGTTTTGCTAACACAACAATATCAATAGCCGGTAGTGTATCTTTATATAGTCGAAAACTCTCGCGGATTTGTCGCTTAACACGATTTCTATCTACTGCGCGCCGCAACTGCTTTTTTGCAATGGCCAAGCCCAAACGTGCTTGCTGAGAATCATTGCTTTTCGCTAAAACAGTAAAAACGGAGTCGCCGGACTTAATAGGATTTGCAAAAACACGTTTGTAATCTGCCGGACTGGTGATCCTGAGATGACGGTTAAAACCGAATTTACTCACGATCGAAGGGAGCTGAGAAGCTAAACCAACGCCACAACTTGTTTAACAACAAGTCGCGGCATTGTCATTAAGCACTCAGTGATGCACGGCCTTTAGCACGGCGAGCATTGATAATCGCACGACCACTCTTAGTTGCCATACGAGCACGGAAACCGTGGTTACGTTTACGCTTTAATACACTGGGCTGAAAAGTTCTCTTCATGACGATGCCTACTGTCGTAATTCAATAATAATAGCCCTCGCCTCAGGCGGGAGCGGAAAAGCGGCACAATTTACTTTGGATCGTGATCAAAAGTCAAGATTTTTAACGAAAAATCAGCAATTAATAAGGGTGTGGATAACTTTTAGCGGCAAGGTTACAATTCCACCTCCACGACCCGTCACAAAACCAATACGGAGCACATAAAAACGGTGTCATCACCCCTTTGGCAAGCTTGTTTGAATCACCTTGAAGGTGAACTAACTTCAGAACAATTTAATACCTGGATTCGTCCCCTGCATGCAGAAGAAGAACCAGAATGCTTGCGCCTGCTCGCCCCCAATCGCTTTGTACTCGATTGGGTAAATGAGCAATTTATTCAACAAATTACCGATACGGTTGATCGCCTAGTGCAAGGCAGCAATCCTGTTATTCAGCTTGAAATAGGTAGTCGACAATTAACGGCTGCAAATGCGGTTGCCAATGAAGCAGGGCTTGATACCACTAAAATGAAGCGTAATGGCCAACACGGGCCATCGGTCAATACTGCGCCAGACCCCGTGCCTGCTCATTTTAGTGCCCTTAACAAAACATTTACGTTTGATAGTTTTGTTGAGGGTAAATCCAATCAACTAGCCCGCGCAGCATCCATGCAAGTTGGTGAAAATTCCGGCGCTGCCTATAACCCTTTGCTTATTTATGGTGGTGTAGGTTTAGGTAAAACGCATCTCATGCATGCCGTGGGTAACTTAATTTTAGCTAAAAATCCGCAAGCTCATGTTGTTTACTTACATTCTGAGCGCTTTGTAGCGGATATGGTAAAAGCCTTACAACATAATGCAATTAATGAATTTAAACGTTATTACCGCTCAGTTGATGCATTATTGATTGATGACATTCAATTTTTTGCTGGCAAAGGTCGTTCACAAGAGGAATTTTTCCATACTTTCAACACCTTATTGGAACACCAGCAACAAGTCATTATGACTTGTGATCGTTACCCTAAAGAAGTTGATGGTCTTGAAGAACGCCTAAAATCACGTTTTGGTTGGGGTTTAACCGTTGCTATTGAGCCACCTGAACTCGAAACTCGCGCCGCTATTTTGATGAATAAAGCTTCTTTAGTACAAATTGACTTACCTCGCGAAGTTGCTTTTTTTATTGCTAAACGTATTTATTCAAATGTTCGAGAGTTAGAAGGGGCATTAAGACGTGTTATTGCGAATGCTCATTTTACGGGTAAACCAATTACTCTCGACTTTGCTAAAGAATCATTGCGAGATCTGTTAGCCTTACAAGAAAAATTAGTTAGCATTGATAATATTCAAAAAACAGTTGCTGAGTATTACAAGATTCGCGTTGCTGATTTACACTCAAAACGTCGTACTCGCTCTATTACGCGACCTCGACAATTAGCAATGGCGCTAGCAAAAGAACTAACAACCCATAGCTTGCCAGAAATTGGCGATGCATTTGGTGGTAGGGACCACACTACAGTGATTCATGCCTGTAAGAAAATAAAAGAACTAAAAGATGCTGATTCGCGTCTTAATGAAGATTATTCGAATTTGTTAAGAACATTGTCAACATAATGTTAATGACCTGTTGATAAGTGTGTGGGTAAATATAGCCCCATATTTATCCACAGAAAGTGCACAAGTTAGCGACTTGTATTAGGCGGTTATGCACAGGGTTTTAATTTAATTAACCCATTGATTTTAAATTAAATAATGGACTTGTACACAGAATATCTTGGTACTAATAATAACAATAAGTATATATATACTTAGGAACTAATAATATGAATTTTAAGATCCAACGCGAAGCTTTACTTAAGCCTCTGCAGACAATCTGTGGTGTTGTTGAACGTCGACAAACATTACCAATACTTTCACATGTGTTATTAGTCTCTGATGGTGAGCTATTAACCATTACCGCAACTGATCTTGAAGTAGAGATGATTGCTACTACTAAAATTGAAAGTAGTTCATCTGGTGAAATAACCGTTCCTGCTAGAAAATTTCTCGATATTTGTAAAACATTACCCGATGACTGTCTTATTAATTTTAAATTAGATGGTGAACGGGCTATTTTAAATGCCGGTAAAAGTCGATTTACATTATCAACATTACCAGCAAATGATTTTCCAAATATTGATGTTGCTGATGATGGCAATGAATTTACAATTAAAGAAAATTCGCTTAAATCAATTATTGATCACACTCAGTTTGCTATGGCACAGCAAGATGTTCGTTATTACTTAAACGGATTGATGCTTGAAATAGCAGAAGGGAAATTGCGTAGTGTTGCAACAGATGGCCATCGTTTGGCTATGTGTGAAATAGAAGCAGACGCGGCTTCTATAGAAGCGAAACAAATTATTTTACCTCGTAAAGGTGTTTCTGAATTAGCTCGATTATTAGAAAATGAAAATCACGATGTCACGATTGAAATTGGTAATAATCATATTCGTATGAAATTTGCTGAACTTATTTTTACTTCAAAACTGATTGATGGGAAATTTCCTGATTACCAACGTGTTTTGCCACAAAATACAGATAAAAATTTAATACTGAATCGTGAAATATTCCGCCAAGCCTTAACACGTGCCTCTATTCTTTCGAACGAAAAATACCGTGGTATTCGTTTATTGATGGACAATAATACAATGCGTATTGTCGCTAATAACCCTGAACAAGAAGAAGCTGAAGAACAAGTAGAGCTCGATTATAGTTTTGATCCACTGGAAATAGGCTTTAATGTTACTTATTTATTAGATGCTTTGAATGCAATTAATACTGAAGAAGTGAATATTGGTTTAAGTGATTCAAATAGTAGTTGTTTGATAACTGCGATGGGTGAAATGGCTGCTCAATGTCGTTATGTTGTTATGCCAATGCGCCTATAGTTTTTTATTCCTGTTGTTAATCAGGATTAATAACTTATATGAGTGTTGAGATTCTTAAAATATCGCATTGTCGTAATATTAAATCAGCACAATTAACCTTAAAATCTGGCTTAAATATTATTACTGGCGAAAATGCCAGTGGTAAAACCACCCTTCTCGAAGCTTTTAATTTACTTGGAACAGGTAGATCTTTTCGTACCAGCCGTTTGAATCATGTTGTTCAGTCTGAACAAACGGTATTAACTATTTTTGCACAGTTACGAGTAGCTTCTGGTATTAGCCAGAAATTGGGATTTCAGTATAAAGATGGCAAACGTCAACTTCGTTTAGATGGCAATGCAATACATAGTGGTGCGGAATTAGCACAATTACTCCCCATTCAGCTTATTAATCAACAAAGTTTTGATTTGATTGATCAAGGCCCCAGTCAGCGTCGTAAATTCCTTGATTGGGGCGTGTTTCACGTGGAACAGTCTTTTTATTCTGTTTGGCAACGTTATATGCGTGCAATGAAGCAAAGAAATGCTGCTTTAAGGCAATCTGTTAAGCAAACGCAGCATTGGGAACGAGAAATGGCTGATTCTGCTGCCACACTACACAAATATCGACAATTATATGTGGAAAGTTTACAGCCTTTATTACAGTCATCTGTAAATGAAATGCTCGGTTGTCATGATATTACAATGCAATATCGAGCTGGTTGGGATACTGACATATCTCTAAGCGAATTATTAGCCAGTAATCGTGATAAAGATCGAGAATTAGGATATTCACGTTATGGGCCTCAACGAGCAGATCTCGTATTTAAACGTGATGGTGCACCAGCTAGGGAACGTTTATCGCGTGGACAACAGAAGCTTTTAGTGAGTGCATTAGTATTAGGACAAGCGCAATTATTAACGAAAAGTACAGGTAAAGCGGGTACCGTGTTAATTGATGATATTAGTGCTGAACTGGATGCAAATCATTGTGCAAAATTAATGCATGTTTTACTCGCCACCGGCTCGCAATTAGTAGTGACAGCCATTACACCAGAACAGCTCCCAGATATAAGTAATGAAAATCCAGCTATGTTTCACGTGAAACACGGAGAAGTAAAAGAAGTGGTATAATAATCGTTCTGTTTTGGAGATAAGACATGTCAGACGAGAATACTTACGATTCCTCGAATATTAAGGTTTTAAAAGGCCTAGACGCTGTTCGTAAACGCCCCGGTATGTATATTGGTGACACAGATGATGGCACTGGTTTGCATCATATGGTGTTTGAGGTTGTTGATAATTCAATTGATGAAGCGTTGGCAGGACACTGTTCAGAAATACGCGTCACTATTCATGATGGTGAGTCTGTTACTGTTAGTGATAATGGTCGAGGAATTCCTGTAGACATTCATGAGGAAGAAGGTGTTGCCGCTGCAGAAGTTATTATGACGGTATTACATGCAGGCGGTAAGTTTGATGACAACTCTTACAAGGTCTCTGGTGGCTTGCATGGTGTGGGCATTTCGGTAGTTAATGCTTTATCTGATCAATTGCAGCTTACAATTCGCCGTCATGGCAAAGTACACCAACAAAGCTATGTTCATGGTGAACCTCAAGCACCATTAGCTGAAATCGGTGATACGGATTTAACGGGGACAGAAGTCCATTTTCAGCCAAGTCCTGAAACATTTTCCCAGACTGAATTTCACTACGACATTCTCTCTAAGCGATTGAGAGAATTGAGTTTTTTGAATTCAGGCGTGCGTATTGTCTTAGTAGATGAACGCAATGACAAAAAAGATGAGTTTGAATATAAAGGTGGTATTCAAGCCTTTGTTGAACACCTAAATCGTAATAAACAGCCCTTGCATGACAATGTATTCTATTTTCAAACTGAACAAGAAGGTGTCACGGTTGAATTAGCAATGCAGTGGAATGATTCCTATCAGGAAAATATTTTCTGTTTTACGAATAATATTCCACAACGTGATGGTGGATCGCATCTATCTGGTTTCCGTTCTTCTTTAACCCGAACATTGAACCAATACATTGATTCTACAGGGAAAAATAAGGTTTCAACCACAGGCGATGACGCTCGTGAGGGCTTAACTGCTGTGTTGTCAGTGAAAGTACCTGACCCTAAATTCTCTTCACAAACCAAAGATAAATTGGTGTCATCTGAGGTGAAAGGCATTGTTGAAACAACAATGAATGAAAAGCTCAGTGAATTCTTGCAAGAGCGTCCCAGTGATGCGAAAGCCATTGTTAGTAAAATGGTAGATGCAGCCCGTGCGCGTGAAGCAGCTCGAAAAGCACGTGAAATGACTCGACGTAAAGGTGCACTCGATATAGCGGGGTTGCCAGGAAAATTAGCAGATTGTCAGGAAAAAGATCCTTCTCTTTCTGAAATCTTCCTCGTGGAAGGGGACTCGGCTGGCGGCTCAGCTAAGCAAGGTCGTGATCGTAAGTTTCAGGCTATCTTGCCGTTAAAAGGTAAAATCCTAAACGTAGAAAAAGCGCGTTTTGATAAAATGCTGTCTTCTGCTGAAGTTGGCACGCTGATTACGGCACTTGGCTGCGGTATTGGTAAAGAAGAATTTAATCCTGATAAGTTACGGTATCACCGCATTATTATCATGACCGATGCGGATGTGGATGGCTCGCATATCCGAACCTTATTGCTGACATTTTTCTATCGCCAAATGTATGAGTTGGTAGAGCGTGGACATTTATATATTGCGCAACCACCGCTGTACAAAATCAAGAAAGGTAAACAAGAACGCTACATCAAAGATGATGTAGAAATGAATCAGTTCTTGATTCAAGAAGCGCTTGATAAAGCAGCGCTAACTGTTAATTCAGAAACCCCACCTATTAAAGGTCAGGGTTTAGAAAGCCTGATTCAAAATTACACTAATGTGATGGCGACAATTGCACGTATTGGTAAACGCTTTAATACAGCAGCAATGTTAAAAATGCTTTATTTACCGGTTGTTGATGATGCAATGGCAAAAGATGCCTCAGCCTTAACAGCATGGGCAGATGAATTAGTGAGCCGTTTAAATAGTGATGAAGACGGTTACACCTATGCGTGTAATACAATTCAAGATACAGAACATGCAAGCTATGTTGTTCAGCTTGAAGTGACTAAACATGGTTTAAGTGAACAGGTTGTGTTTGGACATGATTTCTTCACATCTGGTGAATACCGCGCAATTAGTGAAATGGCCACGCAACTTGACGGTTTGATTGGTGAAGGCGCAATGGTTAAACGCGGTGAGCGTGAAACAGAAATTAGTAGTTTCCGTGAAGCAATCGATTGGCTAATGAAGGAAGCGAAACGTGGTCAAAGTTTCCAACGCTACAAAGGGCTGGGTGAAATGAATCCGGAACAACTTTGGGAAACGACAATGGACTACAATCAACGTCGATTGTTACAAGTACAAATTGAAGATGCGATTGCTGCCGATGACTTATTTACAACGCTAATGGGTGATCAGGTTGAGCCGCGTCGTGACTTTATTGAAACCAATGCCCTATCGGTTGGTAACTTAGACGTATAAAAATGATTATGTGGACGGTTTATTTGTCGGGTGAAATTCATACCGACTGGCGCGATAAAATAGAACAAGGTGCGCAAGCGGCAGGGCTGCCGATTGAGTTCACCTCTGCAGTCACTAACCATGAAGCCAGTGATGCAGCGGGTGATGTACTTGGTAGTGAGGCTGAAAATTTCTGGCGGGATCATAAATCGGCAAAGGTAAATGCGATAAGAACAAAAACACTTATTGAAATGAGTGACATTGTTGTTGTTCGTTTTGGTGATAAATATAAACAATGGAATGCCGCATTTGATGCGGGTATTTGTGCTGCACTCGGTAAACCATACATTACGTTACATGACGAAGATATTATTCATCCACTAAAAGAGGTCGATGGATCAGCAATGGCTTGGGCGCAAACGCCGGAACAAGTTGTTGAGATATTAAGTTACGTTACAAACAAAAAATAAATATTCTTTGCGATATATTAGGATCGCGATAGATGAAAATAGTAATGTTTTTTCTATTAGTAATAACGGCCGTGAGTGGCTGTGAACCTAGTACGTCTCCTAGCGCAAAAATATCTTGCCAAGATTATCGATGGAGTGATGTAGAAGCATTAGTTGAACCCCATATGGATGACATGCTTTTTACAGCTTTGGTAATGCAGGGGCAAAGCGCTGACTACAGAACATCGGTGGCAGCTGAACAGGCAATGGATAAATCGTTACCAGAAGAAGTAAGAAAAATTTTGCAGGCCTTAATAGAGGCTAATTGTTAATAATATTTTACGCAGAACACCGGTTTCACTCTTAAAAATAATATAAGGTGATGTTGTGAATATTAATAAAAAAAGAACAACCTTAATTCTTATTTCACTTTTCCTAACTTTTATAATATTGCGTGTATATTTACACCTATATCCTGGTACAAATTTTGATGTTGGCGAATACAATATTCATCATTTATATACTGGTTTACTTTTAATCACTGTAGGTGGTTTACCCTTAGCTATTTTTACAGGTACAAGTCGTATTTTAGATTTTGCAGCTATCACGTTTGGTATTGGTTTAAGTATGGCCTTGGATGAATGGGTTTATCTCATTGCAACAGATGGTAGTGATGCTTCATATTTATTACCCGTTTCTTATTGGGGTGGTGCCATCATGGTTGGTTTAGCAATACTATATGTTTTTATGATGATCATGATGACTCGCCGATATGGAAGTGATAATGAAAAAAGTATATGAAACATCAACGGCGTTAGAAGCCCACATGGTAAAAAATTTACTTGAGAACGAAGGGATAGAATCACGTATTGATGGTGAGTATCTACAAGGTGGTGTAGGTGAATTGCAGGCGATAGGCGCAATAAGGGTAGTGGTTGAAGAAGAGGACTATTTGAAAGCTCGTGAAATTATTGATGAATGGGAATCATTGCAGCCAGAAGATGATGAAAACGAAAATAAAACAACGAAAACGTCAAGTGCAGTAAATGGTTTTGTATTAGGCGTAGTGTTAACAATAGGGATAGGTTATTGGATATCGAGTTCATCCGTGACGAGGGATGGCATTGATTATAATGCGGATGGTGTGTTGGACGAAAAATGGACTTATCAAAATGGTCGGTTAAAAGAAACGACCTTAGACAGGAATTTTGATGGTCGTGTTGATGCAAAATATAGTTACCATTACAGCGGCATAATAAAAGCCACAAAATTTGATAATGATTTTGACGGTGTATTTGAAGATAAGGTTTTGTATCAAGATGGTAATGCGGTCATTGAGGAATCAGATACCAATAAAAATAATATTATCGATCACCGAGTCAATTATAAAAATGGTGTATTGGATACGATAGAGTTTATTGATGAGCGCACGGGAAAGGTACGGAAGCGGCAATTTTATAAATTAAATAAACTGATCGCAGATGATTATGATACGAATGGTGACGGTATTTTAGATAGCCATTATGATTATGATCAATTTGAAGAACGAAAATAAAAGAGCACCGCGAAAATGAATGAAGCAGAAAAGGCTCAACAGTTAAAACAAAACACTTATAAAATGATTAAGGTCCAAGTAATGGGATCAATTGGTTCCATATTACTTGGTCTTGCTTTATATGGAATATTTGCGGCTAAAGGAAATGCATTTCATCCATTGTTAAATGATCCGGATGTGCTTTACAGCATGTTAATAACGGGTGCCGTGATCATGGCGTGGGAAATTGTTGTCTTTATTTCGATTGTTAAGCAACGTGCTGTACTGACAGATAATAAATAATCGTTATTTTTCAACAAGTTGAGATCGTGTGGCGTTCATCCATGTTTCCGCTTCTTGGTTGATTTCAGATACTTTGCGGCCTTCAGTTTGAATAGCAGGCCCAATCACTACCTTAATTGTCCCTGGATGCTTGATAAAACCTCGTTTTGGCCAAAATTCCCCTGCATTGTGAGTCATTGGAATAACAGGGACGCCGCTTTTAGCGGCTAGCATGGCACCACCGATACCAAATTGTTTGGTTTCAGTCGGTTGAAGTCGTGTCCCTTCGGGGAAGATAATAACCCAACGACCTTTGCCTAGGCGATCTTTACCTTGTTCGATAACTTTATTTAGAGCCTTACGTCCTGCTTTGCGATCAATGGCGATAGGTTCGAGTACCCAAAGCGCCCAACCAAAAAAAGGGACCCAAAGTAATTCGCGCTTTAGTAACCAAGCTTGTGGTGGAAAAAACTTAGTTACCGCTAAGGTTTCCCAGGTTGATTCATGACGACAAAAGATAATGGCAGGGTCGATGCCGTTAATGTTTTCCATACCTTGGATTTCGTAGTGAACACCACAAGTGACTTTCAGCCACCATAATACAAAGCGATGCCACATATTGAGATAACGATAGCGCCAACGATAAGGTAACAAAATGGTGATAAAACAAGGTGTGGCGAGAATAATAGTCGCCAATATCATACCAATTGAAAATAGCAGTGAACGTAGAAATAACATATTAAATACTGTTCATTAATGTCCCAGCAAGTAGGGCATTGACGGCCTGTTTAAGATCACAGTAAACCGGAATGTCATCAATACCTTGTGCAGAATAAAGTGTTTTTGTGCCTTTGCCGGTGCGGACTAAGATTGGTTGAGCACCCGCTGATTTAGCGGCTTCAAGATCGCGTAATGAATCGCCAATCGCTGGGACATTTGTCAAAGGCATATTTAAGCGTTTTGAAATTTGTTTAAATAAACCCGGTAAAGGTTTGCGGCAATCACAACCTTCTTTAGGACCATGTGGACAATAAAATACGGCATCAATTTCACCACCGTATTCTCGTACCATACGATGCATTTTATCGTGAATGGCATGCAGAGTATCCAAATCGAAAAGTTTACGTGCAATACCTGATTGATTGGTCGCGACAACAATTTGCCAACCGGCATTTTTTAATGTGGCAATGGCTTCAAGACTACCAGGTAATGGTTGCCATTCATCAGGTGATTTAATGAAGTCGTCAGAGTCTTCATTAATAACACCGTCTCGATCAAGAATTATCAAAGGCATGATTAATTCACATCTCGAAATTCAGAAACACGTATTTTACCGTTAATCATTTTAGATTCGCGCTTCATTAATTTATCCATTTTTGTCCAAAGCGCATCTTTAAGATCAAAATCGGCGGAAATCGCTGTTCCCATGATAAGTATCATGAGGTCGGCACATTCTTCTGCTAATTGCTCAGTCGATTTACCTTTAGTGATGGCAGATGAAATTTCACCTAATTCTTCAGCCATTAAGGCAACTCGATAAGATAGGTCTTCTCCACCCGTACCTTTAAAGTCATGCTTATCATGGAAGGCCTGAATAGCGGCTAACATTTCATCGTAAGAATCTGGATTACTCTGATTTTCCATGTGCCCTCCTATACCAGCATATTTTTAATCTTGTAAACGAGACAGATCGGCAATACGCAAGAATAATTTACGTAAGCCATTTAATAATGCTAGGCGATTATTGCGAATAGATTCATCATCAGCCATCACCATGACACCATCAAAGAATGCATCAACAGGTTCGCGTAGGTTTGCTAACTTTGTCAATGCAGCAGTATAGTCACCAGCACCTAATAAAGGTTCGACTTCATTTAAAGATGCTTGGATAGCCGTGTGTAATTCTTTTTCTGCGTCATTTTCAAATAAGCTAGTATCAATTGTATCGGCAATGTCTTGTTTACTTTTCTTAAGGATATTCGTGATACGCGTATTGGCGGCATTTAAACTGGCAGCTTCCGGTAGTTGTCGGAAGGCGGCAACGGCACGTAAACGTTGGTCAAGTTCATTAAAGCGACCAGGACGTAAACTAACCACAGCATCAATTTCATCACCAGCAAAAGATTGATTACCATAGTAAACCGTAAGACGGCCAAGAATAAAATCAAAGATATCGTTAATAACATTATCAGCAACTTCAAGCTTAGGCGAGAGTGCTTGGTAATTACTAGCTGCCGTTGTGATGAGATCATGAACATCAATATCAAGTTTACATTCCATGCAGATACGCAAAATACCTAAAGCAGCTCGGCGTAAGGCATAAGGGTCTTTCTGTCCGGTTGGTGGTTGTCCAATGGCGTAAAGACCAACTAATGTATCGAGTTTATCGGCAATCGAAACGGCTTGACCGATCACATCACTTGGCAATTCATCGCCGGCAAAACGCGGGCGATAGTGATCTTCAATGGCTTGAGCAACATTATCAGCTTCACCATCGGTACTAGCATAATAGTGTCCCATGATGCCTTGTAAGTCTGGAAATTCGTAAACCATTTCGCATAACAGATCACATTTACAAAGTTGTGCGGCACGTGTTGCTGCGTCACTGTCGGCATTTAAAGAACTGGCGATACTTGCCGCAAGTGCAGCAATGCGTTCAGCCTTGTCATGTACGCTACCGAGTTTTTTCTGGAAGACGACTTTTTTAAGCGCATCGCGACGACTGTCTAGGCGTTGTTTTTTATCTTGTTGCCAAAAGAATTCCGCATCGGCAAGACGAGGGCGGATAACGCGCTCGTTACCTTTGCGCACAGTATCCAAATTACTACTATCGATGTTACTGACTGTAATAAAGTTTGGCATTAATTTTCCATCGCTATCTAGCATATGGAAATATTTTTGATGGCTCTTCATGGAACTGATCAAACATTCCATAGGGACGTCAAGAAAAGATTCATCAAAATGACCAAGTACCGCAACGGGCCATTCAACCATGGCGGTAACTTCATCCAATAAGGCGTCATCAATAACCGCTGTGCCGTTTGCGTTGGCCGCAATGTCGGTGACGACTTGTCTTACCTTTTCGCGGCGTTGATTAAAATCAGCAATGACCTGACCTTGAGATTCTAAAAGATCGGCATAACCAGATGGATCAAAAATAGTCATGGCGCTTGGATGGTGGAAGCGGTGTCCCCATGTTTCTTTGCCACTTTTAATGCTGAGTATTTCTGCATCAATAACAGTATTGCCGAAGAGTAAAACAATCCAATGCACAGGACGTACAAATTGTGCATCACCTGCGCCCCAACGCATGCGTTTTGGGATAGGTAGTTTATCGAGACCGTTACGAACAATATCTGGAATTAGGTCAGCAGTGGCTTGGCCTTTTTCTTGTAAGGTGTAGGCAAGCCAAGCGCCTTTGTCTGTTTCAAGTTTTGATAAGTCCTCAACAGACTCAACACCACATGACCGCATGAAACCTTGGGCAGCTTTGGTTGGATTACCATCCTCATCAAATGCAGCAGTTAATGCAGGACCGCGACGTTCAATTTCTCGATCAGCTTGTTTGTCAGCAAGATCAGTAATTAATAGGGCAAGGCGGCGTGGTGCTGCGAAAGGTTTAATTTCGCTGTAATTAAGACCGGCATCTTTAAGGTCTGCGATAACACTATTTTCAAAGGCTTGTGATAATGTCAGCAAAGCCTTTGGTGGCAATTCCTCGGTGCCGATTTCGATCAGCAAATCATTTGTATTGCTCATGATTTGCCCCCTTCAACCATCGGAAAGCCAAGTGCTTCTCGTTTATCGTAATAAGTTTGAGCAACTGCACGGGATAAAGTGCGTATTCGCAAGATGTAAGCTTGTCGTTCAGTAACCGAAATAGCATGGCGTGCATCAAGTAAGTTAAAGGTATGTGATGCCTTTAATACTTGCTCATAAGCAGGTAGTGGTAAATCGGCTTCAATCAATTTTTGACTCTCTTTTTCACAACTATCAAACCAAGCAAACAACACATCAGTATTAGCATGTTCAAAGTTGTAAGTTGATTGTTCGACTTCATTTTGGTGAAAAACATCACCATAGGTAATGGTCCCTGCGTCACCTTTAGACCAAACTAGATCGAATACGCTATCTACACCCTGCATGTACATAGCAAGACGCTCAAGACCATAAGTAATTTCGCCAGTGACTGGGCGACATTCGAGCCCACCAACTTGTTGGAAGTAAGTAAATTGGGTCACTTCCATGCCGTTTAGCCACACTTCCCAACCAAGTCCCCATGCACCGAGTGTGGGTGATTCCCAGTTATCTTCAACAAAGCGAATATCATGCTCAAGTGGGTCAAAACCGAGTAAACGCAGTGAATCCAGATAAAGTTCTTGGATATTGTCTGGTGAGGGCTTGAGCATGACCTGAAATTGGTAGTAATGTTGTAAACGATTTGGATTTTCGCCATAACGACCATCCGTTGGGCGGCGTGATGGTTGAACATAGGCTGCACGCCAAGGTTCGGGGCCGATTGAGCGTAAAAAGGTGGCTGGATGGAAAGTACCCGCACCCATTTCCATATCGTAGGGTTGTAATACCGCACAACCTTGTTCGGCCCAAAAGGCCTGTAATGTGGCAATTAAGCCGTGAAAAGTCGAAATATCGTTAGTGCTACTCATGATAATGTCTGTTTTTAGTCCAAATTCACGTAATTTGCGCGCAAGTATACCTTATATATATGGGCATAGTCCCGAGTCAGGGGGCTCTGTTATACTGACGCCCTTTTTTTCTGACCGGTAGTTTTCAAAATGGCAGCAACACAACGTAAAGCCGTCGCCCTCATTTCGGGTGGCCTCGATTCACTTCTCGCCGCAAAAGCGGTGATGGAACAAGGTGTCCATGTCGAGGGGATCAATTTCTATACTGGTTTTTGTGTTGAAGGTCATACGCACGCGATTCGCAAAAAAGATAAAGCTAAACCAAAGCGCAATAATGCCTTGTGGGTGGCTGAGCAGCTTGGCATCAAATTGCACATTGTCGATATTATTGAAGAATACAAAGACATTGTGATTAATCCATCACATGGTTATGGCCAACATATGAATCCATGTTTGGATTGTAAAGGTTTCATGGTGAAAAAAGCGCATGAATGGATTGCTGAAAATGATTTTGATTTCATCATTACGGGTGAAGTGATCGGTCAACGGCCAATGTCGCAGCGTAAAGATACAATGCCGGTGATTGCACGCGAATCAGGTGCGGGTGATTTATTGGTACGACCTTTGTGTGCTCAGCATTTACCAGCGACATTACCAGAGCAGGAAGGTTGGCTTGATCGAGAACAATTGTTTGATTTCAGTGGTCGCACGCGTAAACCACAAATGGCCTTGGCTGAGAAATATGGTTTTGAAGATTATGCACAACCGGCTGGTGGTTGTTGTTTTTTAACCGATGAAAAGTATTCAAAGAAAATTTCTGATTTATGGGAGTCACGTGGCGTACGTGATTATGAATTAGATGACATTATGTTATTAAAAGTGGGTCGTCATATTCGCCCGAAAAAACATTTCAAAATAATTATTGGTCGCGAAGAAGGTGAAAATAATTTTCTTTCTGGTTACCGAAAAATGTTTGCCAGTTTAAAAACCACGAGTCATGCTGGCCCTCTCGCTTTATTGGATGGTGACATGTCTGATGAAGATATAGAGCTCGCCGCACAAATTGCAGCACGTTATAGTCAAGGGCGAACAGCGGATAAAGTCGAAGTTGAATTTACGAACAAAGAAGGTGTGAGTAAATTACTGGAAGTTGTTCCTATGCCACCTAGCCAAGTAGATGAAAGCTGGCATGTTTAATTGACATTAAAGACTATATATACAGGATAAAATAATAAAACCATGTCACATTATACCCTTGATGCAAGACGCATGATGTGTCCAATGCCCGTGATTCGTACGCAGGATAAAGTTGCTGAATTACAAG
>Ga0316207_10002826_pt1 | contig 17114 bp, 25 predicted proteins | sample 6weekpyrite_MG_FD_204943 | JGI IMG/M metagenome (GOLD analysis project Ga0316207, IMG submission 204943) | Microbial mat bacterial communities from mineral coupon in-situ incubated in ocean water Damariscotta River, Maine, United States -... | ecosystem: Environmental > Aquatic > Marine >...
TCGACAGAGTATAAAGGATTCTTTCTTCGAGCTCACTTAATATCATCACTAATATGCTCTTCAAACTGACTTTCATGTATTGCCTGTTCTGACACCACTCGCTGATGTATAAAAATACCGGCTTGTTTCATTTTTTTAGTATTTCCAACAATCAATGGATGCCATTGTGGTAACGGAAGCTGGTTATAGCGAAGTCGGTACGCACAAGTTTGCGGTAACTGCGTATAAATTTCATCATCAAACTGGCGTATAACCACACAATTCGATACTTGCTGTTTGCGATTCGAATAACAACTGCACTGACCTTGGGGGATATCATACATTCGACAAATAATATTAGTATAAAATACCTCGTGACTATCTTCATCTTCCAGTTTAATCAAGCAACATCGGCCACAATGATCACACAGGGCTTCCCATTCTTTATCGGATAAACTCTCAAGTGGAACAGTGGTAATGTTTCGGCTGGTATTATCCATTTTAATTATTCACCATTATTGATTCACCAGGTCCAGTAAATTAATAATTAAATCGCCATAGGCATGCTCGGGGGACTCATCAACATCACTCACTATTTTTCTGACTCTTCCCCGTACCTGATAGTGAGTATTCGATTTTCTTTGCGCAAGTCGTTTATTACCCGTTGCTGTAAAACTGGCCAGTATTTGTTTTATTAATAGCTGCTCATCTGGATCGCTAATAGCTTGGTCATCATCGATATCAATCACTTTTTCTAATACATCATTGAACCATATTTGATATTCGGGCTTGCCGCCCAACTGTGCAAAAAATAAAAATCGTCCATGCCGCTTATGCTGTGAAAACTCACCCATAAAATATTCATCGTTGGCTGAAATATAAATACCCAGCCCATCGAGTTTGTTAAACCGAAACGTACCCAGATAACGTTCACCAGCTGCGGTTTGTAAATCGCCAAGACCATCATATTGACCAAAAGCAAACAGTCCCTGGTACTCATCTTTATTCGCAGCCAGCATAATTCCCCGACCATGGGGACGATCGTGCATCCACTTACCCTGGTATTGCCGGCCATCTGGCCAGTGATTACGCCCGCTACCTTCACGTATCGAACCATATTTAAGATCACCTTGATATCGACTGCCATCGGATAATTCGATGGTCGTTATTTGCTGATCTTTTTTAGCTGTTTCAGAATGAACTGCCCTAGCTGATTCGGCAAAAGACTCGCAGACAAAAATACTATTCAAGGCAATTACCAGTAAATACGATACTGCACCATTCATATTTCTTAACCCAAACATCTCTAAAACGGCCTCAATCAATTCCTAAAAAAGGATTATCACACAACCTGCAATAACCCGTTTAATTATTAAGCAAATTTGAGGCCGCGACAGGATAAACCATTCAAATCAAAGTGCCACGCAGTAAAGAATATAATGTATTTATATCCAGCATTCAGCTCTTATTCAGTTAACTCTCTGTATAGTCTCAATAATTTAAGAGCTACCAACCTTTATAAATTGGTGTAAAATGATCTTATATCTTTGTAATTAGGTTGTTTTATCAATCTAAGTTAAGTAACCAAAAGGAAACGTGTTATGTACAAAAATTACCTCTCTCTATTTGTCTCCAGCCTGTTTTTTTTGGCTAACCCTGCCTTTGCCGAAACAGAAGAAGAAGAAATGGCACGGATGCAAAAACAGCTTAACCAGCAGGTTATGGAAAAACCGTTTCTGGCCGAGCAGCCCGAAAAAGTCGATGCCTATATTAAAGAATCATTAAAAAATAATGTTGTGCCACCGGAATACAGAGGCCGCCATTGGCGACCCGGTTACACATGCCGTAGTTTACTGCGCTATTCCTGGCATGAGTATCGAAACTGTCGTTACTATTATCGTTATCACGGCCGGTATTATCCTTATTAACGCTTCCCCCAACTATAAAACTAAAGAAAATATAAAATATAAAGGAGATTTATAATGCTTACCCGAACTTCAATGATTGTACGCCTTGTATTAGTGTCTGCTGTTAGTTTGTCACTAATGAGTTGCGCTGCAATCAACACCGCCATTTCTAAACGCAACCTGGATGTGCAAACTAAAGTGAGCACCGCCATCTTTGTTGACCCGGTCCCGCGCCCAAGACGCACTGTTTATGTCGATATCCGCAGTACCGTACAGGAATTCGATCGTCGAGCCATGGCCAAAATAGTTAGAGCTGAATTTAAAGATAATGACAACGGCTATCGCATGATCGATGATCCTACCAAGGCGCAATTTCATTTAAGTATTTTTGTACTTAAACTGGAAAAATCCAGCCCAACGGCAGCCGAGCAGGCGCTTCGACAAGGCTATAGCGACCGTGGAGCGGCAATTGCTTCTGGCGCCATTATTGGCGGCCAGCATCGTGGTACGGCAACCGGTGCAGTAGTCGGTGGCCTGGCAGCGACCATGGCGACAACTGCTGTAGATGCTTATGTACAGGATGTTATGTATGTTCTGGTCGCCGATGTACAAATAAAAGAAAAAGCACGCAAAGGGGTCTTAGTTCGTAAAGACTCAAAAATTAATACCAAAATTTCTGATTCAGGTGGTAGCACTCAAACCGTTTCAGAAGCGACTAACCGTAAAGAATATCGCACTCGTATCGTCACGACGGCTAATAAAGTAAATCTTGATATGGAAGAAGCACAACCTGTGATGTTCAAGAAAACGGCCTATGCGATGTCTGGTTTCTTTTAATCTGACTTAGCGATAAAAAAAAGGGTGCCTAATCGCACCCTTTTTTGTCCCGCCAAGTTGCAGGCAAATGAAAATTAAATCTAGGGAAGATAATATGAAATATTTAACAACCATTTGTAGTCTGTTATTAATCTATAGTCCTTTAACAGTTTTTGCAGAAACTGAAGAAGAAGAAATGGCCAGGATGCAAAAAATGTTGAATAACCGGGTCTTTGGTTTTGACAAAAAACCAGAACCCGCTCCGGCGCCAACTCCAGCGGCAAAGCCCGTACCAGTACCAGTACCGACACAACAAACAGCGGCTAACGAACCTGATGAAAATAGCAGTACTATTCCGCTTTCAGAATTTACCAACTTTAAATTAGCCGGGCTATCACTCGGCAAAGAAGAACAGGCTGTTCTCAATGCACTACAAAACCAGGGATATAACTGTAACGCACCGCAGCTAGCAAAAGCCTACCAGTTAACGGGTAAAAGAATGTGCATATATATTTCTGGTGAAGATCCCAAAATGGCTATGATTGGCTTTGCGGGTGGCAGGCTTCGCGATCTGGAAACACACGAAACTTATACCACTGGTTTCCCAGAGAAATTTTTTAAACGAGCCAAAGACAAATTTATGAAAAAATATGGTTCTGAAGTAAGCTGCAAAGCCAAAGGTAAAGGAGAAATCTGTGAAGTTTTTGGCCACGGCTACCGTGTTTTATATCGCACCGAAATAGGCAGTCGCGATAAGGCAAAAATAATTCATCGTATTGCTAAAATGTAAGTTATTTTTACTTAATTTCTTTTAAGTTAAAAAACCAAAGCCCATTACAAATTTTTGTATGGGCTTATTATTTTTTTAAAACACTTTTCTAAATACCTAAACCAAGGTAATACCTGGCACCGTCCAGGTGTATATGCTTAACGGTACCAATAATAGTTAGTTTCTTTTTATCATCCGATCCCAGTGTAAAAAATACACTTAATTTCTCACCAATTTGTGGAATGATCTGGTAAACAGAACCCATGATGCCTATGCCTCCCATTGAATAGTTCAAAGCGGTGACTGTGATAGTTGTTTTATCAAACATTTGAATGCTGACGGGTTTATTACATTCGATACGAGTCTCGCTGCGTTTATTTGTCAGTCTATCCGGCAAGTCCAGATTGTCGCTCATGCATTATTTTCCTTTATTGGTTTTATCAATATCTTTCCTGATACTCGTGACAAGATTATTATTTACTCTAGAGTGCACAAATCAGTAGTTACGATCTGTTGATAATCCAGCATTGATGAAACGTCCTTATTCAAAACGAATACTTGATTAGTAAATTCAAACGATTTTCTGGAAATACATACATCTTCCGACCAGGTCGCTAATCGTTTATATGCTTCTATTGTATCGGTTAAAATATCCATCGAAATTGATTCAAACAAATCGGCTAGCTGTCCAGCCAGCACTTTTGATTCAGTCGACTGAACATAGTATACGGCTTTTTTATAGGCACGCATAAACTGTTTTGCTGTGGGTAAAGTTAGCCAACTTGAATTTGCACATAGGCTACTAAATGCAAATTCTCCCAAGGCTTCTCCAACTGATGCAACAATAACTGCCTGCTTATCAGCAACTAACTGTTGCGGATAAGGACCTTGTAAATGAACATAATCGGCCTCACCGGCTATAAAAGCCTGCTGACTTTGTTCGGCATTGCCTGCATCAATAAACTCAATAGAATTGATATCCACATGATTTTTTTCAAGCACATACCGCAAGGTCGCCATTGGTTGGAAAAGGTGATCAGCAATCACACGTTTATTCTCTAGCTGGCGCCAGTTAAAAGGATGAGACTCATCGTTTTCTAATTTGGGAGAGGCTGCCAAAAAAAAGCCATCACGCGAATTAATTTGTGCGAAATGCAAAATGTTGTTCGCAACGCCGTTAGCCGCCGAACTTGGTACGGAGCGCTGGCTTAATTGCCGCATACTGACACCTACGGCTGACTGAGCAACATGCGCGCTACCGTCAAGTAAAGCAGATTCGATTTCATCCACCGAGTTAAGGCAACGATACTCTGCCTGTAAACCCTCACGCTGCAAGAAACCACCAACAAAGGTCATCAGGTAGGGAGTGTAAAAAGCAGAATGTCGAAGAGAAACAAGTTGAATAGTTTGGGACATTTAAAACTAATCCAACTTTGAGGCTATTTTCATTTAATTTGAATTATAGTAATTGGGATAAGCCACTATCCATTGACGCTTTAACTCTTCTAGGCTAAATCGCTCACCATCTACCTCGTAATCGACAATGGCGAGGCCAATTCCGTTATTGCTCATACGTACGACTCGGGTATTAAAATAAATAAATGGGTTGCTTGAGTCCATCAATTGCAGGCTAACATGTGCGCCCTTGGGTAAATTCGGTAAATTTTGAGCAACAATATACAAGCCACTGTCGGAGATATCACGGGACCGACCATCAACCTCACCAAATAACTGGTGACTGATGCGTACGGATGAAATAACACGCTTACGCGCTGAAAACCGTCTTTCCTTTGTACGGAATATCATTGAGCTGATTCTGTTCTCTAAGGTAAAATTAAAATTGGGCAAAATTTAGCATATAATTTCAGCCGAGTTGGGAATTACAGCACAAATTTTTAATATTTTATACTTGCATATTCCAGACTTGACGCAAATCTGAAATAGCGCAAATCTCTCCATTTTTCTCATAATTTAGAAATTTCAAAGCAAGCCCTTTATGGTTTTTTCGCACTACATCCATATTGAATACAATATCGAGCTGCCCAGAATCAAGGAAAATTAACTTAACCTCGTCGTTAATTTCAGCATCAATTTGTACATCCTCAGATAGCAATAAAACACCACCATCGGAAATATCCAGGGTTAGTGTATCTACCGAACCAAAAGTCGGGTGGAAGATTCTTACGCGAGAGTTAACTTCTTTACGACGATGCTTTCTACGCTCATCCATGTTTATACTTCTTTTAATTATTAAACATGGATTAATTATGTGCTATTTCTTACTAATTTTCTATATTAATCCATAAATTTTAAACTGATAGTACTACCATTTATCCTTAAACATTGCATATTAAAAAGCACATCCATATTGGAAGGTTTAACCACCAGAATCTTTTCGCTTAACTGACCATGTAAATTAGCTGAATTAAATAAGTGGACGTTCATTCCACCAGAGGATACATCACGAATGTTACCGTCAATATGGCCAATATCATCATGATAGAGATCTACATTTAAATGGACCAAATGACGAATACTCAATCTACGTTCATTCATAAACCACCCATTAACAAATACGACTATTTGAGTATAGCTCGAAAATCGGTCGTGGATAATTCAAATAACGAACATTATTAGCCGAGAAATACCCAGTTAATTGATCCACCTCAAGTGGCTTATAATAACAACACGTCTGAATAGTATTTTATTTCATACAGTTAAGCATTATCAGTACTTGTTATATTTAGAACGCTTCTAAACTAACTAACAACTTCAGCTTACCTGCTAAACGAATTATTAAACAAAGATATAACCATTTTAGAAATTCTTAACATACTTAAAGTTATAAAAACTACCGCTTACAAAATAATACAAAACTAAACTGATCCATAAACCTGGAGTAAAATATTGGCGCTATCTTGATACAACATCAGAATATAAAATTCTGATCATACTCTTATATAAATTGTAATCAGGTTTATACCGTTAACTTATAACTTTTTTATAGTTCTACTTCACGTAACTGTTTTGCTGCAACTTCAGGGCTAATGGTATTTACAAATAAACCGGAACCTAGTTCAAAACCTGTGGGGATACTGGTTCGTGGAGTAATTTCCAGGTGCCAGTGATAACTCTCAGCCTTGTTTTTATATTCGTCACCATGCGGTAACGTATGCATAAAGTAATTATATTGCACGCCTTCCAGAACTGTATCTAATCGTTTCATAGTACGCTGTAAAAGCCCTGCGAAATCATTGATATATTCGTCATTGCAATCAATAAAATCAGCCTGGTGTTCCAGAGGAAAAATATGGACTTCCCATTCGTAACGACTAGCGAAAGGTTTTATGGCAATAAAGTGTTCGGTACGTTCGATAATATACTGTCCGATGTCGACTTTGCGGCGAACCTGCCCTGAGTCACGATCATAAATAGTCGCTTCAAATGTCAGCGCTTCATCAATCAAACCACAGAAAATACACTGGTGATGTTTTTTATAATACTCTTCTGAATGATGCATTTCAGAATGAACATTTTCAGGGATCACCGGCATCGCGATAAGCTGGCTATGTGTATGTGGAATACTGGCACCAGCAGCCGGACCAAAATTCTTAAATACCAAAACATACTGTATACGATTATCAGCTTCATAAAGATCGAGCATTCGATTACGATAAGCCTTGAAAATTTCGGCAATATGCTCTGGCGACATATCAAAGACTGCTATACCGTGTTCAAAGTGATCGATAATAACTTCGTGCCGACCATAACCATCAATTGTTTGTTGTAATCCCAGCACCAGGTTAGAACGCTTTTCGTCATCACCTAGGATTGCAAACAGGTTTTCAACAATCCGAATATTCCAGTTAGTTTTATCCGGTGTCGTTAACAAAGCCGGGGGGGTCATCTCTTCATTACCACGACAAAACGGGCAGGTTTCGACATGTTTGCGAGTGTCTCGCGACAGGCGTTCTTCTTTTTTCTTGGGGCGCATTCCACGCGCCGTTGCTACCAGCACTGACTCGGTCGGAACGACCGGACTTATTCTTATTTCCCGAAGGCTACTATCTTGTTCGTGTTCATGATTATTATTTTTATCCGCACTCATTGTTCACGTCCTGATTTTATCAGGCCCTATTCAATCATGCTTTAAGCGCTTTTTATATTAAGTATTTCTTATATCGCTATTACTCCTACAGCCTGCAGAAAAAGCTTTATTGTACTGATATTTCAATAGCTTACAAAACACCCACCCGTTCAGCTACATACTAAATCGCTCTGACCAGTTACCTTCCGGAAGAAATTCAGCATGTTCTTTAATTGTATTCGCCTGTTTATGTCGGCCCAATTTTTCCAGAATGGTACTCTTTAGTAACAGGGAATTACGGTTATCATTTTCCAGTAACAACCCCTTGTCTACTTGTACTAATGCCTTGGTGAAATTTTCCGTCACGACATAAGCCATCGCCAGGTTATGGTAAGCCTTCTGATAACTTTTATCGTAATAGATAGATTGCTTAAAATGGTAAATAGCTTTATCAAAATTATTTTCACTGGCATAGACTACACCAAGATCATCATGAGCTTCGGCGTTAGTCACATCCAGTAACACCGCTTCATTTAAATCTTTTTTTGCTGCAACCAGTTTTCCTAACCAGATATAGCGTACCCCACGTTTAGTATAAGCGTGTGAATCATACGGGTGTCGTTTTATATATTCGGTTAAGCTATCAATACCCTGTTGCACCAGACCTTGCCGACCCAGTGCCATGCCTCGACCAAAATAAGCTTTATCGAGGTTCTTATTTAACGCTAATGCCTTGTTATAGTCATTCACTGCTTGCTCAAACGCCTGCATAGTAAAATGTAAATCGGCTCGCTCTAAATATAATAGCGAGCGTTGTTCTGCAGAACCTGCAGCTGACTCAATCTTATTTGTTAATGCCTGCATCGATGTTGTAATTGTGTTGTCATCATTAACCGCTATCGTTTTTATTAAATTAGTCGGATGTATAAAACGTCCAGCCTGCTTGGGGATAAATTCAAAACAACTATGATACTGGTTATTTTCGGTATCACTTGTCAGGATTGCATGCCGATTAATGATTTCATCTTCATCCAGAGTGATAAAAACTTTTTCATCAAATAATTTCCCTTCACATTGTTCATTAATTAATGCTCCGGATGCATCAAACTGTCTGAAAGCATGTAACAAGTCATTATATCGATGGAGGCTAATCAGTGTTTGAATGGGCGCATTTCTAAATTTAGGTAGATATGCAGCAAGGTAGTCAAGCGACAACCTGTTTTGTTCGTCATAGACAAAAACTTCGATAAGATGAATATTGTTCCTGTTTTCAGTTTCACGCTGGATTCGGCTCAAAAGTTTGCCAGTCTGGCGATTGTAATATCGAGTTTCTTCAAAAAATTCACGCAAGCCTGGGTAACCACCATGTTCAACTTCGGTACGAATATCGACTGTTTTAATCTGATGTTGATGCAATTGATAAATAGCATCCGCAAAGGTATTCCACTTTCGAATATGGCTCCGATCTTCTTTCATTGAACTTAGCGCAAATGCATTTAGCGCTATGCCCATTAGCACGCTTATACTTAAAATATATGTTCTACTATTCATACTGATCCCCTTCTTTAAATGCGAATATAATTCCAACCTTGCTTTTGTCTTTTTATAATTTGATAGATCCCTGAACGAGCCACGGTCATTTTAGAAATAAGTTTAATTTTTCGTCCCTGATTTTTTTCTAACCGAGTAACGGTTCGACCACAGACAGCATAACTAAGATTATTAAAACTATTCTTTAGTGACTTTAAACGCTGCTTATATTGTGTCTTTTTCGAGTCGAACAAATACACCCCTTTACCATAGGCAACAATCTCCACTTTGACTTTTTCTTTACTTTGTTTGAATGATTCCAGTAAACTTTCTGTTTCGTCCAGGATTGTTTTTTGTACATAAGGATCGTTTGAATTAACATGCAATACTATATTCCAGGGCTCTTTTACCTTGACGGTATCCAGACTCGTATCAATATGGGACACTCTGGAATTCGGCACAGTATAAACACTGGTATAATGATGACTATACCAGCCACCGGCGATACCAACAGATAACAAAGCACTTGCCAGCACTGAAAATTTTAACTGCCGATACTTTGTAAAAGAATCAGGCTGCTTAGCTGATGGCAAATAGGTATTTTTAACCAGTAGCTTCATCCGTTTTAATTCATTGATTCGCTTTAGAAGCGATGTATCTTTTTGCATTGCTTCTAATAATTCCAACTCATCTTCTGCAGATAACTCACCATCAATATAGGCGTTAAGCAATTCAACTGAAAATTGTTCATTACTATTCATTCGTCACCTCTTACAACTGGACGGTTATATAATGGAACGACCCGTTCTAAATCCGGTTCCACTGTTAAATATTTTCTTAATTCTTCCCGCGCCCGACTCACTCGGCTCATAACGGTGCCAATCGGTGCATCAATAATGACGGACACTTCGGTATAACTGGCACCATAAATATCAACCAGAGTCAGTACAGTACGATACTTTACCGATAACCGGCTAAGTGCTTTTTTGACATTAAGTTGAAGTTCTTTCTGATAAAGCGATTCTTCAGGGGTGAGTTTTTCATAAAGATGACTATCATTATCTAAACTATTAGAATCATCAGAGACTAATTCATCAATATCCCGAAGATCCTGTTTCTTACGTAGCATATCTCGCCAGCAATTAAGCATAATTTGTATAAACCATGCCTTTATCGCCTTGCTATGCTTAACTTTCGATATGTTCTTTAACGCTTTAACTAAAGCATCTTGCAGCAGATCTTCTGCCAAAACTCGGTCATGGCACCATGAATACGCAAGCTGTAGCAATAAACCACGCTGTTCAGAGCAGAATTTTGATAACTTGTATTTATTAAACATTTACCGGCCAAATCATTGTTATCTAACTAGTAGAACGTAAATTCGCAAATTTTATTCCCTTTATTATTGCGATTGGCTGATTATTTCTCAAAAAAGCGTGATTGAGTGCAATTTGAAACTGTTAATGGTGATGAAAGATGCCGACACCAAAATGGAATCGCATGTCCGAGTCATCATAGGGAGGATAAATCTCGACTGGCCACAATTTAAGCTGCTTTACTGTAATAACGGGGTAGCGATAATCACTTTCACCCACCTTGCCATTGTGCAGATCAACCAACTCACCCACCATGCTAACACGGCGATCTTTGGCAAATTCACCGAGTTCCAGATAGCCTGCTTGTATGGCGATAAATCGCCCAAGTGATGGGTTCGACTCAAGTGGTTCATCATAGGCATCCAGCGGATAAGCCAGAATCTCTAGTTCAGTTTTGTCTTTCAGATTTCGGCCAGAGAGGATAACCCCACCCCAGAATACATCCAGATTTTTGTAGCCATTAAATTCGTCAACAGCCAGTTGCGGGGTAATTTTTTTATTCACCGTGGCAGTATCGAACAATGAGGTCGCGCAGCCACTAAGGAAAAATGAGAGGGACAATAAAAAGCCGATAAGGAAAAAATTTCGCTGACTCATGATGCGATTCTCCTTTTAAATCCTGGTTGACTACAGAAGAGACAACAGGAATGTAGCTTAATTCAATGTATTATTAAGGTAACCAACTAAGTAACCACTTCCAGTGAAGCCATAATCGCTTCGACTATGTCATCATCTTCTTCAGCCTGTGATTCATCGCAATTATAGCTGGCAAATATTAATAGCTTGTCTGTACGCAGGTACCACTCACTCCAGAACTCACCGTCCTGAGTGTAGCTTAACATCACCCCGCTAAAGTCTGCTATTGTAATATCTTCAAGTTCAGCATCAAAATCCAGATGCTCGGCGACCATGGCCTCTAGCTGTTCGTCCTCAATACCATTTTCGTCAAAGAGCGTGCTAATAACCAGTTCACCGACACCGTTATTATCGTAAATAACATCCGCACCATCAGAGAACTCCGCATCCCATTGCGCAGGAACATTCAGCGACCAATATTGGGTTTTATACTTATGCATTAAACGTTGCAACTAACTCATTTTGGCTGAGAAAATAGAATCCTGTTTACGTAGATACGCATCCAGTTCTTCTACGTAGCTTTCCGGAACGCTTTTTATTACCGATTCATATGACAGCAAGCTTTCTTTCCACAAGCATAAATGTGGTCGATCCTCAAAAAAGTCAAAATCATAAAACTGGCTGATGGCATTAAAATATCGAAATACAGGGGCATACACGGCATCAATAATTAAGAACTTATTACCATTAAAATAAGACGTTCCAATTAAACAGTCTTCTTCAAGAATATCAAACTTATCATCTAAAGAGGCTGTTACCTGTTTAAAACGCATTTCATCATCGGTTGTCATTAATTCATACGTTAAGTCGAGAATAGAATTACCAAACTCGATCCAGGCACGGTTCTTTGCTTTTTCAAAGGGGTCTTCCGGGTATAAAGAGCCGGGCGTTGTTTCATCAAGGTACTCACTAATAGCCATTGATTCAAACAGTGGATCTCCATCGACCAGTAAAACTGGTACTTTTTCCAGAGGTGATATATCAAAGAACCAGTCTGGTGGTGCATCCAGATCAATATACTTCACGCTGTGCTCTATATTTTTTTCAATTAAAATTGTACGGGCACGTTGTACATATGGACACAATGAAAAACTGACTAACTCTAATTTCTTCTGGCTCAAAGGAAAATCCTGTTACTGGTTTAATGTCGTAAGTATTGTTGTATATTTTTTTTATGATTACTGATACTACATTCGGTTTTTGCTTCCATTAAACAGCTTAGACATAAACAATCGTCATAGCGCGTATTGACATATTCCTGTTCATCCTGCGAAAGAAACACACTGGAACACTGGCACTGAGTGATTGAACTTACTTTACATTCAAACTCAGATTTACAACGAGGACAGATTTTTGATTCATGATTTGGCATTAATAAAATCTCCGCTTTTTATTTAAATGCATACACCAGCGTAACAGCCAGCTCGGTATCGGTCTTTTCTGTTCCAACAGGAACGTCTGACGTTCTTTTTATAGTATATGAAATTTTAGACGATAATGAATGATTTATTTTCGTTTTTAGTGCAGTAATCGATTTACTAATCGTACGATCATCACCCGTCTCTACCGATAACTCTTCGGAGAGCGAAGCCGAACCACTGATTTTCCAGTCCATATCCGCTGCCAGTAAATAAATATTTTCAGTATTATTGGTCCCGTCCTCAAAGTCATTTTGTCGAACACCCACACCAAACTCCATATTTAATTCAAGTACGGGATTTTTTATCAGCTTTCGACCATAACCAATAACCTCAGAGGCCTGATAATTGAAACCACTAAATCGATCATCTTCGTATTGAATTCGTGCAAAATAATAACCTCTCTCCGAAAAATGATATTGTGTCTTTAGTAAAGCAAAATAACGCTCCGCTGTTGTAACATCTTTATCAGAATTCCTTGAAGACTCCGCTTTAATCGTGTGCTCCCAATCAGGCCTGATGTTTTCAATTGCAAATTTAAAATTTAGCGACTCTGTATCTGTATTACCTGTTGTTTTAACAAAACCTAATTCTGCTTCCGGTTTCCAGACCGAAGGCAAAGGGTTAGAAGTTTTTTTAGTTTCACCCACCGGTTGCTTTTCTATTTCATTAGCCACTATTTGTGCGGTTGCCGCTTGTGTGAAAAATGTAAAACCAAAAATAATACTAAAAGTGTAATGCTTGTAATTCACTGCTGTTCCTTAATCTATTTAATCTCTTTAATCTCTTTTTCCAATGCCTGCCTGGTTTTAATTGGTTTACCACCTTGCTCAAGCAATGGAGCGTTAATTTCTTTAATGGTAGCGTTTAACTTTTCGCTATCGCAACTACCCTGCTGTTCTATCCAGTGTATTACATTACCAACGACCACTATTGAACCTGATACAATTGCTGTGACGCTGGTAACCGCTGCGGCAACAAGACCAATAGAGACTACGCACTCTGCTGAATTGCAATGCGCAGAATATTGTCCCGCCTGAATCATTTTCAGATCCCATTCATGGCTGCTAATGCCACATTCGTTGTCACGTATGCTATGAGGCTTTTTGACCGGCACTACGGCACAACTTACCGATAACAAAATAAATACTATTAATCCTGTATTTTTTAACATTTAATCGATAACGCTAATTTTCTCGCCTTGAAAACTGACCACCTGCCCAGCGCGGATCTTGCAACGTTTGCGCAATTCGATATGACCATCAACATTTACCATACCTTCTGCGATAAGGATTTTAGCCAAACCACCACTTTCAACAAGCCCTACAACTTTTAACAAATTGTTGAGCTCAATATATTCACGACCTTCAAGGGAGAATGTTTGCATTGATAAAACAAACCTTTCATTGTTTTGTTTCTATACCGGGAAAGAATGCATAAAATAGTTGATATAAGCTCAAAATGACCTGCTAACCTACTTGTAAACACATAAATAAGACGCTTCTTCTTTAATATTAACCAGAAAAGATGCATTTGCCGAAACGATAAAGGTTTCATTTAGTTTAATATCACGCCATTCATCTTCATCTGGAAGTTTAACTGCCATCTTTCCACTTACCAGGGTCATGTGTTCAATAGTATTCGTGCCAAACTCATATTCACCTGCCGCCATAACACCAACCGTGGCCTTATCTGAACCCGCATTAAATGCTATCGACTTTACCTTACCATCAAAATATTCATTTACTTCAAACATTGTCTTTCCTGTATTAGTTAATCTTTATTAAATTGTCGTACGTATTCATACATCACAATTGATGCCGCAATACTTACGTTTAAACTCTCAACCGAACCAAAATGCGGGATCGATAATTTCCTGATATTCGGATAATCTGCCTCATTAAATGAATGACCATAGGCCTCATGCCCCAGAATAAAAGCACTTTTCCGTTCCAGTGCAATTTCATAACAGTTCGAAGGTACAGGCTCGTCTTCTGCCTCAGCAGCTAACATATATAAGGTATAACCTTGCTCGATTAAATTCTGGTAACAATGAGCAAAGTCATCAAAAAATTTCGCAGGTACTTTGCGAAAAGAACCTTTCGCCGGTGCCGGGTCAAACCAGTCTACATTGACCAGATGAACAGAATGAGCACCAAAAGCCTCCGCCGATCGAAAAATTTTAGGCACATTAAATCCACCCTTTAAATGATCCAGCACCACCACAAAGTCATGCACCCCTGGCTTCGCCATCACATTTCGCTGACGCTGCTTGTCATAACGCTGCCTGGCCTGTAATAAATACTGCTCGTCTTTTCTACGCGCTTGTCGGGAAACCATGATTAGTTACGATGCAATTCTATATCTATATGAAATATAAGAGGATTTTACAGACTATTATAAACGATTTGCTGCTAAAAGTATTTCATTTTTTAAAAATTCACTATAAAGCGATTTCTTCAAAGCCTATCACCCAACAATTTTTTTTAAGACTGAGCATCGTCATTAATACTTCGAAAAGTTAAATTAATTCGAGGCTTATCTGTCTTTTGGGTTGGTGGCAAGCTGTGTTGCCAATAAGTTTGTATTTCACCTTTCATTACCAGTAAGCTGCCATTCTGTAAGGTTAAGGAAACCGTTTTTTTTGTTTTTTTATGCTTAAACGAAAATTTACGCTCAGCACCGAGACTTATAGATGCAATAGCGGCATTCTTTTTTAGATCTTTTTCATTATCACTATGCCAGGCCATCCCTTCACGACCATTATGATATAAATTTAACAGGCAACTGTTATATGTCTCACCCGACTTTTTTTCAATTACTTTTTTTAATTGTAATAATTCAGCCGTCCAGGGTAATGCTGTTTTAGTCGTATTCGAATAAGTATATTTAAACGGCTTGTCGCCATACCAGGCAACTTTACGTCGGGCGACAATCCGTTGTCCGGCGATAACAACCTCATCCTGTTTCCATTTAATAGAATCGAACAACGCGCTAAAGAAAAACTCCGTCTGTTCATACGCTATAACCACACCATAATAATTCGCTTCACCGTCCTGCGAAAGTAAATTAACTGGATGCAAAATAATATTATCAAATAAATCCATATTTCAATTTTCTTAGGTTAAAAAATAATGACTGATATTTTTCTGCTTACCTTAGTACGGATATTTATCTTAACGTATAGCTATTGTTAGCTACAGTTAATCGATAAGCATTATATTAAAACTGTATGTCTTAAGGAATAAAGTCCTTCTCCAACTGTATGTAGATTGCAATTCAATATCAAATCGTTTGGATGTGAATAAGATAAAAAGTTACTGATAACGGGTAAAGGTTTGTTTTTCAAAACGACCCTGAAAAAAGAAAAAAACACTTTGACTACAGTAAAATACATTATTTACCGGAAAATCCTGTAAATTAACCTTTAGCTTTATTGATATTCATATAATCCTCACCTATTATTTTGCTAGGTATTAAAAATAGTTCTCGCCTTCATTGCAGAAATCATCAATTTCAGGGAAAGTATATCTATCAAGGAGACAGGTTGATTTCTAGCACAAATAACATAACGGTTTAAATATGCAACATAAACCCTGGCCATTATTAATCTTAGCTTTTATTCATTTTATTGAACCAATAACTAAGGTTATTTTTTACAGTTTCTTTTTCAACATTACCCCGTGGCATGTGGTTTCAGTTATATACAATAATGAATCCACACTTTATTTTCTTCAATTCCTTTTTTTATTTCCAATCGCTGGAATTGCAATATACGCAGTGAAAAAGTGGAGCCTGCCTGTTTTCCTGCTGGTAGAGCTATTAGTATTAATCATTAATAGTCAGTACTTAAACGAATTATACCAAACCAATCAACTCTGGTTATTTGGCTGCTTTATTTTCTTTGGTTTATTAAACCTAACCATTGTTACTTATTTGCTCATACCCGCAGTAAGAATTGCTTATGTAGACCCTAAAATTAGATGGTGGGAATCAGATCCGAGGTATTCCGTCAATATAGATTGTATTATTGATAATAATATCACTGGCCAAATAAAAAATATTTCAATTGGTGGTGTATTTATCAAAACAAATAACAATCTGGAAATTGATTCGAACGCACGACTTATTTTTAAATTTCAAACACCATCCAGCAAAAACCACATAAATACAAAAATACGAGTGCTACATAAGTTTCGCATAAATAACATCGATGGCTATGGTGTACTATTTGTCGATCTATCGAAAGATAATAAATATTTGCTAAAAAGTATTATTAAATTTCTAGACAGATCAAATGTTGAAAGACGACCACCTCGTAGAAATTTGAAAAGCCTGCTACAGTGGTTAGCAATATTAATTACCACGGGAAAAGGCCTTTCTATACTTAATAAAACGACTCCTTTACGAAAAGGGTGATTTCGTACGATTATGTTACTCAGTTGTATAAATAAAATCAGAGAGTGAGAATTTTTATATTTATTCCCAACTGATATAACTGATGCCTTTAATAAAAAATCTTTAAAACAAGTATACAAGGCATATCGCGACCAGAACTCTCGTTCACTTTATCACGCTTAATAATAAATACTTTTA
>Ga0316207_10002827_pt1 | contig 17112 bp, 18 predicted proteins | sample 6weekpyrite_MG_FD_204943 | JGI IMG/M metagenome (GOLD analysis project Ga0316207, IMG submission 204943) | Microbial mat bacterial communities from mineral coupon in-situ incubated in ocean water Damariscotta River, Maine, United States -... | ecosystem: Environmental > Aquatic > Marine >...
GGAAAGAAAATCATCAGGAAAGCCAAAGTCAAAAATCTCGCCTGAGAATTTCAAAAGAGATAATCAAAACATAGATAAAGGAAATATATCTAGATAATTAGTTATATGCACTAATGCAGAAATTAATTCAGTATCATGCCCTCTGATAACTTACTTATTTAGTAATATCCTTATTTTTTTTACTCTTGTTTTTCTTGTCAGCCTTTCTTGCAGCCTTTTCATCTAGGCCGGAAATGCCCATTCTTTTTTGCAGCTCTTCCATTACATCATCAGGATGAACTCCTCTATCCGCCCACAAAACATTAAGGTGAAATATTAGGTCTGCACTTTCACTTATAAGATGTTTTTTATCTTGAGCAACCGCAGCTATAACAGTTTCTACTGCTTCTTCACCAACTTTCTCAGCCAGTTTTTTTGTCCCTTTGTGAAATAATTTAGCTACATATGATTTATCAGGATCTTTATCCTTACGATCATCAATTAGCTCTCTCAATTCATTTAATGTTTTACTCATTCTCCGAACCTTTATTAGTTTCTTGTGTTTTATTATCTTCTATACTTCGTTCATATAATTTTAGAATAGCAAAGGACATAACTATAATTTTTAATGGAGTTATTATATATGATAGATACTGAATATTGTTCTTAAGCCATGCATAATTACCCAATCCATACATCTTATATTGTATAAATATAATTCCAACATCAATAATGAAGAATGGAAAATACATCAAAACAAGGAATATAAATATCTTTTTGGAATTAGTACTAACCATCTTTTTACTTTCTTTAATTGCCTGAACTGGACTTATATTATTAAAATACACTAAGAAAAGAGTATATATTAAATGGATAGAAAAATAACATATCAAAACTACTTTTATAACCAAGAATATCCAATAGAAAACCTTATAGTAACCAGAGCCACCAAACCCAAAGATGAAAGAATACATAAATGAAAAAATATATGATACAAATGATATAGCAATTGAGAAAACTGAGAAATATAATAAAACGTAAAAAGATATTAAAATAATAGCAGCAAATAAATTATTAAAATTACTAATGAAATTAGATGGTTTTAATATCTCAGGTTGTACGATTTTACTACCAACATGTACATTTCTGAGTAATGATAATACAATGTATGCCATAAAGACTATATATATATTGTAAAATGTTAGTGTAATAATTATACTATCTATACCTCTCATAGAATAATGTAAATAATTAAACAGACTTGGTCCCCTATATGAACCTTTACCAATAAAAAGAAATAAATATACTAACGGCAATAAATTAGCGACAAACAATATAGGATACATTCGTAGAAGATTATCACTGGCTGCCTTCATTGTTTTTTTATATATGCTCATAATATAATCCGTATTTTGTCCAGTATTCTATCAGTATTTTTCTGTTAATAATTTATACTTTCTCACTCGCTTAATGCAATAGAAAAGACTTTTGTAAAAATATACTTACGAATATAAAATTGTTAAATTTAAATACTTATCTGATTATCTAAGCATTGTTGTTAATGCCCCTATTGTTAGCGCTAGATTAAAATTTGGTGCTTTATCTTCACTAACAGGATAAAGCACTTGTGGAGCCTGACCTTCTTCATTTTCTTTACGCCAATCCAGTCTGTCAAAAGCAAAAGCAACAACAGCAGATTGCCTGTCAAAATCAAAATTCTTATTATCCCCTGCCTCAATAATAGCTCTTGAAGCCGATTTTACATCTTCATCACTAAATTCATATTTTTCATAATTTTCACCATCTTTAGCTGTTAGATCGCCTTTAGGCAGCTCTAATGCTTTTTCTTCTGATGTTAAATATACCCGACGTGATGACTCTTCCATAACTTATTTCCTATATTAAATTTATCTTGGTACAAATAGTTATAATGGCGATAAATAACTAAAAATCATATTATTATGATTAGAAGGAGCATTATTTTAGCAAAAACTCTTATCTTTTTCAAGATTTAAACTTGTTAGTGGGTTTTAAATACAAAGAATCTATATAATATTAAGTTTATAAAAAGCCTATAGCCTTACTTCTATTCCTGCTTTATCCATATATTCTTTTATTTCACCAATTGAATATGTACCAAAATGGAAAATTGATGCCGCAAGTAATGCATGTGCATGACCTTCTTTTACCCCCTGCACAAAATGCTCTGGTTCTCCAACACCACCTGAAGCAATTACCGGAACAGATACATTATCTGCTATTGCCCTTGTTAGATCTATATCGAATCCATTTTTAGTTCCATCTCTATCCATCGAAGTTAACAAAATTTCTCCAGCTCCATATTCTACCATTCTTTTTGCCCATGAGATCGCCTCTATTCCCGTAGAATTTCTTCCGCCATGAGTGAAAATCTCAAATTCTCCATTTTCATTCTTTTTTGCATCAATAGCAACTACTGTACATTGAGAACCAAATTTATTGGCAGCTTCTTTTACAAATTCAGGTCTTTTTATAGCGGCACTATTTATAGAAACCTTATCTGCACCAGCGAGTAATAATTTCCTTATATCTTCAACTTCACGAACTCCGCCTCCAACCGTTAAAGGCATAAAGCAATGTTCGGCAACTTCAGTTACCACATGATACATCACATCTCTATTTTCATGAGTTGCACCTATATCAAGAAAGCATAATTCATCGGCACCTTGTTTATCATATATTTTTGCTTGCTCTACAGGATCACCAGCATCAATGAGATCAACAAAATTGACCCCCTTAACAACACGGCCATCTTTTACATCCAAACAGGGAATTATTCTGGTTTTTAGCATTAGTTATATCTCAAATTGTAATAGTTACCTTATTATATCTATAACTAAAACTGTGCAATATATTTATTGAAAGTAGCTAGCGGTATATAAAAGAACCAACTTCATGATTCTCAATTTTTGCATATTCCAAGGCCTCATTTTTAAATCTATCTCCAAGGCCAGATTCTAATTCATTCAACATATTCTGCACTATTGTTCCTTCTTCAAGTCTTGCAAATGCTTCCTTCTTGTCTTTAGGGAAAGAATAGCTATACTCCCTTTTTTCATAATCAACAGCGTTAAACTCACCATCCGAAATTGTGATCTCCTGATTCTTTAATGCATCATATATGGCCATCATAGTTGTTGATATAGCAAGATATGGGTCTGCATCCGCACCAGCCACTCTATTTTCAGAATGGACATTATTTTCACTTGTCCTGTAAGAAATGGCCGATGTACTAGTATTGTTATTCTCCAACTTCCTAGGAATATTATCTATATTATCCAAATTATATCTATCAAATGATTCAGATGTTGGAGAGACTAAAGAAATGGTTTCATTTACTACATCTAGTGCAACGTCATTTATACGCTTAACAACGGACTTATCTGTATTATTTAGAATATTATCTCCATTCTCATTCTCAAGACTGAAATTAATTTGTAACCCCTGCCCATTATTCTTTTCAGGATACATATCAGATGGAGGTTTGGTTTTTAAAGGGGCTACTGGAGAAAAATTAACTTCTTTAACACCTTGCTCTTTTAATTTTCTTTCTAAACGACGCTTGGCCATCGTCACCGAATGAGCCAGAAGAGAAGGCGAACCTTCTTTCGACAAGTGAGAGAATACTAGTTCATATTGGCTATCAGCCTTTTCTTTATATAGATTTGTCACATATGGAGAACCCTCAAAAAGTCTGACATTATGAGAATCCCTTTTGTCTTTAGCTGGCCTTAAATCATCCTTTTTGTTTTCCAATGGAATTTGCAGAGGATTAGTTTTCTCATGTGGTAGCAAATGAATTTTCCTTCTATCAGGAACTATAGCGGTAAATTCCAGTTCAGCACCCATAACAATCTTCAAGCCAAATTCTTCCTGAATTTTTTCATGTACAAGACTAATAACTTTCTTTGCCAATCTTTGTATATCTGTTGCCATAATGGAAATATAGCATGTAGAAGTTAATAAAAAGTTAGCAGAATTACATTAATATCAGTATTACATCAATGCTAAGGCTTCTTTTAGATCAATAGCCCCATCATATATTGCTCTACCTGATATTACACCACTAATACCGGAATTCTCTACGGCTTTCAGAGCCTTTAAATCATCAATTGAGGACACACCACCAGATGCTATTACAGGAGTTGATATTGCTTCTGCTAAAGATTTAGTACCATTAATATCTGGACCTTGCATGGCTCCATCATGATTAACATTAGTGAAAATTATATCAGTTACGCCTGCATCTTCAAATTTTAGGGCAAGTTCTAAAGCTGTTAACTCAGACTTTTCCGCCCAACCTTCAACTGCAACCACACCATCTCTTGCATCGATCCCGACTGCTATTTGATCAGGATATTTTTTACATGCTCCCTTTACTAACTCAGGGTCTCTAAGTGCAATAGTACCAAGTATGACTTTTGAAACTCCAGCCTCTATCCAATTATCTATAGTTTCCATATTTCTTATTCCACCACCTAGTTGAATAGGTATATTAACCGCAGATAATATAGATTTTACTGATTCCATATTAACTGGTTTACCTTCAAAAGCTCCGTTAAGGTCAACAACGTGAATCCACTCTGCCCCCTCAGATTCAAATGCACGAGCCTGATCAGCTGGAGAATCAGAAAAGACTGTAGCCTGATCCATAAATCCATGTACAAGCCTTACACATTGATTGTCTTTCAAATCTATTGCTGGGTATAAAATCATATTTATTATTACTCAGTATTTAAAAAATTTTTAATTATGGCAAAACCTGTTTCCTGACTTTTTTCAGGGTGAAATTGAGTACCATGTATGTTGCCTTTGCTTACAATTGCGGTAATATCATTTCCATAATCAGTTGTAGCTACTACAACATTATCTTCATTAACATCCATATAGTATGAATGTACAAAATATGCATGGGATGATTCATCAAGATTCTCCACTAAAGTAGAATCTCCTATAACCTTTAAATTATTCCACCCCATATGAGGAATCTTAAGTTTGTCATCAGAATTAGGAATAGGCATAACAGTTGCATCTATCCAACCAAGGCCATTATGAGTACCATGTTCCAGACCTTGTTTTGCAAGTAATTGCATTCCAACGCAAATACCAAGAAAAGGTTTTCTATTATCTATAACATTACTTGAAAGGGATTCGATCATACCTTCTATTGCTTTAAGACCAGTCATACAATCAGCAAATGCACCTACCCCCGGCAATATTATATGATCAGCATCATCCAAATCTTTAGGATTAGAAGATACAGAAACAATATGACCAGTTTCTTTGCCTATTTTCTCAAATGACTTTTGGGTAGAATGTAGATTCCCAGACTCATAATCAATTATAACTGCTTTTTTCATTTATAAGATAGCCTAAATTGTTACCACATCTTTTGGAATTTCATCTTTATTAGCAACGGGAATATTATCAGAGATATTTTCTTTATTACCATTACCCTGAACAGTTTGATTATCAAGATATCTGTCAAAGAACCTTTGTTGTGCTTCAAGTAAATTTCTGCCAACAACTATATCACAAAAAACATACTTCTTACGTCTCAAACTTGCACATCTAAGGTTATTTGCTTCAAATGCCAAAATAATATTAGAAGTAATTTGTATTATATATATGCTTATGAGATCTAGCTGATTATTATAAACCAATAAAGATGTTATTGTTTGAACAATAATTGCAAGAAAAATAAATAAAGGCACCCTATTAACTATTCCCCAGAAAACACCGAATATAAGAGCATATAAAGAAAAGCCTTCTTCTATAAACTCTGCTGTTTCAACAGGGTTAATATCGGATTTCTTAATATAAACATTATAGATCTTTGTTGAATTAGGAAACATTAATCTAATTATCCTCCTAATTGGCCTTTTGTAGAAGGTATATCATCAGCCTTCCTAGGATCAATTTCTATTGCACTTCTAAGATTTCTTGCAAGTGCTTTATATATAGATTCGATAATATGATGATTATTAATTCCATATATATTCTCAACATGCAAAGTTATACCTGCACTTTGAGCAAATGCACCAAACCATTCCTTGAATAATTCAGTATCCATCTCGCCTAATTTATCTTTGGTAAAATCAACTTTCCATATCAAATAAGGTCTACCAGAAATATCAATAGCAACTCGAGATAAGGTTTCATCCATTGGTATATAAGCACATGAATAACGTTTTATACCTTTTAGATCACCAAGTGCTTTAGAAACTGCCTGGCCAATTGTAATACCAACATCTTCTGTAATATGGTGAAAATCAATATGAGTATCTCCTTTTGCCTTCACATTTAAATCTATAAGACTATGTCTGGATAATTGTTCCATCATATGATCCAGAAAACCAACTCCTGTATCTATGTTATATTCACCCGTACCATCAAGATTAACCTCAACAGACACGCTTGTTTCTTTTGTATTTCTTTCAACTGATGCTGTTCGCATATATTTCTCTTTAATATTATTATTAAAATAATCTTTATTATATGGCTGTTATTTTCTCTGAATATAACATAAGTAACTATTTGTAAAAATAATTTTATATTTAATACTTGAAAAAGCAAACTATTATCATAAATTTACATATATAGTTCAATGGATTTTTTAATTCTTAATTATTCGAAAGAGGAAATTTTGATAAATCACGAAGAAAACAAAATGTATGCTACTACTATCTTATGCGTTAGAAAGGACAAAAAAGCAGTTATAATTGGAGATGGTCAGGTTTCCCTTGGTAATACAATAATGAAGGGCAATGCCAAGAAAATTAGAAAATTGGCAGATGGTTCTATTGTAACAGGATTTGCAGGCTCTACAGCAGATGCATTTACACTCTTCGAAAGATTGGAAGCAAAACTAGACACATACCCTGGAAAACTTACCAGAGCATGCGTAGAATTAGCAAAGGACTGGAGAACAGATAAATATCTTAGAAGACTTGAGGCTATGCTTATAGTAGCCGATAAAGATTTAACACTTGTTTTAACAGGAAATGGAGATGTTCTGGAACCTGAAGATGGTGTAGTTGCAATTGGATCAGGTGGTAATTATGCACTTTCAGCCGCAAAAGCTCTTTACGGAGTCAAAGATATGGACGCAGAAGAAATTGCAATAAAATCTATGGAAATTGCAGGAGATATTTGCGTTTATACCAATCATAATACTGTTATGGAAGTAATTGGAAAATGATAATATTGAAGTATATTTCATTAATAATGCTTGTTTTATTACCTGCAACAGTTACAGCTGAACCTTTTTTTGAAGGAAATAGGCATTTCAAACTTAATGAACTTTCTGATACTACAGAAATAGAAGAATTTGGTGGTATACTGGTTTATTACGGTACAGCTAATGTAAAAGGATCTCCTCCATTTTGCGTTTTAATTGATAAAACTTCTGAAAAAAGAATTTTGCAAAATATTCCAAATGACAACTATCTTTCTGCAGAAACATTTTGTAATAGATTTCACATAAAAGCGTACAAGAAAGATCCTTGCCCTACTGACGGATCGCAATATGTTCTTGGCAGTTGTTATGAGAGTAAATAATATTAAAGTAAAAGGAATAATATGAAAGAAGAAATATCGTGCAATTTGACACCTAGAGAAATAGTTTCTGAACTAGACAGATATATTGTAGGCCAGAAAGATGCTAAAAGAGCAGTAGCAATTGCCTTAAGGAATAGACATAGACGTAAACAAGTAGCAGAACCTATGTGCGATGAGATTGTACCTAAAAACATCCTTATGATAGGACCAACAGGAGTTGGTAAAACCGAAATTGCACGTAGATTATCAAAACTTGCAAATGCTCCTTTTATTAAGGTTGAGGCTACAAAATTCACTGAAGTCGGCTATGTCGGCAGAGATGTAGAATCAATAGTAAGAGATCTACTTGAATATGCCTTCTCCATTGTAAAAGAGAATTTACGCAAAGAAGTAGAGACAAAAGCAGAGCAAAATGCTGAAGAACGTGTTCTTGACGCACTTGTAGGAAATGATGCAAGTGAAGAAACAAGACAAAAATTCAGAAAAATGCTTCGCGAACAAAAACTTGATGACAAAGAGATTGAAATCAATGTTGTTGATAATGGCAATAATGGAATGCCTACATTTGATATACCAGGTATGCCAGGTGGACAAGTAGGAATGATTAATCTTAATGATATGCTTGGTAAAGCACTTGGTTCAAAGCCAACCAAACCAAAGAAAATGACTGTAGCTGATGCTTATGACGTACTAATGGGAGAAGAAGGTGACAAACTTATTGACGAAGATAAAACTGTAAAAGCTGCTATAGAAGCCGTAGAAAATGATGGAATTGTATTTATTGATGAAATGGATAAAATCACAGTCCGCTCTGATTACAAAAGCGGAGGAGAAGTCAGCAGAGAAGGTGTTCAACGTGACTTACTACCATTAATAGAGGGTACTGTGGTTTCTACTAAATACGGCCCAATAAAAACAGATCATATATTATTTATTGCAAGTGGTGCATTCCACCTTGCAAAACCTTCTGATTTATTACCAGAATTACAGGGAAGATTACCTATCAGAGTAAAACTTGAGGCGTTAGAGGAAGAAGATTTACTACGCATTCTGAAAGAACCTGAATCTAGTCTTATTAAACAATATGAGGCCCTGATGGAGACAGAAAAAGTAAGTCTAGAATTTACTGATGATGGTGCTTCTGAAATAGCAAAAGTCGCTGCAGAGGTTAATGAGACTGTTGAGAATATTGGCGCTAGAAGACTCCATACAATAATGGAGAAGCTACTTGAAGAAGTTAGTTTTAAAGCTGGTGATGATATTAAGGGAGCTGTTACAATTGATAAAAATTATGTTCGTGAACATCTAGGTGATCTAACTGAGACAACTGATCTCAATAAGTTTATATTGTAATTTATTTAGGGAATTGAAATATTTCTATTTTAGCCAGAAATGTATTGTACATACTGGCTTCTCATCATCATGCGTGTAATAAGAACTTTTAGAAGTAAGAGGGTCTGTAACACATTCAGTACCTTGCCAGAATGTAGTACCTTCCTGATAATATCCATTAATGGTTGAAACTAAACCTGTATAGGCAATGCCATCATCCATTTTTTTATCTATGCTCCATGCCTCAAGTGATTTAAAAATAGCGCCTGATATAAAGCTATATCCAGCCAAACCCAGTATAAAAGCATTTTCTTGTTTCTCATATACTGTATAAGTTGGCTGCACCAAACGATATCCAGTTTCATCAATTTTAGATGATGGAATATTAACTTCTGTTAACAATATTCCCCCCTCAAGCTCTCCAGTGAATGAACCTGGTAGAATTTTAGCAAGTGAAAGATGTTGCCATGCCCTTAAATCTTCATTAAAACCTGCTGCTGTTCCTACCAAGTAATTAATTACTCTATCTCCATCTCCATTTACGGTTTCTCCAGGCCATAATTCTTCTGCAAAATTCATATCACCGGGAAGGGCATTATACTTTTCTTCAAACCCAATAACCATATTTTTAAAATCTTGCACTTGAGATACAACCGAACGTATTTCAGAAGATCTTATTAAATGGGCACCTGCAGAAATAGCAGTTATTATAATAGCGAAAATAACAATAACCAATGATACTTCAATAAGCGTAAAGCCTTCATTAGTATTTCTCTTTCTATTATAATTAACCATATATAAAATCACAAAAATTCTCACACTTTCTAATTATAACACTATAAATATATAAGGTCAAACATGACAAACCTTTAACCTACTGTTTTTATTTAAAAAAATTATTAAGTGTAGCTAAATTTTAGATAAATTTTATATTGACTATTTGTCATAGCAAATATATTACAATCGTTGTAAATAAACAAAATACAAATAATCTGATTTTGAATATTTTTCTATATATTTAGGCAATACTTAATTTAAGGAATAGAAATGACTCCCAGCAATAAACCAAACAATCCTTGTTTTTCATCAGGGCCATGCGCAAAGAGACCAGGTTGGTCTGTTGATGTACTGAAAGCAACACCTGTTGGCCGCTCTCATAGGGCAAAAATTGGGAAAGAAAGATTGAAGGAAGCTATAGAGTTATCCAAAGAAGTACTAGAAATACCTGAAGGATATTTACTTGGTATTGTTCCCGCATCAGATACTGGAGCATTTGAAATGGCAATGTGGTCGGTCCTTGGCCAAAGAGGGGTAGATGTTTTTGCATGGGAAAGTTTTGGATCTGGATGGATTTCTGACATTAAGAAACAATTGAAATTGGAAGATGTAAGATCCTTTGAAGCTGATTACGGTCAATTACCTGATCTTTCACAAGCTGATTTCAGTAGAGATGTTGTCTTCACGTGGAATGGTACGACCTCAGGCGTTAAAGTTCCTAATGGAGACTGGATCGATGATAATCGTGAAGGGTTAACTATTTGTGATGCTACATCTGCCGTTTTTGCAATGGATGTACCTTGGAATAAATTAGATATAGTTACCTATTCATGGCAGAAAGTAATGGGTGGAGAAGCCGCGCATGGTATTATAGTCCTTAGTCCAAGAGCCGTAAAAAGACTGGAATCTTATACTCCATCTTGGCCAATGCCTAAAATTTTCCGTCTAACCAAGGCAGGGAAATTAATAAGTGGAATATTTACGGGGGCTACAATAAATACTCCCTCCATGATTGCCGTTGAAGATGCAATTGATGGTTTGAACTGGGCAAAATCTGTTGGAGGACTTAAAGGTCTAATAAATCGCTCTGAAAATAACCTTAATGCACTTAAAGAATGGGTTGCAAAAACTAACTGGATTGATTTCCTTGCGGAAAAGGAAGAAACTAATTCAAATACATCTGTATGTTTTAAAATAACAGATAGTTGGTATCAGACTTTATCTAAAGATGAACAAGCAGCCAAAGCTAAAGAGCTTGTTTCTCTACTTGATAAAAACAATGTAGCATATGATTTAGGTGCTTATAGAGATGCTCCTGCAGGTTTAAGAATTTGGGCTGGCGCTACAGTAGAGACTAGTGACATAATAATATTAACAGAGTGGCTTGATTGGGCCTTTTCGGAAATAAAAGAAATTAGCCAAGCTGCCTAAAAAATGTTTTAAATAAGAATTAATTACATATACTGTATTTTCTTATAGGTTATTTATTATAGAAGGTAATTATGATTCCAGTAATTTTATCTGGTGGTTCGGGGACACGTCTTTGGCCTTTATCCAGAAAGACTTATCCTAAACAATTTTTACCTTTAAACTCTGAGAATTCTCTTTTTCAGGATACTGTACTTCGTCTTGAAGAAATAGGAATTCCAAATCCAATGGTTGTTTGCAGCAATGACAGTAGATTTATTGTTGCCGAGAATCTCAGAGATATTAATTCAGAAGATTCAAAAATTATTCTTGAACCAATAGCTCGTAATACAGCCCCTGCAATTGCAGTTGCCTCTATAGTTGCCCTAAAAAATGCTGATGACCCTGTTCTTCTTATCCTGCCAGCAGATCATGTCATTGAAGACCTTGATTTATTCAAAACTGCAGTAGAATCTGCAGAGAAACTTGCTAAGGATGGCTTTCTTGTTACTTTTGGAGTAACGCCTACTGGACCTAATACAGAATATGGATATATAGAATGTGGAAAATCTATAAAATCTGATTCCTATGAAATATCTAGCTTCAAAGAAAAACCAAATAAGACGAATGCCGAAAAATTTTTGGAGAAAGGAAATTATTTCTGGAATAGCGGAATGTTTATGTTTAAAGCATCAAGATATTTAGAGGAATTAGAGAAGAATGCTCCTGAAATGGTTAAATATGCAACAAAATCTGTTGAAGAATCAGGTAAGGACATAGATTTTCTTCGCCTTGATGAAAAATCCTTTGCAGAATGTGATAACATTTCCATTGATTACGCTGTAATGGAAAATACAAAAGATGCAGCAGTGGTAAAGCTTGATGCACGCTGGTGCGATGTAGGGTCATGGAGCTCTTTATGGGACATTTCAGAAAAAGATGATAAGGGCAATGTATGTAAAGGTGATGTAATCATTGAAGATAGTAATAATAACTATTTTTATGCAGAAGGAAAATTAGTTACTGCTATTGGTGTTGAAAACTTAATTGTTGTTGATACAAAGGATGCTCTTCTAATAGCAGATAAAGCTACAGGAAACATTAGAAAAATTGTTTCTCGCCTTAATGATGACAACCGCCCAGAAACAAATATCCACCGCGTGGTTTATCGACCTTGGGGACATTATGATACGATTTCAAAAGATGGTCAACGTGATCTAGTAAAAAGACTTACCGTGAAGCCTGGTGCAAAATTATCCAGCCAAATGCATCATCATAGAGCTGAGCATTGGGTAGTTGTTAAAGGAACTGCAAAAGTTACTAAAAATGATGAAGTTTTTCTGTTATCAGAAAATGAATCAACATATTTGCCAATTGGAACTGTACATTCTCTGGAAAATCCAGGTCATATTCCTCTGGAAATCATTGAAGTACAAACAGGTAGCTATCTTGGTGAAGATGATATAATACGTTTTGAAGATTTATATGGTAGAGTTTAATTATGAGTAAAGTTGCGTTAATTACTGGTGTTACAGGACAAGATGGAGCATATCTTTCCGAGTTTCTTTTAAAAAAGGGTTATATAGTTCATGGCATAAAACGCCGAAGCTCTTTGATTAATACAGACCGTATTGATCATTTATATCAGGACCCTCATGTTGATAATCGTAACTTCATTTTACATTATGGAGATATGACAGATAGTATGAATCTGACTCGTATCATTCAGGAAGTTCAGCCTGATGAAATATATAATCTTGCTGCAATGAGTCATGTACATGTATCATTTGACACTCCTGAATATACAGCTAATGCTGATGGTATAGGTACATTAAGAATATTAGAGGCCATAAGGCTTCTTGATTTAACCAAGAAAACAAAAGTATATCAAGCTTCAACATCTGAATTATACGGCCTTGTTCAGGAAGTCCCTCAGAAAGAAACCACCCCATTTTATCCTCGTAGCCCATATGCGGTAGCAAAAATGTATGCCTACTGGATAACTGTAAATTATCGTGAGGCTTATGATATTTTTGCATGTAATGGTATTTTATTTAATCACGAATCTCCTGTTCGTGGAGAAACATTTGTAACCAGAAAAATCACTCGTGCAATTTCTCGCATAGTTCTTGGTAGACAAGAAAAATTATTCCTTGGAAATCTGGATGCCAAACGTGATTGGGGTCATGCTAAAGACTATGTAAGAATGATGTGGATGATATTGCAAGCTGATGAACCAGAAGATTGGGTAATTGCTACTGGTGTTACCACCACAGTACGTGACTTCGTAAAAATGGCATTTGATTATATTGGTGTTGAACTAGAATTCAAAGGTGAAGGAGTTGATGAAACTGCATGTGTTAAAGCTTGTAACAACTCTGAATATCAGATTGAAATTGGTAAAGAAGTTCTTGCGGTAGACCCGGCATATTTCCGTCCGACAGAAGTAGATTTATTAGTTGGCGATCCTACAAAAGCTAAAGAGAAACTAGGTTGGGAATCTGAATATGACCTAAAAGGCTTAGTTGATGATATGATGGAAAGTGATCTTCATATAATGAAAAAAGGTCAATATCTAAGAGATGGTGGATTTGTTATTCAGAATTATTATGAATAACAGCTATTACAACAATATAATATTGAACTAATGAATATCAATAAAGATTCTTTCTAAGGCAGACTGGAAATCTGTTGGAAGTTTTTTAGAACCATTTATTGTATAGGCACCACCACGCTTCCAGTTTGTTGTAATATCAGATTCAATTTTATCAGTTTTAACATTAAGAATTTTTGTATTTATAGTAACTTCATTTTCTGTACCCCATAAGATCGGAGATAATGATATATATAGATTTGGACCTAGTTCTTCTATTCTGAATTTTACTATTTTATCAATTTTATCTTTCTTCGCCTTATTTATCAGCTCGTAATCTGTTGCAAGCAAACTATCCTTTCCATTTGATTCTCGTAAAATTTTTACTACCTTAAAGCAGTTATCTTTATTAAAGAAATCTCTAATACCATCTTCTATATATTTTTCTCTAAGATCTTTTTCTTTTTGATCATCTCTCCAGGCTGTCCCCCAATATATAATGGACTTTTGATTACCATAACTCTTACTGCAAATAGGAGGTTTTTTCCCCACAATATAATGCTTTACTTTTACATTGTTACAGCCGGTAATGCACAATATAATAATCAGCTTTACTAGAACTACTCTATAAATATTCTTAATTATATAAATCATATAAATTACCGACCCATCAGAATTTATGCAAAACAAACATCATCTATGAAAAGTTCAGCCTGCCTATTACCATTCCAGTCATTTATTTTTATTTTACCTGCAACATGTATTATCTTACCTTTGGCCCCCAGTAATGCATCTCCAACTGGCGTATCAACAGCTCTGAAACACATGGCTTTACATTTCTTTGATGAGTTTGAAATAGCAGATCCATCTTGCAGCATTACCATTATATGCCCTCCCTGACCAACTATTTTAACCATTTGTACTTTTGCATTTTCTATTACAAATCTTGGCTCGGGATTACCATTCCCATAAGGTTCCAACAGGCTTAATTTATCAACAAGATATGTATTTACTGAAGATATTCCCAGTACAGCATTAATTTTTAATATTTTATTAGCATTCTTTTCATTAACTATATCAAGTAAATTATCATTTAGATATTCACGAAATTCATCTATCTTGCCTTCCTCTATTGTAAAACCGGCTGCCATGGAGTGGCCTCCCCCTGCTACAAGTAATCCATCCATTTTAGCAGAAGTAACCACTGAACCTAAATCTACGCCCGATATTGATCTTGCTGAAGCCTTCCCTATGCCATTTTCTATAGAAATAACCGCTGTTGGCTTTCCATATTTTTCTTTTACCCTGCTTGCAACAATACCTATTACACCAGCGTGCCACCCTTCTTTTGCTACCATAATTACAGCCTGATCTTCATATTGCTCTTCAGCCTGTATCATTGCTTCATCAAGAATTATTTGTTCTATTGCCTTTCTTTCAGCGTTTAGAATATTAAGCTTATCACCTATTCTTTTTGCTTCATCTGCATTATTTGTAGTTAAGAGCTTAGTTCCATAATCAGCAATACCAATTCTTCCACACGCATTTATTCTAGGACCAATAACGAACCCTAGATGATATGATTTTGGTTTACTTTCTATACCGGCAATATCACTTAATGTTTTCAGACCAAGATTATGCCTCTTTGCCATCACCTTAAGACCTTGAGAAACAAAGACTCTATTAAGGTTTGTTAATGTCATCACGTCACATACAGTTCCCAATGCAACTAAATCAAGAAGTGATAATATATTTGGTTCTTTTATATTATCAAACCATCCTTCTTGCCTTAATTTGCGGTTAACAGCAACAATGAGCAAAAAGCAAACCCCTACAGCTGCAAGATTTCTATATGGAGACTCCTCATCTATTCTGTTAGGATTAACAACGGCAACTGCCTCAGGTAATGATGCATTACCTAAATGATGATCCATAACTATAATATCCAGACCAGCTTTTTTAGCTTCTGCAAATGGTTCAAAAGAAACTGTACCACAATCAACTGTTATACATAATTCAGCACCTTGTTCTTTTAATTTCAATAATGCGTCAATATTGGGACCATAGCCTTCATTAATTCTATCAGGAATATAGGTGTTAATATTAACTCCCAGCATTGCAAAATATCTTTTTAAAACTGATGTCGAAGTTGCTCCATCTACGTCGTAATCTCCAAAAACAGCAATGTTTTTATTATTGCCATTATTATTCTTATAATTTTTCAATGCTTCTACAATTCTATCAACTGCATTATCCATATCCTTTAAGTGCGAAGGATCAGGTAAAGAATTTTGTAGAGAAGGATTAAGGAAGGCTTCTGCATCTTCGAGATAAATCCCTCTTGATACCATTATTCTTGCAACAATATCGGGAATAGAAAATCTTTGCGATATTGCTAAGGAAATAGCATTATCATAGTCATCTACTTGCCACTTATTGCCATTAACTGATATAGGAAAATCAGTTATCTCATCTTTAATATTGTTTGCCAAAGAATTCATAGTTAGATTTCTTTATCTGTAATCAGTTAAATAATTTAATATAGACTAGATGAAATATCCTCAAAAAACAACTGCTCTATTGATAATATTTATTTTATCTATTCCCAATATACAAAACAGCTTTGCTGCAGAAAGAAAAAGTTATAATCAGATACATAATGAAGGTAAAAATTTTGTACGAGAAAGTACAAAGAATCTAAATGATATTCAAAGCAACATTAGAAAGATCAACAAATTACTATCTAGCAATATTTCGTCAAAAGATAAAATAATACTGGAAAAACAGCGTAAAGAATTAAATGATTTATATAAAAAACAAAAAGCAGAAATCGACAGAGCAAATATCTATATAAATGATATGGAGAATAATAAAGAAAGAATTCTGAAAGTTGAATCTGAAATTAACGCTATTGATAAAAGACGTAAAAATCTCGATAAAATGTATAAAATTGGAAGATTCAGAATATTTTATAGTCTAAAAGGAAGAGATTCACTACCTTCCACAAGACGTATAGATAACAATAATGATAAAGTGCCTGACTATATACAGAATATAGCATTACAACTGGTACATGCAGAGGAGTATTATACAAAAGTTTTAGGGCTCACCCACCCTTTCAAACAACCTCCCTACGTGAATAAGAATCTAAAATTTATCGATGTAAATATTGTTAGATCTCCTCTTGATCCAATTAAAAAAATGATAAAGGGTAAGGCATGGAATAAGGCCATTAACCTGAAAAGAAATAACTTTTCAAAAGTTACAAGTAACAGCCTTATGATTGATATAAGTAGCGACTTTGACTTGACTTACGGAGTACCATCCCACGAATTGTTCCATCTTTTTCAATATGGATACACGCAATTCTTTAGTCCCTGGTTTGTAGAAGGTACTGCTGTATGGGCACAGAATCATTTTGGTGG
>Ga0316207_10002828_pt1 | contig 17109 bp, 15 predicted proteins | sample 6weekpyrite_MG_FD_204943 | JGI IMG/M metagenome (GOLD analysis project Ga0316207, IMG submission 204943) | Microbial mat bacterial communities from mineral coupon in-situ incubated in ocean water Damariscotta River, Maine, United States -... | ecosystem: Environmental > Aquatic > Marine >...
TTTTGCTCTGCGCCATTAAAACCAACAAACTTATGTTGTTCGGTTAAACTCACTTGTTTGCCAGATTTTAGCGTAACGATTAACTTGGCATTAGCAACTTGATAGCTGACAGCATCGCTATGGCTACCGTGCGATAAAGGGATCACTTCATCTAAAAAGCGGCGCGCATAAGCTTGCACTTTTGCGCCACGAATGGGATTGTAAGTTTTATTCACTTCGGCGCCGTGCTCATCACTGATAACATCAGTGCCATAAAGGGCATCGTATAAACTGCCCCAACGCGCATTCGCCGCATTAAGCGCAAAGCGTGCATTCATCAACGGCACCACAAGTTGTGGTCCTGCAACGGAGGCAACTTCATCGTCAACATAGTTGGTGGTTATTGCGAAGTCTTCTTTTTCGGGAACAATATAACCAATGTCGACTAAAAACTGTTGGTAGTTTGCTTGGTTAAATGGCTGGTTATTTTTATCTAAATGCCAAGTATCAATTTGCTGCTGAAATTGTACCCTTGTTGCTAATAATTGCTGATTTTTTGGCGTAAATTCATCCAAAATATTTGCCATTGATTGCCAAAAGCCTTCCGCATCAATACCGGTTCCCGGTAGTACTTCATGTTCAACAAAATTATAGAGGCATTCCGCTACTTTATAGCCATGTTTGATTACGCGTGTATTCATAATTTATCTGCATTTAATGAGTAACAGTTAAGTAGCTTATGTTTGAAGTAAGCCACTTAACTGTGTTGTTTGATAATGATAGTAGCTAGAAACTAGCCGCTGTTTTTTGCTAGCCAAATAGCAAGGGTATTACGCTCTTCATCGGTCATGTTAGTTTTATTCATAAACGGCATATCTTTAGCGTCAATTACGCGCGCTTTTATTCGTGGCGCCCACTGCTTGATGCTTGCTTCATCGGAAAAAATAATACCGGCAGGCGCTATGGTAAATACTTCATCTGTTGGCGTATCAGCATGACAACTGCCACAACGCTCGGTAATAATGCTTTGCACTTGAGTTATATCAACGCTTTGCTGTTTTTGCGCTTCAGTTAACTTAGTTGTTGTAGGTGCAATAGCAAAGGCAAGCACTATAGCCGCAACAACAGCGCCAACTAATACTAGCGGTTTTTGCTTACCAAAATGTTGTAAAACAAAATATTGACGAACAGCTGCTGTGATCAAGATAATCGCAATCAATACTAACCAGTTGGCGCTATGGTTAAAGGTCATTGGGTAATGGTTTGAGATCATAATAAATATCACCGGCAATGTGGTGTAAGTGTTATGAGTTGAGCGTAATTTAGCATTTAAGCCAAACTTAGCATCAGGGGCTTTACCCTGTTCAACGGCATTAACTAAGGCACGTTGTGACGGCATAATACCGAAGAATACGTTACCCGCCATGATAGTACCTATGATAGCACCCATATGCATATAAGCACCGCGAGCACTGAATATTTGCGTTAAACCATAAGATAAGGCGGTAGCAAGTACGATTAAAATTATCCCTAAAATTAAACCATGATTTTTAAGTTTGGTGCGCACTAGTATTTCATAACACCCAACACCAACAATGATAGAGCCAAGGCCTAAAGCGATAGCTTGCCACTGTGTTAAGTCTGCCACACGTTTGTCTATTAAGTAGGACTCAGCGCCAACATAAAACATTAATGATAATAGTAAGAAGCCGGTGATCCACGTGGTATAAGCTTCCCATTTGAACCAGTGTAACGTGGTTGGCATTTTTTCTGGTGCGAGTTTGTATTTTGCTACTTCATAAAAGCCGCCACCGTGAATAGCCCAAAGATCACCGCCTATGCCTTTATCTTTTTTCCATTGTGGTGGGTTTTCTAAATGGTTATCTAACCAAACAAAATAAAATGAGGCACCGATCCAAGCGATACCAGTGATCAGGTGAGCAAATCGAATGACTAAATTTAGCCACTCATTAATATACGGATCCATAAGTTTCTCCAATTCTTAATTTATTGTCTGTGTGTCGCTCAGGTATCATTATCTTTGTAGGCGGGAACTTGTTCGCGCTTACATGAGCGCGATCAAAATCCCGGCTATAGGTAGAAAAATAACAGGTTAATGTTTTAATTTCCCTTTACCTGAGTTAACAGCATAGGCATGTAATGTTTTATAATTTATATTCATTTTTAATCATTGTTATTATCTGTTGCCGGATCTGAACATCGACTTACATCAAACGTTTGTTTTATCTAATTAATTCTGCGTTAAGAGGGTAAATTATACTAGTTCACCCATAATATGTGTGGCGCTAACATGGCGTTCATCACCTAACATACTTAAAATAAAGAGTTTTTCTGACAAGCTTGTGCAATGCTGCATGCGTCTATCCATTAACGGTGTGGCGTTATAATCAAGCACAATAAAGTCAGCTTCTGCGCCTTTGGTAAAGTTACCAATAGTGCCTTCTAAATCTAAGGCAATAGCGCCACCTAAGGTCGCTAAATAAAACGACTGAAACGGACTGAGTTTTTCTGTTCTCAGTTGTTGGGTCTTATAACCTTCATTAATAGTGCTCAACATTGAAAAGGTGGTGCCTGCGCCAATATCAGAGCCGTAGCCAACATTGACATCAAATTTTTGTGCTTGCTGTAAGTTAAACAAACCGCTACCTAAAAACAGGTTTGAACTAGGGCAAAAAGCAATGGCAGAGTCGGTTTCACCTAAGCGCTGACATTCACTGTCGTGCAGATGCACGCCATGGGCAAAAACACTACGACGGCCAAGCAGTTTGCTTTGATCGTAAACGTCTAAGTAACCGTCACTTTCAGGAAAAAGCTCTTTCACCCAAGCTATTTCATTTTTGTTTTCACTTAAATGCGTGTGCAAATAAACACTGGGGTTTTCCGCTAATAATTGCCCGGCTTTGTTAAGCTGCTCTTTAGAGCAAGTGGGTGCAAAACGAGGGGTGATCGCATATTGCAAACGATCAGTGTTGTGCCACTTTTCTATTAACGCTTTACTGTCATCATAACCACTTTGCGCGGTGTCAGATAAGAAATCAGGGCAGTTTTGATCCATCAATACCTTGCCACAAATCATCCGTAATTTTTTCTGCTGTGCGATAGTGAAAAATGCATCAACAGATTCTTTGTGTACGGTGCCAAAAACTAGCGCAGTGGTAGTTCCTGCTTCAAGTAATTGCGTTAAAAAGAACTCGGCGACTTTTTTACCGTGCTCTATATCTGAGAATTTACGCTCAAATGGGAAAGTGTAATTTTCTAGCCATTCAAGTAATTGCTCACCATAAGAGGCGATCATTTCAGTTTGCGGATAATGCACGTGGGTATCGATAAAGCCAGGCATGATTAAGCCATTTTTATAATGTGTTACCTCAACACCATCAGCGAGTGTTGGTAATAAGGTGGCTGCATCGCCAACTTGCTCAATTAAACCATCGTTGATAATGAGTAAGCCATCTTCAATATATTGATAGCTATCTTCTAACGCGACTTTGGCAGGATCTGCCAAAAAGTGCAGTAACTCACCGCGATATACTTTTAACATTTTCTTTTCACCTATTTTCTTTAGCGCGAACAAGTTCCCGCCTACATATTTCTTTAGCGAGAACAATTTCCCACCGACATCTTTTCATTAACGCTAACAATTTCCGTTTACGAAGGAAGTTGTGGTTCAATTACCAATGAGCCATCTAATTCAAGCACATCACAGTTATCGCCTTCACCGCCTCGATCAACCACTAAAAAATCGCTTTCGCTATTTAGCGCCAAACAGAAATGATGCCAAGTACCTTTGTGATAATTAACCCCTTGGTTTGAACTAGCGAGGAAAACCGCTAATTTGCTAACGTCAAACTCACCTTTGGGCGCAACCACAACCAAATACGGATTTTCACCCAGAGGTATAAAAGCCTGACTACCGTGAGGATGACGCTCCATCATTTTGATCGCGATAGGTTGTGCTAGTGGCGTTGAGCGAAAAATATTAATTAAGGCATGACCTTTATTGTTTTCCGCATCAACATCGGTAACATCCACTTTTGCTAAGTCATGATAACGTTGGGTAAAGCCATCATTAATAGCAAAGTTTTTAGCTTCGTTATTTGCTTCAATAACATCACCAAAGGCAGCAAAGGCGCTTGCCGTTAATGGTTTGGGAATAATTAGTTGTGAGCTTGCTTGATTGTTATGGCTCATGCCTAGCTACCACGATAAGTTGAATAACCGTACGCGGTTAATAGCAGCGGTATATGATAGTGATTTGAGCTGCCATCAAGTTCAAAAACAATGTCTACATACGGATAAAAGCCGGTTTCTTCATTGGCATTAAAATAAACGCTGGTTTCAAAGTGCATACGGTAAATGCCGGCAGGCAGTTTTACATCATCAGCTAATAAGCCCGGCAAGCGACCATCTGCATTGGTGATGCCGCCAGCTAATTTTTGCCAGTCATCCCCTTGTTTGGCATATAAGGTAATGGGCACATTTTGCGCGGGTAAACCACGAGTGGTATTGAGTATGTGGGTAGTAATTTGACTCATAATAGTTCCTAATATGTTTTTTTAGCCTTAAGGTACTTAATTTAAGCAAAGGCTTTAGCTATGCGCAGTTGGAATATTTTTCGCTGTTCTTCTGCGGCATTGATTAATTCAGTGGTTTTGTCGTTCGGTAATCGCGCTTGCAGTAAATCAGACATTTGTTTTGCCGTTTTACCAGTAGCGCAAACAATGAAAATAAAACCGAATTTTTCTTCATAATCGTTATTGCCTTGGGCGAGGGTTTCAAGCACCTCGTCATTGGCTTCTTTCACTAAACCTTGCTCGTTACCTGCTAGCTCTTTAGTGTTAGCGTATTTAGCGCGTAAACTATTAACGTCACCAATTTTAGGATGACCTTCAAAAGCTTCTAAATAATCACTTTCTTCTAAGTCTTGCCACGCTAAATCAGCGTGTTTTACTATTGAAAGAATGTCGCTATAAGGACGGGCTTGTACCATCGAATTTACCCAAGTAGCAGAGGTACAACACTGCATAAAAGTATGATTAGCTTGTTCGTCGCTAAAATTGTTTAATTCATCTAAAGTCATCTTGTCTGTCATCACTAGCTAGCCTTTTTACCATTTACTTTACCTAAAACACGCAGTCGAGAAATGCCGCCATCTGGGAAAATATTTAAACGCACATGGGTAAATTCTTCTGTGCTGGCAGGAATTATTTCGTTAATAAATAAGTGCTCGCGGTGGGCATATAATTTAGTACGGGCGATAATAGGTTGCCATTTGTCTTCTTGCTGGCCATTACTGAAATCATCACTGCTTGAAACCATGCCTTCTAGGGTGAAGGTATCAGGGAAATTACCTTTAAAGTGACAAGTATCTACGATAACTTTTTCAATGCTACCTTGTGTAGCTAATTTAACTATTGACCAGTCAGGGCCCGGATCACGACGGCGTTTAGTTTCCCAACCATCGCCCATATCTTTACCACGCCCCGGCATAATCAAGTTGCTTTTTTCACTGAAAAACATATCGCTGACTAATAACGCTTTGCCGCCATTTTTTATATAAGCTAAATCGATTAGTTCACCGTCAATAAATTGTGCCCAATTAACGTCAGCTTCACCGTAAACACGTATGCGTGCAATACCGCCATCAGGGAACATGTTCAAACGAATGTGGGTGTAGGCTTTATCATTATTTATAGTGAAAATATTTTGGCTGTGCGCTGCAACCGCTACTTGTGATAATACGGTTTCCCACTCGGTATCAGCGTTTGGCTCAATTTCACTGACGCAAGCTTCTACTGACACAGACTCAGGGGCATTGCCACGGAAATAGTTGGTATCAATATCAAAACCACGAATAACGCCTTTAATGCCAAGGCGAATAATGCACCAGTCAAAATCGCGACCGTTTTCTCGACCATAGCTGCGACGAGATTCCCAGCCGTCCATCCATTTACCACGGTCGGTAAATTTATCGTCAATAAAAATACCACGACCGGGTTTGATTAAGTTTTCCATTTCAGCAAAAAAATCATCACTACAAGCCAGCGCTTCACCACCAACACGATCGCTGGCTAAATCCACACAATGGGTTTTTAAGTTTTGTTCTAATTCAAGGGCAGCACCTTCAAGTTTGTTTTGTGCTTGCGTATCTATGTCTAACATCATGGTTGGTTGTTCCTAATTCTTGTTACTATTTAATTTGTTTTAATGCTTGTTCATATTTTGTCGGAGAAAATTTAAGCTAATTTGCCCTTAAGCAATGGTTTTCCTAGCGGAGCGTTAATAAATTCATCTTGCTGGTAAACATGATATCCACGAACAAAGGTATGTAATACTTGCCCGGTTACTGTGCGCCCTGCATAAGGGGTTATGTTATGGCGGTGTTTGATCATTTCATTGGTAATGGTGAACTGAGCATTTGCATCAAACACTAAAAAGTCGGCATGATTGCCTATTTTTATTTCACCTTTTATTGAATCTAATCCGGCAAATTTAGCGGTTTCTTTCGACATTAAACGGGCGATATCTACTAGGGTAAAACCACGCGTTTTAGCTTCCGTCCAAATAAGTGAAATACCAAACTGTAATGCTGAAATACCGCCCCACGCTTTTTCAATATCACCGGTATCTATATGTTTTAATTCAGGAGTACAAGGGGAGTGATCGGAAACAATAAAGTCTAAACGACCATCAGTGACCGCTTGCCATAAATGTTCACGGTTTTTATTTTCGCGAATCGGCGGACAACATTTAAATAGGGTTTTACCATCTGGGATAGTTTCTGAGGCAATGGTTAAATAATGCGGACAGGTTTCAGCGGTAAAACGTAAACCTTCACTTTTGGCTTGCGCTATTGTGGCTAAGGCTTCATCAGACGATAAATGCACAATATGCACTTTGCAGTTATCGCCTTTTTCTTTTGATTCGCGCGCCATATCAACCATTAAAGCAATAGCATCGTTTTCCCAGCTTTTAGGTCGTGATGCTAAAAAACTGTTGTACTCTTTGGTGATTTCAACATCATGAAAACTACCGCAATCTAATTCTGCATGAATTAAATAAGGCACATCATGTTTGGCAAGAATAGGCATGGCAGCGCGCATATCTTTTGCCGTAACAGGGGGGAATTCTTCAATACCAGAGTCAATTAAAAATGATTTAACCCCGAGCACACCAGCGTTAAGTAGCTCGTCTAAATCATCAATGTTTTGTGGAATTACGCCGCCCCAAAAACCGCAATCTACCCATAATTTATCATCAACAGAGTCGAGCTTTTCTTGAAAAGCAGCCTTGGTGGTAGTTACTGGAATACAGTTTAGCGGCATATCAACTAAGGCAGTGATACCACCAGCGGCTGCTGCTTGGGTGGCGGTATTAAAACCTTCCCATTCGGTGCGACCGGGTTCGTTAATATGTACGTGCGAGTCAACTAAACCGGGCATGATCACTTTGTCGCCAAAGTCTTTTATTTCACAGTTGATGGTATGGTTATATGCATGTATGGCAACGATTAACTCGTTTTTCACTTCGATTATTGCTGGTTTCATTTCATCAGCAATAACTACATTTTTACTTTTTAGCGCAAAGTGTTTCATTTTACGGCTCCATTTTCTATGACGAGTTCGTCATTCATTACTGCTAAATCTTCACTTTGCAGTTTTGCATGTGTGGTTACATTTATCTGGGTATGTTGGTCTGTATTTTCGTCAGCACTTTGCTCTGCAAGTAGCGCTTTAATGTCTTTCCAAGCAATACCTTTGTTTTGTTGTTTTTCGTTCGGCAATTTATTATTAGCTAAAAGCGTTTGATAAGACTCAATCACTTGCCCAGCAACACTAACGGCAACTTCCATCGGCATTTTGCCAACCACTTGTTTAAGCCCAATAGGACAAGTCATCTTTTCAACTAACCTAGGAGCTATCTCTCTATGTTTATAACGCTGTTGAAAACGACGCCATTTGGTATCAGAGGCAATCAAACCTAAGTAATGAAAGTCTTCACGTTTTAAAACCGCAAGACTAATATCAAAATCTAACTGGTGGTTATGGGTCATCACAATATAGAGGGTGTTACTTGGCATCGATGCTACTTCAGCAGCAGGTTCATCAGTGAGCAACTTGCTAACATTGGCATACTGTTCGCAATTAACGGGAAATTGTTCTTCACGGTTGTCAACCCAAGTTACCTGACAGGGTAAACCTGCTAACATGGGGATGAGTGCTTGACCAACATGACCTGCGCCAAATACGGCAACATGAATGGTATTAGCGGCAAAACACTCAAACAATATACTGGCATTACCACCGCAACATTGCCCTAATTGACTACCTAATTGAAAATGCTCAATGGTTTGGCAATCTTTATTTTCAATAAGTAATTTTTGAGCCTGCTTTATCGCTTTATATTCAAGATGCCCACCGCCGATGGTGTCAAAATTATTATTTTGGCTAACCACCATTTTGGTGCCGCTGTTACGCGGAGTTGAGCCTGATACGCCAATAATAGTGATCAAAACATACGCCGTGCCTTGTTTGGCTAATTCAAGACTCGCTTGATTCCAATTTAAATTATCTGCATTTAACAAGCTCATCATTTTCCCCTTACTCCCCTCAAGTTAAGTTGCCTTATTTATTAACCGCTTTAGCCGCTTCAACTGCCCAAAGCACGCGTTCAGGCGTTGCTGGCGTATCAAGTGCTGGGCTTACTTTATAATCCGCAACACTCGAAATAGCATCTTTAAGCGCTGACCATACTGATATACCTAACATAAAGGGTGGCTCACCGACGGCTTTTGAATTGTAAATGGTATGCTCACGGTTTGGCGCGTCAGGCATTAAGGTCACACGGAAATCTTCAGGTGCATCATTAATGGCAGGAATTTTATAGGTTGCAGGATTGTTTGAAAGCAAACGACCTTGCTCATTCCACACTAACTCTTCTGTGGTTAACCAGCCCATGCCTTGTACAAAAGCCCCTTCAATTTGACCAATATCAATAGCAGGGTTAATTGAATGACCAACATCTTGTAAAATATCAGTACGCAATGTTTTGTATTCACCCGTTAAAGTATCAATTAATACTTCAGATACTGCCGCCCCCGTTGCGTAGTAGAAAAATGGCCGACCTTGACCTGTAGCTCTGTCAAAGTGAATTTTAGGGGTTTTATAAAAACCGGTAGATGATAACGAAACACGTGCCATGTAAGCAATTTGAGAGAACTCAGCAAAACTAAAGGTTTGCTCACCAACAATAATATTGTTGTTCTCAAATTTAACTTGTGCGGCTTCAACACCATATTTTTCACAAGCAAAATCAATTAAGCGTTGTTTAATGGTTTTCGCTGCCGCTTCTGCGGCTTTACCATTTAAATCGGTACCAGATGATGCAGCCGTCGGCGATGAATTAGGTACTTTATCAGTACGCGCTGCTGAGCAGGCTACCGTATCAACATCCACTTGGAATTCTTCGGCGACAATTTGCGCCACTTTAGTGTTTAAGCCTTGACCCATTTCACTACCGCCGTGACTTAAGTGAATAGTACCATCAGTATAAATATGTACTAATGCGCCAGCTTGGTTTAAGTGCTGCACGGTAAAGGAAATACCAAATTTAACCGGTGTTAAGGCAATACCTTTTTTCAAAATAGTGTTGCTAGCGTTAAATTCATTTACTGCTTTTCGGCGAGCTTGGTAATCAGAGCTTACTTCTAAAGTATCAATGATTTCAGCTAAGTTGTTATGTTCAACCGTTTGATGATAGTGCGTTTCGTTACGACCTTCACCGCCGTATAAATTAATTTTACGAATATCTAACGGATCTTTACCTAAATGGCGGGCAATATCGTCCATCACCATTTCTATAGTCATCATGCCTTGAGGGCCACCAAAACCACGGTATGCGGTATGCGATACGGTATTGAGTTTACAACGATTACCAGTAACACTGGCTTGATCTAAAAAGTAGGCGTTGTCAGAGTGAAACATGGCTCTATCAACAATGGCGTCAGATAAATCAGGCGAGTAACCACAGTTACCATTTACCTCGATATTAATACCTTTGATTTGACCATTACTGTCAAAACCTACGGTGTAGCTGTTTTCAAAAGGGTGACGTTTACCTGTCATCACCATATCGTCCATTCGCGCTAATTTAAATTTAACTGGACGTTTAGTTTCATTGGCGAGTAAAGCAGCAATACATGCCCACGGTGCTGCTTGGGTTTCTTTACCACCAAAACCACCACCCATTCGGCGCATGTCAACCAGTACTTTGTTTAGGGGAATATCTAATACTTCCGCAACTAGTTTCTGCACTTCACTAGGGTGTTGTGATGAGGTATAAATGCTCATACCGCCATCTTCTGTTGGCTCAGCCGTAGACACTTGCCCTTCAAGGTACATGTGCTCTTGCCCACCCACTTGAATTTCACCTGAAAGTTGATGTTCAGCTGCTGTTATAGCGGTGTCTGCATCACCACGTTTCATGGTAAACGGTGGACGAACAAAGTTCTGTTTGGCTAACGCATCTTTAACAGTAAGTACGGCTTCAAGTGCTTGATATTCGATTTTCGCCAATTTCACTGCTTTGCGGGCAAGGTCGTAACTTGTGGCCGCAACCGCAAAAATGGGTTGACCAATATACTCAACTTTACCAATAGCTAATACAGGGTCGCCCGGAAATACAGGGCCAATATCGGTATGCCCAGGCACATCGTTAACTGTGATCACCTTGATAACACCTTTAGCAGCTTTAACTGCTGATAAGTCCATTGAAATAATATTAGCGTGTGCCTGTGTTGATTGACCAACAGCGGCGTGTAACTCGCCACGCAATGATGGGCGATCATCAACATATATTGCTTCTCCTGACACTTGTTTGTCGGCACTTTCATGTTTTTTAGAGCGACCTACGCCGCCTAAACCAACATTTGTTTGTCCGTTAACGATAGTTTTATCGGTGTTTGTGTTTATTTTTTGAGTATCGGCTTTTTTAATATCTATTAGACTACGCATGGTTTACCACTCTTGTTTCGATAACGTTTCTTGCTTTAGTGTTTTGCAACTCTAGGTAGCATTTTTCAATCAGGTTTTGAGCAACTGTCATTCGGTACTGACTTGAGGCACGGACATCAGACATAGGTTGAAAATCAGTTGTTAACGCTGCTTTGGCTTTAGTCACGGTTTCTGTTGTTAAGCTATTACCTAAAAGTATTGCTTCAGCCGCTGGCGCACGCTTAGGAATAGCTGCCATACCACCAAAGGCTAAGCGAATATTCGCTATTTTTTCGTCTTTTTGTTCAATAAAAAATGCCGCTAATACCGCAGAGATATCGTCGTCAATACGCTTTGAAATTTTATAAAGTTTTAATGTTTGACCAGCAGTGGGTTTAGGGATTTGAATTGATTTAATAAACTCTGACGTCTTAAGTACGGTTTTCTTGTAATCAACAAAGTAATCTTCAACTAAAATAGTACGCTCAACGCCATCAAGGTGTAAGGTCATGGTTGCGCCGAGAGCAATCAGTGCTGGCGGCATATCACCAATAGGAGAAGCATTGCCAATATTGCCACCTAAAGTGCCGGTATTTCGTACTTGTTTCGAGCCAATACGTTCAATCATTTCACCTAAGTCGGGGTAATAATGGTGTAAAGTATCAATAAATTTACTGTAGGGAAGGGCTGAGCCAATGACTATTTCTGTGTCTGTTTCTTCAATAGTGGTTAGCTCTTCAACACTGCCCACATAAACTAGCTTGTCGATTGTGGCTAAGTTTTGCGTAACTGATAATGCTAAATCAGTACCACCAGCAACTAGGGTTGATTTAGGTTCTCTTGTTAATTCAATCGCTAATTCGTCGATATTTTTTGGCGCGATAAAGTTATTACCATTGCCCACTAAACTTGGCGCAGGTAACTTTTGTAACTCGGTGAGTGTTGTTACTGTTTGCTGATAATGCTTAGCAAATGAGTCTTGGTCGCTGCCACTACTTGCAGTAATGGCGGCTTCAATAATTGAACGATAACCAGTACAACGACATAAGTTACCCGCTAATGCTTCGAGCACTTCATCACGACTTGGTGTTTGGTTATGCTTGTGCAGGGCAAAAGACGACATCACAAAACCCGGTGTACAAAAACCACATTGTGAGCCATGGTTATCAACAATAGCTTGTTGGGCATGATGCAATTGAGCACCGTTTTTTAAATCTTCAACCGTGATTAGCTGCTTTCCATGTAAGTTACCGACAAAGGTAATACAAGAGTTGATTGATTTATAATGAAGTTGATCATTTTTATCTTCACCGTTTAAATCAGAGGCTAACTCAGCGAGTACTACTGTACAAGCGCCACAATCGCCTGATGCACAGCCTTCTTTAGTGCCCGATTTAAATTGTATTTCACGTAGATATTGCAAGACCGTTAAATTCGGGTCAATGTTTTCTATGGTCACAAGGTCATTGTTTAATAAAAAACGAACTGTACTATTTGTCATAATTTTTTCCGTAGTCGTTCATGTTTATTTAGCGAGCGCTTTATTTCTGATAGTTTTAATATAGCAGAATCAAAACCTGACACAAGTGTCAATTTTAAAAATAACGGAATAAAATAAATATTGAAATAAAAATATCAATAAAATCAATGAGAAGGTGGGTTGCTACTGAAGTATGGAAATTTAAAGCGTAATAGTGTTTAAGTGAATTTTCACTCTTTTGTTCTTTGAAATGCGTTATTTTTAAACAATTAGCTGTCTGAACTTGGCTTTATTGAAGGTAAAACTAAGAAGAAACTATGAGTTTTATTGCGCATATAGAGGGGATTGAGTTGATTGTTTTTATGTCATCAATGTAGGAATAACTAACGTTTCTCTTTTAAGTAAGCGCTCAGCTACTTCTGCAGGTACTTGGTAAAATTCTTTAACGTATTCTTGGGCATTTAAATGTTCTCGAATGCGTTTTTTTACTTTACAAGGGTTGCTGCACTGCAGTGAAAAAACCAGCGTATATTCACCGGGAGTTTTAGCTGAAAGCGATTTTGTATAGGTTTGTGGATCGTCGGGCGTGCAGCCTATTCTGATCACATCTGAAAATAATGAATGTGTCATCACATAAACATGACCTTGTGAAACATCTTTGCTTTCGCTTTGTTGTCTTGGCTCTTCCATTTCTATTTCCTTCCTTTAATGCAGTATAGAGTATTATCAACCGTGCATTTTGATAAATTTTGCTAATAAAGTCGCTTCACTTTCAACATGATTAGGATCGGGTTTGACACAATCAATTGGACAAACACTGACGCAGGTTGGTTTATCATAATGACCGATGCATTCAGTACATTTATCAGCGTCAATTTCATATATGTGCTCACCTAAAGTGATCGCTTCGTTTGGGCACTCGGGATCACACATATCACAATTAATGCAGCTGTCTTCGATAAATAAGGCCATATAAAAGTAACTTATTTATTCGCTTGGTTTTGCGCAAAAGGGTGGCGAGTAGTACCGCCTTCCGTAAGGTAGCGCATAATAATACCAAATTCTAAATTTAGATCAGTTTCAAGCTTTATGGCAACTTTATGACCAGAGCCTTTGGCATCTGTTATTGCTTCACCCGTTTTACTGTGGATCATTTTTTCTAAAGTAAAACTCACATTGCCACTGGGGGTCATTAATTCTAAGTGATCACCTACCAGAAATTTATTTTTGACGTCTATTTCAATTAACCCAGATTCAGTGTTTTTTCCTAATACTTCACCAACAAATTGTTGAGTATCACTTTTTGAATAACCGTAATCGTAATTTTGCGTATCTGATGGACGGTGACGCTTTAAAAATCCTTCGGTATAACCACGGTGTGCTAAATGCTCAAGATCTTTATTTAAGCTCGGATTAAAAGATTTGTCCGAAAGAGCATCTTCAATGGCTTGTTTGTATACTTGTGCTGTACGGGCACAGTAATAAAAAGATTTAGTTCTGCCTTCAATTTTTAAAGAGTGTACGCCCATTTTGACTAAACGTTCAACATGTTCAACCGCACGTAAATCTTTAGAGTTCATAATGTAAGTGCCATGCTCATCTTCAAATGCTGGCATATATTCACCGGGGCGACCTTGCTCTTGTAGTAAAATAACATCGTCTATTGGCTGATTACTTGGGGTAATAATGTCTGTGTCAGGCGTATAAATTTCAGGTGCTGCATTGGTGGGGTTAACCGCAATAATATCACCTGTCTCGGTTTCTTTTGCCTCGTGAGTATCATACTTCCAACGGCATGAATTAGTACAAGTACCTTGGTTAGGGTCGCGTTTGTTTATGTAGCCAGACAACAAACAGCGCCCAGAATAAGCCATACACAAAGCACCATGAACAAAGACTTCAAGCTCCATTTCAGGACAATGCATGCGTATATCTTCAATTTCATCAAGGGATAATTCACGTGACAAAATGACCCGTTCAACGCCTTGTTGTTGCCAAAACTTAACGGTTGCCCAATTGACAGCATTCGCTTGTACAGATAAATGAATAGGCATGTCTGGAAAGTTTTCACGCACCATCATAATTAAACCGGGATCAGACATGATTAACGCGTCTGGTTTCATGGCAATAACGGGGGCAATATCTTTCAAGAAGGTTTTTAGTTTGCCATTGTGCGGAGCAATGTTATTTACTAAATAGAATTTCTTGCCTAACGCATGTGCTTCATCTATGCCTATTTTTATATTTTCTAGTGAAAATTCGTTATTGCGAACTCGAAGTGAATAACGCGGTTGGCCAGCATAAACGGCGTCAGCACCATAAGCAAAAGCGTAGCGCATATTTTTGAGGCTGCCAGCGGGTGAAAGTAATTCAGGTGTAAACATAAATTTATCTATTTAATATCTTGAAACTAACTAAAGTAATTGGCGCGCATTATAGGAAAAAGTGTCGGCAGGAGCAATCTAAACAAGCTATTTGAGAATTGTATTTTTGCTTTGATGAAATATTTATTTAGATTAAATATTGAACAAAATAATTTTATTTTTGTACAATATTGAAAAACATTAAAAAAACCCTTGGTCTTAGTAAAAACTGTGCTATTTTTAGGATATAGGAATAAAAATAAAGGGGAACTCTATGGCGACTGAAAATGCCTTATATACAATTTTAATGGAAAAGATAAGACAAGATGCACTCGTTTTACCAACTTTGCCAGAAGTTGCTTTAAAAGTAAGACAAGCTGCTGATGATCCTGAAATAAATTTGGGTCATATGGGTGATATTATTGGTCAAGATCCTGCCCTTTCTTTAGGTATGATAAAAGTCGCTAACAGTGCTTTGCTTGGCCGTAGTGTTAAAGTAGAAACCGTTGTTCAAGCTGTTACTCGTATAGGTTTACGGCAAATTAAATCTATTGCTACGGCAATGGCACTTGAGCAAGTATTTGTTTCTGAAAACGATGTTGTTGCTATGTACATGAAAAAATCATGGAAAAAAACCATTGATGTTGCATCGGTTGCTATTAGTTTAATGGGAGTTTATTTAGAGGACAAAAAACACGTACCGTTAACACTTGATACTATTACGTTAGCTGCGCTGGTACATAACATTGGTGTTTTACCTATCTTAACGGAAGCGGAGCAACATCCTGATATTTTTGCTAACCCAACATTTTTACAACAAGCTATTATAAAGCTATCAGGTAAAATTGGCGGCACGATAACGCGAGAGTGGGGCTTTTCCGATGAGTTAACCTTGCTTGCAGAAAGCTGGAGTGATTTAACTATTTTGCCTAAAGAAGTCCATTATTTAGATTTTATTCGCGCTGGGGCAATTTATCATAATATCTTTAAAAATGAGTCTACCCAAGAAGTGCTATTAACCAGTTATGTGAAAAAAGGCATCTTACCAGAAATCGATTACATGCAATCAGATGACTTTAAAACTCGTTGTGCTGATGTTAAGTCCATGTTTAGCTAACGTTTAACTTGTTATGGAAAATTGAAGCAGCTTTTAAGCTGCTTTTTTTTGTGCTCAAATGGTTTTGGGGCTGCGAGATTTCGAGTAAGGTTTTCATATCAAGAAGAAATACAGTATTTCTATCTTTAGCTAAAACCTTTTAAGCTATCAAACAGTCTTTATTTTTTTTAAAATGCATTATCTAAATAAAACTTTTGGAATGTAAACAATGCCAATGAAAATGTTAGCTGAGAATAACTTTGGTCAAGTTCAGCAAGTAATGCTATCAGCAGATATACCTGCACTTGTAATTAACCACCCTAATGCTCAAGCTAAAGTGAGTTTGTATGGTGGTCAAGTCCTTAGTTGGCAACCTAAGGATCAAAATGACGTTTTTTGGTTATCAAAAAACTCTACTTATGAGCAAGGAAAAGCAATACGTGGAGGGGTGCCACTGTGTTGGCCTTGGTTTGGCGCGCACCCAAAAGATGGTGAGAGTAAAGCCGGAAATCATGGTTTTGCGCGAAACCAGTTGTGGCAGCTAGACAATATTGATATTGATGAACAGGGCGTTGCTATTCATTTAAGCTGGCAAGGCTCTAATATGAGTGAACTGTGGCCATTTGCGTGCCAATTGAAGCAAACTTTGTGCTTCGGCCAAGCTTTTAAACAATCATTGCAAATGACTAATTTAAGCTCTAGTGACGCTTACTACACCGGTGCTTTGCACAGTTACTTTTGTGTAAGTTCTCCTGAGAATATTAAAATACCGGCATTAGCAGAAGCAAGTTTTGATGATAAATTAACAGGAAAATTATACTCGCCTCAAGTACTTGAAAATGGCGTTGGCCCAATCGATCGTATTTATCATACTGATAACAGAATGAGTATTATTGACACTGGCTTACAACGAACCATAGAACTAAAAACGAGTAACACTAAGCAGTGGGTGTTTTGGAATCCGGGTGTTGAATTGGCAAATAATATGGCTGATATTCACACTCACGGTGAGCAAGAGTTTGTTTGCTTAGAAGCGGCAAATACGCAAATGCAATTATTACCAGCAGGTAAAAGTGCTATTATCGCGCAAGAGATTTCGGTTCACAGACGTCAATAATTTACGCTTTTTTATTCTAGATGAACCACTACTTGATTTCGGCCATTGGTTTTAGCGCTATA
>Ga0316207_10002829_pt1 | contig 17107 bp, 20 predicted proteins | sample 6weekpyrite_MG_FD_204943 | JGI IMG/M metagenome (GOLD analysis project Ga0316207, IMG submission 204943) | Microbial mat bacterial communities from mineral coupon in-situ incubated in ocean water Damariscotta River, Maine, United States -... | ecosystem: Environmental > Aquatic > Marine >...
TTAACCGCGTCGGCCTCGATCACGTCATCCTGGTACGCATTGCTTCGACCGCCGTGGCCACTAAACTGCTCGGAGGCAACAAACAGCAGATCTGCAACGCCCTTTCCAATGCCTGGATAGACGGCGGAGTCTTGCGCACCTATCGCCATGCACCCAATACCGGCTGGCGCAAGTCATGGGCAGCGGGCGACGCCACCTCACGGGCAGTACGTCATGCCTTGATGGCGATCAATGATGAGATGGGTTACCCCAGCGCATTGAGCGCAGAGCAGTGGGGCTTTTATGACGTGCTGTTCAAAGGCAAACTATTTTCATTGCAGCGAGACTACGGCAGCTATGTGATGGAAAACATTTTATTCAAGGTTGCCTTCCCGGTCGAGTTTCACGCCCAAACTGCCGTTGAATGTTCCTTGCAGTTGCACAAACAGAGCAATGCCAGACTTGATCAAGTCGAACGCATCACGATTAAAACTCAAGAGGCAGCAATGCGCATCATCAACAAAATCGGTCCGCTGCATAACCCGGCTGATCGCGATCATTGTCTGCAATATGCAGTTGCCATCGGCCTGATCTACGGCGAACTGGAAAGCCATCACTACGGCGATGAGATTGCCGCTGACAAAAGCATCGATATGCTACGTGAAAAGATGCAGGTCGAAGAAGACAAACGTTATAGCCAGGACTACCTTGACCCGGATAAACGCTCCATCGCCAACAACATCACGTTGTATTTCACAGATGGCAGCAACATCTCGGCCGAGGTTGAATACCCCATTGGTCATCGTCGTCGCCGTCAGGATGCCTTGCCCCTGCTGGAAGAAAAGCTTAAACACAACCTTACGACAAAATTTACAGCCGATAAAGTCAACACCTTGGCCAAACTGTTGCAGGACAAAAACAGTCTAGATGACCTTCCGGTCACTGCATTCATGAACCTGTGGCAACTTCAGGAGAGCTCTAATGACTGAACAAGAATATTTTCAGCAGGCAATGCCAGGCGATGTCTGTTTTGGCTGCGGCAGCGACAATCCCGCCGGCCTGCACATTCACAGCTATTGGGAAGGCGATGAAGGCGTCTGTCGCTGGCGGCCAACAGCAATTCATCAAGGCTGGCAGGATGTCACCTGTGGCGGCATCATCGCCACCCTGGTTGACTGCCACTGTATGGCCACGGCAATGGCAACCGCTATCCGTAATGAAAATCGATCACTAACATCCGAACCCCACTACCGCTTTGCCACCGGGTCAATGAACATCAAATATTTAAAACCGACAGACAACAACAAGCAACTGGAGTTACGAGCTCATGTCACCGAAGTAAAAAATGACAAGAAATATACTGTCGATTGCAGCGTCTATGTTGATGGCGAAAAGACTGCCGAAGCGACTGTGGTTGCGTTTCTGGTTTATCGCAGCGACCAACCCAACAACGAAACAATATTTAAATCATAAAACTCAGGCCTTAGACAAACAGCGCTATATATCCCCTCCCCTTTATGCCTGTGGCTGCTGGATAAGGGGAGGGAGTTTAAAAAACACGCTTAAGAAAACCAAAATCAACCCTTACCCCACAACTCCTCAAGCCTGGCATCACGGCCACAGCCCCAGCGATAATATTTATAACGCACCGGGTTTCTATCATGATAATTCTGGTGATAATCCTCAGCCGGGTAAAACTGACTTGCCTGAGTAATCTCGGTCACAATTGATTCTTTAAATGGCTTGTCCTTTTCCAGCGTTGACTTTGACGCCATAGCAAGCCTTTTCTGCCCATCATTCATATAAAAAATACCTGAACGATACTGACTGCCTTTATCACAAAACTGTGCATCCGGCGTGGTTGGATCAATGCTTCGCCAAAACACTTTAAGCAATTCGGCATAGCTGACCATATCTGGATCATACTCAATCTTTACCGCCTCGGTATGACCAGTGCTGCCCGCCGATACTTCTTTATAGCTAGGGTTTTTCTTGTGACCGCCAATATACCCGGATGTAGTTGCCAGCACTCCCTTAACCTTGTCAAAGTCGCTTTCAGTACACCAGAAGCAACCACCAGCAAACACTGCAGTTTCTGTATTGGCCATGTTTGATTCCGCCATGCCCTGCTCAGACAGAGCAAACACAGCAACAACCAACAGCCCGGATAAAACACTCAACACCAATTTATTCATCATTCATACACCTGTTTATTTTCACAACTTCATCTTAGTCGTGAAATATCACGAAAACCTCTCATTAAAAAATTATCACGTTACAAATTCGTAATTTTTAACAAAGAAAAGTCATTGAAAAGGGGAAAATATTTGAGTCTTCACACAATCTTTAAACAATAAAAATTCTAATGTATATAAAACTTTAGCCGATAAACCCCTCTCAATATTAAAGTTTATTACTTGCCATGTGGAGATAAACTCACCATGAAACATTTTTTCAGAGGCATCCATATTCCCGAATGGATTTATTGCCACATTCCCAAACTGGCCATCGTCTGCGGAATCCTCTTGATTATCTTTGGCAGCCTCTCCAGCAACACCTTAATTATCACTCCAGGTATCTTTAGCCTCGCCTATGGCCTGATCATCCATACCAAAAGGGCACAACTAAAAGACCCACATCGAAGAGCAATGCGTAACATTAGTAATCGCTAAGAACGGAACAGCCAACAAAATATAAAAGCGGTTCCACCAATATTTTCATGCAGGCGACTAATCGCCTGCTGCATTTAACAAGTCGCCTGAAACAAACTATTAACCATAAAATAATCACATCATTTCTTTTATTTTCAAGCAAATGTGCCGATATTTATATATGGACGCAACAAACACAAACTGAACAATTAGATAAAAAAATGATCAAAAATGAATAGTAGGCGCCTCTAAAAATAGTAATTTTTGCGTGAGAGCAAGAAAGAACCGCAGTGTATAGGCGATACATGAGGCTTCGAGCACGGAGCTGACGCCGCTATCGCGTAAAAAGTGCATTTTTAGAGGTGCCCTAGTAGCTGATTAATCGATACGGATATCTACACGCCATCAGCGAGTGAGGTGTCACCATGATTAACAACAACCCGATGGGGACTGACGGTTTTGAATTTGTAGAATACACCGCCCCTGACACAAGAGCCCTGGAAAAACTTTTCCAGCAGATGGGTTTTAGCGCCATTGCCCACCACCGTTCCAAAGACGTGGTGCTTTATCGCCAGGGTGATATCAACTTCATCATCAACCATGAACCCGACAGCTTTGCCCAAAGCTTTGCCTCCAAACATGGTCCTTCATGCTGCGCCTTTGCTATTCGCGTTAAAGATGCCGCGCAGACTTATGAACAAGTTTTAAAACTTGGTGCTAAACCATTCCAAGGCAAGATCGGGCCAATGGAACTCAACATCCCGGCTATCGAAGGCATAGGCGGCAGTGTGCTGTACCTAATAGATCGTTACGACAATGGCTCAATCTATGATATCGACTTTGTGCCTATCGAAGGCACCGACCTCAAGCCCAAAGGTGTTGGCCTGATCGAGATTGACCACCTTACTCACAACGTTCACGAAGGCCAGATGAACAGCTGGGCAGACTTTTATGAAAAGCTGTTCAACTTTAAAGAGATTCGCTACTTCGATATCACCGGCCAACAAACCGGCTTGAAGTCTCGTGCCATGACCAGCCCCTGCGGCAAGATACGCATCCCCATCAATGAACCCTCGGATGACAAATCTCAAATTCAGGAATACATCGACGCCTATCACGGTGAAGGCATACAGCACATTGCCCTGACCACCGATGACATTTTCCAAAGCATAGCCACACTGCATGCCAACGGCATAGCGATGATGGACGTGCCCGACAGTTATTATGAGATGGTTGATGATCGCCTGCCCGGTCACGGCGAAGACCTGGCACGACTGCAAAAGCAGCGCATCCTGATCGATGGTGACCTGGAAAACAACAACGGCCTGCTGTTACAGATATTCACCCAAACTGTTATCGGTCCGATCTTTTTTGAAATCATTCAACGCAAGGGCAACCAAGGGTTTGGCGAAGGTAACTTCCGCGCCCTTTTCGAATCCATCGAGCGCGACCAGATGAAACGAGGTGTGATCTAATGGCTGGCGCTAGCAATCTGCCCAGACGCGAAGGCAAAAACTCACGCCAGGCCCATGCCGATCTGCCCAAAGACAGTTATGAACGTGAGCTGGGGCGCGAAGGTTTCTTTGGCCCGGCAACACAGATGTATCATTCCCATCCACCCACAGACTGGACCAACTTTGAAGGGCCATTAAGACCACGTGCCTTCGACACCACCAAACTGCCAGGTGACAGCACCACACTGTGGCAGACGCAACAACTGCTCGGCAATGCCCACACCCAAATTCGTCTGTGGCGCACACAAGGCACGATGGATCACCTGTTACGCAATGCCGATGGTGATGAATTGCTGTTTATTCATCAAGGCAGTGGCGAACTGTATTGTGATTATGGCCATCTCAGCATCAGCGAAGGTGATTACATCAGCATCCCACGCGGCACGCTGTGGCGCATCGATACACATGAAATGCTGACCGCATTAGTGATCGAAGCAAGCAACGACAGTTACAGCCTGCCCGACAAAGGCATCGCCGGCCAACATGCCATCTTCGACCCCGGCATGCTTGATGTGCCTGAAATAAATGACAGATTCAAACAACAGCAGGACGAAAATGAATGGCAGGTGCTGGTAAAACGCCGCAACCAGATCAGCACTATCACCTACCCCTTTAACCCCTTAGATGCCATCGGCTGGCAAGGTACGCTGATGCCCATGCGCATCAACTGGCGTGACATCCGCCCGCTGATGAGCCACCGTTATCACCTGCCACCCTCGGCCCATGCCACTTTTGTCAGCTCACGTTTTATCGTCTGCACCTTTTGCCCGCGACCAATGGAGAGTGACCCTGGTGCTCTCAAGGTGCCATTCTTCCACAGCAATGAAGACTATGACGAAGTGATCTTTTATCACATGGGGGAATTCTTTTCCCGCGACAACATCCACCCCGGCATGTTGAGCTTTCATCCATCCGGCTTTAGCCACGGCCCACACCCAAAAGCGTTAGTCGCCGGCATGCAAAAAAAACGCGAAGCCACCCACGAAGTTGCGGTCATGATCGACAGCCGTGACGCCCTCGAAGTCAGCGATCTGCCAGAAGGTGTTGAATGGCACGGCTATGTTGATTCATGGAAAGATGGAGCAGACCAATGAAACTGGCCTCACTCAAGCAAGGCGGACGTGATGGGACACTGATCGTGGTTGATCGTGAACTAACGCGCTATACCGCAGTGCCTGACATTTCTAAGACAATGCAACAGGCGTTGGAAAACTGGTCCGAACTCGCGCCTGAATTAGAAGAGTGTTACCAGGCACTCAACGACAACAACATCAGCAGCCAGGCCATTATCTTTGAAAAACTGGCCGCACCCTTGCCACGCAGCTATCAATGGCTGGATGGCAGCGCCTATCTACCCCACGTTGAACGGGTGCGCAAGGCCCGAGGCGCAGAAGTGCCAGACAGTTTTTATGACGATCCACTGATGTATCAAGGCGGGTCAGATTTTATGCTCGGCCCACGCGACCCCATCGTTGCCGCCGATGAAGCCTGGGGCATTGATCTCGAAGCCGAAGTCGCTGTCATCACCGACGACGTCAGCCAGGGCATCGATGCCAGCATTGCCGGTCGTCACATCAAACTTTTGATGCTAGTCAACGATGTCTCACTGCGTAACCTGATCCCTGCTGAATTGGCCAAAGGTTTTGGTTTCCTGCATGGCAAACCGCCCACCGCCTTTTCACCAGTGGCGGTCACGCCCGATGAACTGGGCAACGCCTGGCAGGCAAACAAAGTTCACCTGCCATTAATCAGCCACTTCAACGATGAACTGCTAGGTAATCCTGATGCTGGTCAGAGTATGCAATTCGATTTCGCCCGTCTGATACAACATGCCGCTACAACCCGGCCCTTAAGCGCCGGCTGCATCATCGGCTCCGGCACCGTCTCCAATGCCGAGCTGTCAAGCGGCTGTTCCTGCCTGGCGGAAAAACGGGTACTGGAAATCATCAACGACGGCAAAACCAGCACGCCGTTCTTAAAACACGGCGATCGGGTGCGAATAGAAATGCTCGATCAAGAGCAGCGCTCCATCTTCGGCGCCATCGATCAGGTAGTGCAGCCATGAGCGGCCTGGGGCTTTACACCTACTTTCGCAGCTCGGCCGCTTACCGGGTACGCATCGCACTGAATATAAAAGGACTGGATTATCAAAGCCATTTCATCCACCTATTGAATAATGGTGGCGAACAACACAGCGCAGAATATCGCCGACTCAATCCGCAAGGTCTGGTACCGACATTGCTAACCGGCGAGGATGAAAACCCCATTACCCAGTCTATCGCCATCATCGAATACCTGGATGAATGTTATCCGCAGCAACCACTACTGCCAGACAGCGCTGCTGGCCGTGCCTGGGTGCGCGCACTGGCACTGATGGTCTGTTGTGATATCCACCCACTCAACAACCTGCGTGTGCATGCCTATCTGAGAAATGTGCTCGACCTAGATGAAGCATCACGCCAAAGCTGGTATCAACACTGGGTAACTGAGGGCCTGACCGCAATCGAACACAGGCTCAGAGCCAGCAAGCATGACAGTCACTTTTGTTATGGCAACAGCCCCACCCTGGCCGACCTGTGCATGATCCCGCAAATCTATAACGCCATTCGTTTTGAATGTGACATCAGCAGCTTCACCACCCTGGCCAGGATCTACAGCAACTGTATGGCGCTGGAAGCCTTTGCCAATGCCGCACCTGAAAACCAACCGGATCACGAGTAGACGGAGGGTCTAACCATGAATGCAAACGATACTCTTAACCAATTTGCCCACGATAATGCCTTAGAAGGGCTCACCCAGCACAGCTTGCAGGCACTAATCGATAATCAACCCGGTTATAGCATCGACAAGGCGCAACAGTTTCTAGGCTTTCAAAAACGTATTGATGCAGAACTTTTACACCACCGCATCATCAGCAATAATGAGTATTGCGCCTGGTTTGAAAAGGGTGACATTAGTGAAGCACAGCTTAAGGATTTTGTGGTGCAGTTCTCCACCTTCTCGAATTTGTTCCTGATCGCTCAATTGAAAAAGACCATCAACGCCGACAGCATCGAAGGCATGCGTGCGTCCAAAGAAATTCTCGCCAATGAAATCGGCGTGGTGTTTAAATCCAGCAATAAAAAACCTGCCGACAATGACCAAGGAGATAATCCTGAAATCGTCTCTATCGAAGGCAGCGTTGAGGGCGGTGTCTTCCACTTTAAGGCAGCCCACTTTGAATGGCTGTTAAAGATAGCAGAAAAACTGGGCATGGGATTTAACGACATTGGCAAACGTCACCACGGCAGCACCTCAACACTATTTTTTTGCGATGAACTGGCCCGCCTCTATGGCAGCGAAGACTACATGACATCGCAGGCCTCAAGTTACGCGGTTGAAAACTGGGCCGCCGCCGGTTTTTGGAACCAACTAGTCAGCGGCTTTGAAAAATACAACTTTCTCAATGACGCAGAGCTACCGTTGGGTTTCTTTACCTGGCATGCCAAAATCGAGGCACAACACGCCGCCCACACCCAGGAAGAACTGGAAGAACTCTACTTCTCCCGTTACATCGATGAAGACAAATTCATCTATGACGGCAATGAAATGCTTGAAGGCGTCGCCGCATTTTGGGACGGACTGGAAGAACACAGAAAGAAACTAGCCGACTATTTGTAACAATGATTAAATATTCATTCAAATAAGAATTTCTGATTTTTATTTGTAATTTCCAATAACAGTGCAGAGTCACATTGTCAGCCCGTTCAAACGTACTAACAGGGGCACCAGTTTAACCCCCTATGATTGACCCAACACAAAAATATCACGTACACTTTCTTTTCAACCCAGCCATAAATAAAGTGATTGCTCATGAGCATAATGAAGTTTGACAAGAAGCTACATGTTGATAACCGCCTAATGGATAGAGAGCATGCAATACTCATCGAATATATCAATACACTTCAGGGCCTGGTTGATGGAAACTCCAGCAGACACTTGGTTGAACAAATATTGGAAGGCCTGATCCAGTATACAAACACCCACTTCTATGTCGAAGAAGAACTCATGTATGCCTTTAGATATCCTGACTACGTCAACCATATAAAAGCACATGAAAAATTCAAGCAAACAATGCAGCAACTTTCCAGCGAGTACAAACAAGGCAAAGCCGACATAACCAATGATCTCATGGACTTTCTCAAAGACTGGCTCGTTAATCACATACAAAAAATCGACCGTAAACTAGCGGAGTTCCTTAAGGGAAAGCAACTCGACTAACAGATTCGAATTAGTCTCGATTAAGTTCACCACAGGCATTAACCGCCACAGACAACACATATCAACCAGCGTGGAGACACGCAAACCCTGCCTCCTATCCCTTCATAAAATTATTCAAGATTTACGTGAAAATACCCGATAACTATTGTATGGAATAACATTCAGAGGGTATATCATGAGCACAGTCGACACACTACTTAACACCAAAGGCAGTCAGGTCTGGCACATGCATCCCGAGCAAAGCGTATTGGATGCAATCACCCTAATGGAAGAAAAAGGCATCGGTGCCCTTGCCGTTGTAAAAGACGAAAAATTAGTTGGCATCATTTCTGAGCGAGATTACGCCAGACAAGTCATCCTCAAAGGCCGCACCTCTAAAGACACTCTGGTTAAAGACATAATGACTCGCCAGGTATTAGTTACACACAAAGAACAAAGCACTAACGAATGCATGGCATTGATGACTGAAAAGAAAATCCGCCATCTACCCGTTATGGATGGTGACAAATTAATCGGTATGATCTCACTAGGAGATGTAGTAAAAGAAATTATCCTCGGCCATGAAATAAAAATTAAGGAACTTGAACACTATATCAGCTGGGAAGAATATTACTAAGTCCGGCTTCGGTAGTCATTCAAACTTAATCTGCCAATAGCCGTTTTCAGTAAGCAAGATCAACATCAGGCTAACTACCTATCTGTTATTGCGTTGCCAATTTCTGCAAGGCCAGCTCACGCATGCGAAACTTTTGCAGCTTGCCAGTGACGGTCATGGGAAACTCACCTACAAACCAGATATATTTTGGCACGCCTAATAGCACCAAGATAAGAAATTATCTCTATAACTATTTATTTTTCAGACTTTATAAGCTTATCTTCTGGTCAAGCCATTGCTGTAATTGAATTTCATTCATGGCACCAGACATCCGTGCCACCTCCTTACCGCCTTTAAACAGCACCAGCGTAGGAATGGATCGAATCGCATATTTTGCTGCCGCTGCCTGATTGGCTTCAGTATCAATTTTAAGCAAACGCAGGTTGGGTTCAGCCTTGCGGGCAAAGTTTTTATAGGTTGGAGCGAATGATTTACACGGCCCGCACCATGGCGCCCAAAAGTCTACCAGCACGGCAACACCGCTGTTTTGTATGTGTCGATTCAACGAGTCGCCATTGACAGACACGGGCTCACCTTGCATCAGCAAGGCTTTGCATTGTGCACATTTAGGGTTATCGCTCAGTCGAGCGCTTGGAAACTGGTTGATGGTGTTGCAGCTTGGGCAAACAAGCCTGGCTTTATCCGTCATAACTCAAACTCACAGTTACATGTTTTTATAATAATTTCTGGCCTGTCATGGATGGTAGTAAAAATTTAACTTGTTACCATCCAGGTCACGAAAATAAGCACAGTAGAAACCACCGCTCCTCAAGCCTGGGGCACCCTCGTTAGCACCACCAAGAGACAAGGCCTTTGTGTGCAAAGCATCTACCGACTCCGTACTCTCTGCCCTTAGCGCAACCATAACCCCGTTACCGACCGTGGCAGCATTGCCATCATCAGGTTTGATCACAGAAAGCACCGGCGACTCATTGCCACGACCCCAGGCTACAAAAGTTTCTGCCTCCATTACGCGTGCTGCACCGATTTCTTTTAACAAAGCATCATAAAAACCAGCAGCCACAGATATGTTGTTTGAACCTAGGGTAACGTAACCAATCATTTAATTTCCTAAGACCCTATATCTGACAAACATCAATAGCATCGCCTTTGTTTTGATAAAAATCATTCGTCCTCAACTTGCCCAGATGGTTAGCTTCAAACCACTCTTATTTTTTGTTAGGTGATTTTATTCGGTCTTCATACAAAATAGCTAAAGGCGTCCACACTTCCTCGAACAACATATCTTCCTTAACCGGGTCCGTGTCAGCCGATTCGATAATATCAATCGCTCGTCTATACAAATATTCTTCCTCTTCCAGCTTGGTAGCCATCTTGACACCTCCAACAAATTAAACTTATTACGTTATAAAAAATATTCTATTCAAACAAATGGCTATTTATTTTCAAATTCTTATTTAAGGTAAATCATCCCAGGGGATTTTCAATGCATCAGTATTATTATTTATCCGGTTATAAATAATTTTCAGCTGGGCATCGTTAAACGAGCCCGCATTTAAAACCAGCTTGCCACCACTTGCATGACCTACACCCTGTTTTTTGCCGTTCGCATCAATGCTCACTTCATAATGAAAACTGCCAGCGGTGCGTGTCGCCGGCGTACCTTCTTGTTCGGCCAAGGTTTGGCCAGCCGCAAGATTTTCTTTAAAAGTCGCCCGTAGAGAGGCCGAAGGGAAAAAGAAATGTGAACGCCGATAGGCATCGACATAGATATTCGGACCATTGGAATGATCCGTTCTCAAGCGTCCGGTCTGCGTGCCATCATCAAAATAAAAGGTTGGCGTTCTGCCTGCAGCCTTGGTCGTAAACTGTAGATTAGACGCACTAAACAATGCCGGCAGATTAACCCGATCGTCGCCTTCCAGGCGTTGTGAAACCAAAGCGGCAACATTGATCGCTTTGTTGTGTTTTTCTGCGCCCGCTTCTGACTTCATCTGCAGCGACTTGGCTCCCATCACATCCGCCTCTTTTTCCAGTGACGGGTTGTCATTCACCGCCATGCCCGCCACCGTGGTTGTCGGCTTGACCCGGCCTTGGGCCTGCTGCACCACATGCCAGGCTTCATGAGGCAAATGCTGCATCTGCCCCGGCGCCACATGAATATCGGTGCCCTGGGCATAGGCATGGGCGCCTACCTCGGCGGGCTTGGCAGAATTCTGGTGAACCTTAACCCCGTCCAGACTAATGCCCGACAGATTCTCCATACCAGACTTCAGGTTATCAGGCAGTCCAGTTTTATTGTCATTTTCTTTATTCTGAATAATGGACTGCTGTTGAGCTGAGTGACTATCGACCACAGCCTGCATCTGTGCGGTTTGCTTTTGCTGCGGGCTCTCAGCCGCCAGCTTTTGAAGGATTGTTTGTGCCTTGGACTCAGCACGATTATCTGCAAACTGAAACGCAGATTCACTGCCACTCTGTTTTTGCGCAGTTGCGTTAGCCTCCGAATGGCTATTATCTTGTTGCTGTTTATCAGCGTGAGTGCTCATTACATTTCCCTTTCCCTGTGGAAGTATTGAATAGTCCGCCTTACCTAACTCTTTGTATTCCCATGCTGCATAAATACCAGCTCGCGAGTTTAGATTCCCATAAGCCTAAACATAAGAGTAAGTGTTTATCTGATATTAGACAAACCTTTGCCCTAAACCCAGCCTTACCTATACTCAGCCTGCCAATTTTGTCGATAAGCGCGGTTTAGTTTCTGAGCGAATTGATTTCTGGGGGCTAACACCAGTGTTGCTTTAGGCCAGTCACTGCTAAAGTAAAAGCATAGCCTTTGCCAAAGGTGATCACAGCCATGCCAAAATTTTTAGAATCAGGTGCTATAATAGCCAGCCTGTTGCTGCTATTGATAGCCGGTTATGCGGCAATATTGTTCAATCTTTATTTCAATCAGGCCGGCATGCTTTACCTGCCCGAATTCCCCGGCGCCAGCAGTGATGCGACGCCAGCCGCAGCCGGGCTCGACTACAACACCGTCCAGCTCACCACCTCAGATGGTTTACAGCTCAATGCCTGGTTTGTGCCTGCCGCCAACAAACGCGGCGTGATCCTGTTTTGTCATGGCAATGCCGGCAATATCAGCAATCGCATTGCAACCCTTGAGCTGTTCAATGAGCTGGGTTTTTCAAGTTTGATCTTCGACTATCGCGGTTATGGCCGCAGCGAGGGCGAAACGACAGAGGACGGCACCTATCGTGACGCCGAGGCCGCATGGTTATATTTACGCAACCAGGGCTATGAAGAATCCGAGATCATCATCATGGGCCGCTCGCTCGGTGCCGCAGTAGCGGCAGAGCTGGCACATCGGCACAGACCAAGGGCCGTGGTGCTGGAGTCAAGCTTTACCTCAGTACCTGATGTTGCTGCCGATTTATACCCCCTGTTACCGGTACGTCTGCTGAGTCGCTTTGATTACAACACCCTTGACTACCTGAAATCGATCACCACACCAGTATTGATCGTCCATAGCCGTGATGACGAAATCATCCCCTTCAGCCATGGCCAACGCCTGTTTGCTGCGGCCAAGCCACCGAAACAGTTTCTTGAACTCAAAGGCGGTCATAATGACGGCATCTACGTCAGCGGCATCGACTATTACCGTGACGGTTTAAACCGCTTTTTTGAGGCGCATCAGAATCAACGCTGAATCTGCACTTTAATCAGTTCTGGCGGCGTGTTTTGATCATACGAACATACAAGACAAGGTTAATTATCAACACGCCCAGACCCAGCATGATCTTGATGCTGGTAGTGATCTCGCCGGGATAGATAATGGCGCCGATATAGTGCTCAATGAAACTCTCGTCATAACCAGCCAGGCCGGCCTTGTGGCGCAGCCAGTTTTCCAGTGGCGTTAATGGACAAACCCCACCATAAAACTCAATCGCCACCGCCCAGATTGCCGTTGGCAGATGCAGCCACACCAGCCGTGGCCAGCGGGTCAGCAATAACGCACCGAGCACGGCAAAGATGATAAAGCCGAAGTGAAACAAAACGACGATGTCAGCAAGAAGATCGTAGAACATCAGCAATCTTTATGATAATTATCTGTCACGGCTTGGCCTTTATATCTTGTTGCCGGAACAATAGCGGCTGCATATTTATTTAATATAATATAAGAAAACCCAGGAAACACAAATATTGATATCGAGGTGACACTTATTGACTTGCCCATTAAATCAACCGATGCAAATAGCAGCGCTGAATGAGAACAAAGTAATGCAAGTATTGGCAACGCAGCCTGTTAAGCATTCTTGCTCATAACATCCGTTGGCTTGCCATCAAGGCTAACCTGATTCTTTTCTCGCCAATACTCGCTTATGCCTTTTTCACCTATTTTGATAGCCCAGTTTTTTAACTGATCCCTTTCTTCAACATACTCAAAAAATGGAACAGCCATGCCACAAGAAGTTTGTACAAGATCAACCGACAAATCAAAAATTTGCCTTGCACCAGGCGTTGAAGCGAACATGGAAAACAGCTCATCCCATTCAGGATCATTTCTATGAACAGCCTTTGCATTACCATAAAGCCGGAGAATCATTGGATTACCCTCAAAGGCCGAAAACATAATAGTCATGCGTGGATTCTCCTGAACATGAGCTGCCGTCTCGTTACCGCTGCCGGTTACATTTAGCCAAACAATTCTGTTTTTACCCAAGACTCGCAGGCTGTCCATTCCTTTCGGGGATATATTTACCCTACTATCAACCGTTGCAGTACCAACAAAATATATCTTCTGAGCCTCAATAAACCGCTTCTGCTTATCTGATATTTCAGAATATCGTTGACCCATGAAACCCAACCCTTTTAATGTTTAAAATTTCTAAAAAGACAGCGGCAATGCCTATGAAATTCTAGCTAGTGATTCGATAGCGCCATGATTCCACCAAAGAAATAGCGCAGCAACCACCGAATAAAAACCTAGCACAACCAAATGCATTACCCAAAACGACAAATGCTCAGGTGCAGTATATTTTCTTTGCTCAGAGGTTAAAATATATATCGATAACAGGAACATGCATGGGCCTAGCATATACATTCGGCCATACTCTTTTAGCGCTCCAATCAAATCATAATACTTATAAAGAACTCCAGAACAAAATATCCAAAATGTTATTCCGTCTTTAACCTCAACCGAAATACTGAATGGCAACCACCATTCAATTAGCCAATAAAATATCCTGTCAACCATCCCTCTATACGCTGAGTATATTTTTTCAGGCATACCTGCCAGAGCCACATCCAGTCCGTTCACTAAAAGCGAAACAATCGTTAGACAACTCAATAATAAACTTAAGGGGAAAACCAGCCATGAAATAATTTTCATAAAAGATCCCGAATCAAACCCCTTTTGGCCTTGTAACTTTAGGGGAAATTACCGTTGGAAGTTTTCTGTTTTTTAATCACGTCTAAATTCTTTTGGCTGACTCTACCCAGCAGGCCCTCGCGAACCCCCCTTCGCCAGCGAGACAGATGAACTGATGTATATCAAGACTCAGCGCCACATCCTTGATGTGAGAATCTTCTTGAAAACTAATTTTAACCGCTTTTAATTTTAATTCCTTGCTGTATTTCCAAGTTCTTCTCTGCCTTGTATATCTTGGAATTTTTTCATCTCCTGAGTTGTCAGGAGGTATCCACTAAACCGGGGGAACTTCAAAATCCCTTAAAGCCTTTTATTAGCATTGTTATCTCTCCGCGATCACTAACATCTCATAATCCTCAGTGGTTAACGAATCAGACCTTGAGAACTGCCCCAGTTTGGCTCCAAAGATGTCCACTTTGGTGAAACCCACAGACTTTACCAACCATGTAATTTCCGACGGAACATAGTACCGCTCATTGCATTTGAGAGATAACTTATTTCCAGAATCATCCTCTGTTTCATATTCTGAGTGATCTCGGAATGTCATTAAATCGAAAGTGTTTTTGGAAGCTTGCCCCTTTTCTGCTCCTGAGTTAATAAATTCTTTAACAGAGTGAAATAGTGGGAATAATCCATTCAGTGCGGTAAAAATAAACTTACCTTTTGGTTTTAGTGATTTTGATGCACTAGTCAGAATTTGATAATTCATTTCATCTGTTTCCATGAGAGAAAAACCACCCTCACATATCATTATTATTAGATCAAATTCTGCTTCAAACTCTAAGCTACGGGCATCAGCCACGCTAAAATCAATGCTCAGCCTTTTTTCTTTTGATTTTTCTATAGCTCGATTTATCTGAGCTTGAGATAAGTCTATTCCTTTAACTGAAAATCCTCTTGCAGACAGTTCTATGGCATGTCTTCCTGTACCGCATCCGATATCGAGTATCTTAATGGATTTATTGTGGTCAATTTCTTCCTCAATGAAGTCACATTCGCCCTGAGTTCCTTGAACGAACGATTCTTCGTCGTATTTCCTACTGTAATTCTCGAAAAGCTGTTCATACCATTGTTTCAAAATAACGCTCCTCAACTTTTCAAAATGCTATCGCCTCGGCTAAATGCCCTTGAAACCTTTGTTAAACGAAAACTATAATTCACCGCTAAACCTTATTATTGAGCTATTACGTAGGTTGCACCCAAAGGGCATAAAGGGTAAGCGGAGTGCACCCCAACACCTCCATCTTTCCATATTGCTAATCGTTGGGGTGCACAAAAACCATTTACTCCAACCTACGGGCTTAACCGCCCTGAAGGCGCGAAAGTCTCCATTGCTGAAAGCAATAGTGATGGAGTAAAAAATGCTTGCGGTCCACCTCAGGGCGTATTGTTAGATTTTTTATTAACATCAATTCATGGCGTCTAATTTAATAGGGAACGAGTTTCACCAACCTTCATAACCCACAATTCCTGCTCTGAGAAGCCGTTGTCTTTCCCTGCCTTTTTGAATCGTTTTGGCGGTTCAAATGGGGGTTCATCCGACAAACTACTTACCGTTCCCCAGTGAGAAGCAATTAATGTATTTGCACGAACATCAATACCAATAGACACTGCCTCTTCCGGGGTTACATGTGACATCCACATCAGTTTTCTAGGCTCATATGCGCCTATTGGTAAAATTGCATAATCAAATGAACCGAATTTCTCTCCAATATCATTATATATTGTGTTTGAAAATCCAGTATCCCCGATAAAGATAATTCTATTTGTAGGACTGTCTATTGCCCAGGTAGCCCACAAAGTTTCGTTATGATCATCGGTGCTTCGAGCCGAATCGTGAACTGCGGGTAGCGATGTTAGTTCAACACTATCAATAGTCACAGACTCCCCCCAATCCAGTTCAGTTACATTGTTATATCCTCGTTCAGTAAAGAAAGTCTTGAGACCTAAGGGAACCACAACATGAATCTGTTCTTTATTCTTTAGACTACTGACAGTTTCGTCATCCAAGTGATCATAATGATTATGTGAAACAACTATGATGTCTATTTGTGGTAGTTTAGCCAAGGGCACGCCGGGGTCCACAAACCGTCTCGGACCAGCCCAAGAAACTGGGCTAGCGAATTCTGTGAGAAATGGGTCTGTTAGAATTGTTACTTCGGATGTCTTCAACAGGAAACTGGCATGCCCCAGCCAAGTAATACGGTCGCCTTCAATCGAATTTAAAAGAACCAGTGACTCTTCTTCGGACAATACATGTCCATTCGGAATGTCAGGTGTAAAAACTGAACCCCAGAATCTACGGATATAAAAAAGAACCCCCTTGGGGGCAGCGGTTTCTACAAAAGGATGGTTTTGAAATCCTGTTGAAGTGTGATGTTTAGGTTTGCTCTCCACTACAGCCTGGCCATTGCTTTGGGATGAAATAGTGGCACATGCAAACGAAGCAGCCAATGCCGTTATTGCGTACATGATAACTTTCAAATATCTCATATTCTTACGAAAAATCTAACGAGGCTGTAGAAAAACGCATTTCGATACCATGAATCTCCCTCAGCCAATTGGTTATTTCATTTTGCCTATCTTCGATCACTTACTTTAAAAGTTCAACAAAAAACCACACCCCATTTTTCTTTTCGTAAATATCCGCCCTTGG
>Ga0316207_10002830_pt1 | contig 17104 bp, 11 predicted proteins | sample 6weekpyrite_MG_FD_204943 | JGI IMG/M metagenome (GOLD analysis project Ga0316207, IMG submission 204943) | Microbial mat bacterial communities from mineral coupon in-situ incubated in ocean water Damariscotta River, Maine, United States -... | ecosystem: Environmental > Aquatic > Marine >...
CAATGCCAGTAAGTTAAGCTGTAAGTCTTTGAATATATATGCTTTTCAGGGTTGTAGCTCCCCTCTTTAGCAAAGAGGGGTTGGGGGAGATTTGGCTTTTGACTCTATGTTTATAGTGTTTTGTATGCTGCTATCATTTTTTAATCCCCCTCATTCCCCCTTTTTCTAAGGGGGAGGCTCACTATTTTAATTTCATTAAACCCTGTGATATCAAAGAGTTAACGCTTAACTTACTGGCATTGGCTCTGTCCCCTTATTGATACCACCAAAAGCTGACAATGTAGTTAGTCGACTCCGTAAAACTCTTGATGGCATCACAACAGGGGACAGAGCCTGAGCTATCCCCACAAAACTTAGTTAAAAATCAAAAAGATAAAGCATTTTGTCCGCAAATGAACGCAAAGAAACGCGAATTTTTTGTTTATGCGCCTGCGGCGCACTGCACCTTATATAAAGCTTTTGCTTTTATTTGCGTGTATTGGCGTTCATTTGCGGATGATATGCTTTTTGCTTTTAGATAATATTCGTGGGGATAGCTCAGGGACAGAGCTTAAAAAGCAAGCTCTTTCCCCGATGGAGATGTGCCACGGCAGGGTAATCCTATTCAGCACATCAGCAGCAAAATGACTAAATACTATCAATCACAGCATTCAAAGTCGCACTCGGTCGCATTACATTTGATATTTTTGCTTTATCAGAACGGTAATAACCACCTATATCGGCAGACTTACCCTGCACCCCATTCAACTCTTCAACAATTTTACTTTCATTATCGGTTAACTGTTTAGCGACAGGAATAAATTTTTCCTGCAATTCCTTATTTTCTGTTTGCTCCGCTAATGCCTGCGCCCAATACATGCCCAAATAAAAATGACTGCCCCGGGTATCCAGCTCACCAACCTTACGTGATGGTGATTTATTATTAGTTAAAAACTGGCTATTCGCTTTATTCAGGGCTTCGGCTAAAACTTTCGCAGCTGGATTTGCTGTTTTTTGTGCAAGGTCTTCCAGTGAAACGGCTATGGCCAGAAACTCACCCAGCGAATCCCAACGTAAATGATTCTCTTCTAGCACCTGCTGAACATGCTTAGGTGCAGAACCACCCGCACCGGTTTCAAATAACCCACCACCGGCTAACAAGGGAACAATGGATAACATTTTGGCACTGGTGCCTAATTCTAAGATGGGAAATAAATCGGTCAGGTAATCACGCAACACATTTCCGGTTACAGAAATGGTATTTTCTCCTGCTTTCACTCGCTCCAGCGTATAACGAATGGCATCCACTGGTGACATGATTTTAATTTCCAGCCCGGATGTATCATGATCTTTTAAATAGGTTTCAGCTTTAACAATTATATTTGCATCATGGGGGCGGTTTTTATCTAACCAGAAAATGGCGGGTTGGCCAGTCGCTTTTGCACGATTTACCGCCAGCTTAACCCAGTCCTGAATAGGTAAGTCTTTAGTTTGACACATACGCCAGATATCACCGGTTTCAACTTTATGCTCTAACAGGGTATTACCAGAAGCATCGGTTACTTTTACCGTGCCATTACCTGGAATCTGAAATGTTTTATCATGCGAACCATACTCTTCCGCTTTCTGTGCCATCAAACCTACATTGCTCACGTTGCCCATGGTGGTCACATCAAATGCACCGTGTTTTTTACAAAAGACAAATACTTCCTGATAAATTCCCGCATAACAACGATCTGGAATCATTGCTTTGGTGTCATGTAATTTATTATCCGTTCCCCACATCTGACCAGATGAACGTAAAGCAGCGGGCATAGATGCATCTACAATCACATCACTGGGCACATGCAAATTGGTAATACCCTTATCTGAATTTACCATCGCAAGTTCAGGGCGTGTTTGATAAACCCCTTGAATATCACCTTCAATTTCTTTTCGCTGCGCATCGGGCAAGCTGGCAATTTTTGCATACACATCACCTAAGCCATTACGGGTATCTACGCCAATTTTTTCAAAAATGGCCCCGTGTTTTTCGAAAACATCTTTAAAATAAACACTCACCGCATGACCAAATATAATTGGATCAGATACTTTCATCATAGTGGCTTTCATATGTAATGACAGTAGAACACCCTGCGCTTTAGCATCCTGCATTTGTTCTTCAAAAAATGCGCGCAATGCCTTACAACTCATTAACGAAGCATCGATCACTTCACCTGCTAATACGGGTGTTTTTTCTTTTAATATCGTCGTTGAGCCATCATCACCCAGCAACTCAATTTTCACATCACCCGCAGTGTCAACCACAACAGACTGCTCACTGCCGTAGAAATCCCCTGCAGACATTGAAGCAACATGTGATTTGGAATCCGCACTCCACGCCCCCATTGAATGAGGGTTTTTCTGGGCATACTCTTTAACGGGGCCAGCCACACGACGGTCTGAATTGCCTTCACGCAATACCGGGTTAACAGCACTGCCCAGCACTTTTGCATAACGCGCTTTAATGGCCTGTTCTGCATCGTTCTGGGGATCTTCAGGAAAATCGGGGACATCATAACCTAGAGACTGTAATTCTTTTATCGCCTCGTTTAACTGTGGAATTGAGGCACTGATGTTGGGTAGTTTGATAATATTGGCTTCAGGGGTTTTCGCCAGCTCACCCAGCTCAGCCAGTGCATCATTTTGTTTTTGCTCATCTTTTAAATTATCAGGGAAATTAGCAAGGATTCGACCCGCCAGTGAAATATCCCGGGTTTCAACTTCAACCCCCGCTACACCGCTATAAGCCTGAACAATAGGTAGCAGAGAATAAGTTGCTAGAGCGGGTGCTTCATCGGTTTCAGTATAGATAATCTTTGAGCTTGGCATGAATGGATCCCTGATTTAGGTCTTTAATAAAGGCGCACATTATATTTCAGATTGACTATGGATTCACGTCTATCTCATCTTCAGATGATCAGCGTCATTACACATTTTTTGTCGAAGGTATTTATTCTGATATACTCCATCGCCTGCGCGCCCATAGCTCAGCTGGATAGAGTGCCACCCTCCGGAGGTGGAAGTCAGAGGTTCGAATCCTCTTGGGCGCGCCATATAAACAGATCGCCCCGGGGTGTTAATGTTTTTTATTTCAGCAAACCATCCTGGCGACCATCCAGCAAGCTGTGTTTTTCTTAGCTAATCACCAATCTGGTTATTAATAACCCCCTAAGAATAAGCCTTTCTTTTTAATAGACGGCCAATCAAAAGCAGTTTATATGCTGCTTTCATGACTATTTTTACCTTAATGACCCATAAAGCAGCATATACACTGCTTATTGTTGAATAATATCTATTATGCTGCTTTAATATACTGAAGCAACTTATATGCTGCTTCACAAAATAAATCGGACGGTCTAATGAGCCTATTACTACAAATCAAACAAAGACGCCTGGGACTTGGAATACAGCAAAAGGAGATGCAGTTGCGTATTGGCATGAACCGCCAGCAATATCAGCGTATAGAAGCAGGGGGTAATCCCAGGTTAGATACCCTTGATCTTATTGCCAAAGGACTGGATTCTGAGCTCTTGCTCATACCAAATGAATGCCTTAGGGAAGTTAAAAATATTCTAAAACAACAAATTAACAATCAACAAATTGTAACTATACCACCAAAGCTGTCTGACGACCCATGGAAAGATATTCCGGACTAGTTTATGAATAATGAAAACGTCGAAGTTTTAAAAATAAAATTACATGATCACACCGTAGGTTATTTAGCAGGGTATCAAGGTGGTAGAAACGTCTTTGTCTTTGATGAGGGCTATCGCAATAATTCTGATCGCCCTACATTTACACTCACCACACACCCAGATTTTCCTAATAGCACAAAACTCCTTGATGAGGTATGGGTTAAAAACCAGCGTTTGCATCCTGTATTCTCTAACCTGTTGCCAGAGGGAGCGCTTCGCCAATGGCTAGCACAAACACTTAAAACACACATCGATAATGAATTTCCCTTACTTGCCCAGCTAGGCATCGACCTTCCAGGTGCACTAGAAGCCTTACCTGTTGACAACCCTGGCAGCATTCCTGATTACGTTTTTGAGCACCGAGCAAGTGTTACGCCCATCGTCGTTACTCAGCTTAAAAAAGAACAACGCTTTTCACTCGCCGGGGAACAAATTAAATTCTCAATGAAAAAGCATGATGGCCGTTATCATATCAATCAACAGGGTGAACTGGGGGCCTGGATTGTTAAAACCCCATCAACCCAACATAAATTTGTACCCCTTAACGAATACACATCAATGACACTAGCTGGACTCGTAGATGTAGATATACCAGATATTAAACTGGTAAATATGAAAGACATTGATGATTTACCCCCCATTAATTTACCTGACGAAAACCTGGCCTACGCCATACGACGGTTTGACCGGGGTGAGCATAATAGACGCATCCACAGCGAAGATTTTTCACAGGTATTTTTTAAATACCCCCATGACAAATACCGCAGTGCTAATTATGAGCAAATTGCACGTGTCCTTTATCAGTACAGTGGAAAACCTTTAATTGGTGTACAGCAGATGGCTCGACGTTTACTCGTTAATATCTTACTAGCCAACGGTGATGCCCATTTGAAAAACTGGAGCCTCATTTATAGAGACGGCATCACACCTGAACTGGCACCCTCTTATGATATTGTTTCAACAAAACAATATATTAAAAATGAAGACAAATTTGCCCTCAACCTGGGGGGCAGTAAATCCTGGTATGAAGTTAATTTTAGCCATTTTAATGCATGGGCAAACCATGCAGACATCCCCTGGCGAGCTATCAAGCCACAACTACTCGATGTTTTAGAAAAGGCCAGAACATTTTGGCCAGTTGCCTTAAGTCAGGGCAATGCGACTGAAGAATATAAAAATACACTTAATGAACACTGGAAATTATTGCACAAAGACTTAAGGCTTTAACCTAGAAAGATCAGTTGAAAGTGCGTTTAGAGTGTAAGCGCTTGATGTGCTTAGTGAATTCAAAAAATGCGCAGTTATCACCATGGATGGTGGGTATGTAGAAAATGCAGGAGCAATTTTCTACCACCTTATTGATGATAAGCAGATTTTTGAATTTGCCAGGCGCATCAAGCGGTTGCGCTATAAATGTACGGTCAACTGATTTTTCTAGGTTTAAGTAGAACAGACACAATTTGAGGGAGTAGTAATTTAATCAAAGTAGCACCAGGTAAACGTTCTGGCCACCTGCAGAAGCTATACTTAATAAAATCGACTCCTGGGTACCTCATAAAGCTTAAGCTTGCTATTTTCACCTTTTACTTTTATACCCCTTAATACCGGCGCGTTTCCATGACAAAAGGCTTCCATCACCTTATCCTCAATTAGAATTGATTTGCCCTTATAAACACTCACCTTAACAGACAGGCGATCACCACATTTCCCAAAAAAATTGGTATTAAATATTTTAGGCTTAATAACAAACCGATATTTAGTTTTGCCTAACTGGCAACTGAGGTTTAGCTGTGCTTTTTCTGAAATCAGCCTTCTTTTGCCACGATCTTCAAAAGCGACCAGTGCCCATGGGTCATAAGTGCCTTGCTTAGCGTTAAACTTAAAATTTCTCCCCGCATCACCCCATTTAACTTCATTTTTTAATTTCACCTCATTTTTTGTTTTATCACAGGTAAAAGTGATAATAGGCCAGACTCGATCAGAGCCCGCGTGAGCTGAAAATGAAAAAAACAAACCCAAAACCAAAAGTATCTCTGGTAATTTCTTTATAAGCTGTATAATCGCCTGTTTCATACTACTGCTAAATCATCCAAATAAAATGAGCCAGAAAGCTGACTTTCACTTACACTAAGCATAGTCCAGACCAATATGTTGTTACTAAACGAACACCTAAACTATTAATATAGTCCAATTTAATAAATACACCCTTCAAACTGGTCTTTCTTAAATTTAAACTACATTTAACTGATTTATACAATATTCTGCATTTATATATATGAGTATGTCTCACAAAAATAAAATTGAACGGTTAAAAAAATCGATTCGGCATATTATGCTGAAAGATCAGTTTACAGCCCGACGTAAAATTCAAACTATCCAGTCACGTATAAAGACAAGTAAACCCTTCGACCAGATACTTGTCAATCTGCAAACGTTTATTGATGCGTCAGCTAATCAGTATAGTTCACGAATCCAGAATAAACCGGCCACAAGCTATCCAGATGAGCTCCCTGTTAGCCAGAAACGTGACGAAATTATTCAGGCGATTCAACAAAATCAAGTCATTATTATTTGTGGTGAAACCGGTTCGGGCAAGACAACCCAGCTACCTAAAATGTGCCTTGATGCGGGGCTGGGCATTCGGGGTATGATTGGCCACACCCAGCCCAGGCGATTGGCCGCCCGCTCAGTTGCTAATCGAATCGCTGAAGAACTGAAAACAGAAACCGGGCAGGTGGTAGGCTACAAAGTGCGCTTTAGCGATACCTTAGGTGATAATAGCCTGATCAAGCTCATGACTGATGGCATCCTGTTATCCGAAATTCACCATGACGCTTTTCTTAATCAGTATGACTGCATCATTGTTGATGAGGCACACGAACGTAGCTTGAATATTGATTTTTTGCTGGGCTACCTGAAACGGCTCATTCTTAAGCGCCGTGATTTAAAAATCATCATCACCTCCGCAACAATCGATCCGCAGCGCTTTTCAACGCATTTCAATGATGCACCTATAATTGAAGTTTCAGGACGTACTTACCCTGTAGATGTTGAATACCGTAACTCAGAATCTGAAGAGGGTGAAACTAAAGACTTAGCCGTTTCAATTGCAGACTGTGTAGATGAAATAAGCCACCATGATCGTGGTGACATACTGGTTTTTCTAAGTGGAGAGCGAGATATTCGAGAAACTGCTGATTATTTATCAAAACAAAATTTACAAAATACTGAAATTCTACCTTTACTCGCACGTTTATCTGCCGCTGAACAAAATAAAATTTTTAAGGGCTCCAGCAAGCGTCGCATTATTTTATCAACAAATGTGGCTGAAACCTCGCTGACGGTTCCCGGAATAAAGTTTGTTATCGACACCGGGCTTGCACGCATCTCACGCTACTCATGGCGCAGCAAAATTCAGCGTCTTCCCATTGAAAAAATATCCCAGGCTTCAGCCAACCAGCGCAAAGGCAGGTGTGGTCGTATCAGTTCGGGCGTCTGCTATCGACTTTATTCTGAAGATGACTTTAACCTGCGCAAGGAATTTACCGAACCTGAAATTCAACGCACTAATTTAGCTGCGGTTATTTTACAGATGGAAAATATGCAGCTGGGCCATGTTGAAGATTTTCCATTTGTCGAGCCCCCGGATAGCCGATTAGTTACCGATGGTTATAAATTATTACATGAACTCGGTGCCATTAATGACAAGCATAAAATCACCGAAATTGGCAAACAATTAGCTCGCTTACCTATCGACCCTAAACTTGGGCGAATTTTAATTGAATCGGTAAAAGAAAACTGTCTGAAAGAAACCTTAATTATTGTTTCCGCACTTGCTGTTCAGGACCCTCGTGAAAGACCGCTTAACAAACAGCAGGCGGCTGATGAAGCACATAAAACATTTACCGATAAATCATCTGACTTTATTAGCTGGTTAAATATCTGGCATAAGTACCATGCAGCGAAAAATGAATTATCTGCCAACAAGCTACGTAAGTGGTGCAAAGACCATTTTATTTCATGGTTGCGCATGCGCGAATGGATTGACACCCACCGCCAAGTTAAAAAAATGTTAAATGAGTTAAACTTAAAATTTAATTCTAATGATGCGGACTACAACCAGATTCACCGGGCATTAATTACGGGTTTCCTGAGCCAGATTGGCTTTAAAGATGAGGGGCATGAATACCAGGGATGTCGTCAGCGTAAATTTCATATTTTTCCTGGGTCAGGTTTATTTAACAGAGGCCCTAAATGGGTGGTTGCATCGGACATTGTTGAAACACAAAAAGTTTATGCGCGTCATCTTGCAAAAATTGAACCCCAGTGGGTTGCGGATAAAGCACGCCACCTGATTAAACACAACTACTCAGAAGCACACTGGGAGAAAAAGGCTGCGCAGGTTGCCGCTACGCGTAAATCCACATTATTTGGGCTACTGATAAACCCGGGCAACAAAGTTAATTACGGCCCTGTAAACCCAAAAGAATCCCGTGAAATTTTTATTCGTAGCGCACTGGTTCAGGGGGACTTTAACTGTAACCATCATTTCTTTAAAGAAAATCGCAAGCTGATAAACGAAATAGAAAACCTCGAAGCAAAATCCAGACGGCAGGACATTCTTGTTGATGATAATGAGGTGTATGACTTTTATGACCAACGATTACCGGCTGATATTTACAGTGCCCCCCAACTTAATAAATGGGTTAAGCAAAATAATACAGACGATTTATTATTATCAATTGATGATCTTATGAGTAAAAGTGCAGACCATATCTCTGATAATTTATTTCCCGACTCTATTCGAATTAACGATATAACATTTCCACTCGAATATCACTTTGATCCCAGCCATCATTGTGACGGCATCACGCTAATTACCCCCATCGCCGGGCTTGCTTCATTAAACACGGGCATATGTGACTGGCTAGTGCCCGGCATGCTACTTGAAAAAATGACCGAGCTTATTAGATCACTACCAAAACAGTTAAGAAAACACTTCGTACCTGCACCTAATTTTGCAGAAGCCTGCCTGGAAACATTATCACCTGGAAGCTCAAGCCTTACGACTTCCATGTCTAGTCATTTGAAAAAAATAACTGGAACAGAAATACCCTATGACGCATGGCAAGAAAATAAATTAGCCGGTTATCTCTTTTTTAATTACCGGGTAATATCAGCCGATGGAAAAACCCTCGAACAAGACAGAAATCTCAACCTGCTACAACAAAAATACGCTAAATTTACTGATACCAGCCAGCCCCAAAAGAAAAGCAACCACCTGGAACAGGATAATGTAGACAGTAGTGCGCTGGATAAATTACCTACATATATTGAAATTAATAATAATGGCATAATTATTAAAGCCTACCCATCACTGGTAGCGTCTGGCAAACAGGTTAATATTCGCATTATAAATTCGAAAAATGACGCACGGGATAAACATTTCGAAGGCTTGCGTTTATTATTTATTAATGCTCTTTCCCACCCCATAAAGAACTTAAAATCTAATCTTTCTAAACAACAGAACCTGTGTGCTAAATATTTATCTATTGGAACCTGTGAACAGCTTAAATTACAAATCATCTATCGCATAGTTGATGAACTATTTACAAAACACTTACCGGGTTCAGAAATTGAATTTAACAGGTTACTTGATAACAGAAAACACATCGATAAACAGTACACGGAACTTACCGAACAACTCGGTAGTATCCTGGACGCTTATCACCTGCTAAAGAAAAAACTTAAAAACCCTCCCCTTAACTGGTTAGATGCAATGACCGATATTCAGGGCCAGCTAAATAATTTACTGCACAAAAATTTTGTTCTTGAAACACATCAGGAAAATTTAATTCATTTTTCACGCTATCTTAAAGGCATAGAAAAACGACTTGAGAAAATTCAGGCAAACCCGGATCGTGACCGCAGGGCCAGAGTTGAAATTACAGCTTTATGGACCGAGTACCAAAACCGTGCTAATGCCTTAATCAAGAACAACCAGCATTCAGAGCAACTGGAACAATATCGCTGGATGCTCGAAGAATATCGGATTTCTCTTTTTGCCCAGGAAATTGGTACACTAGTGCCTGTTTCGGCCAAAAGACTTAAAAAAGCCTGGAACGATATTTCTGATGCTTGATCTATATTAACAAATTCTAATACTTACATGATATGCTAGTACCCCTTATGATTACTAACAACTCGCTGCTAAAACCTGTATTACAGTTATCAACATTGTTGATCACTCTCTCCCTTAGCCTTCTGCAACCGAGCTTTGCCGAAAGCAGGGGCGAAAACCTCTACCTTGAAAACTGCTCTATTTGCCACGGCAATGACGGCCAGGGCGGAATGGGCATACCCCTTTCAACAGGTAACTTCCTTAAATCCGCATCAAATAACTACATCAAACAGACAATCCGTCTCGGAAGGCCGAATAGGATCATGCCTTCTTTCTACTGGATGTCCGAGTCTGATATTGATGAAATCATTCGCTACATCGACACCTGGCGTACGTCTCCTGCTCCGACATGGAATACTGAGAATATAAAAGCCGATAAAATTGCCGGTAAAACTTTGTATGATGACAAATGTGCATCCTGTCATGGCAAAGATGCTATGGGTGGAAAAGGCTCTGGTTTACATTTTTCAAGATCAGTTGGCATTGCGATTACTCCCCCTGCCTTAAATAATCAGGGCCTGCTAAATTCAGCGACCGATTCAATGCTTCGCTATATTATTGAGCATGGCCGTACCGATACACCTATGCCTTCTGCTAAAAGCCTGGGGCTAAACAGCAAAGATATCGACGATCTGGTGAGTTATATTCGCAGCTTTCAGTTAAAAAATATTACGCATAAACCTCTCTACCATGAAGAACCTCCCAGCTTGATTGTCGACTCCCCCTATGCATTTGATGAAACGGTGGCCAATGTAAAACGCGCTATCACCGGGTCTAACTTTGTGCACATTCGTGACCAGGCACTCACCCACGGTTTTGATGTTGTAGAGTCAAAAAACTCCAGACAAACCATCATTTATTTCTGTAGTTTCAGTTTTTTATATGAAGCACTTAAAATTGACCCCCGTGTTGGCATGTTCTTACCCTGCCGTATTACTGTTGTAGAAAAGGATAACCAGGTCCAAATGATGAGCATTAACCCTAAGCACCTCAGTCAACTATTTAATAATAATGAACTGGATGAATCATGTGATCAGATGCATGATGTTTACACCAGCATACTGGAGGATGCCAGCCTGTGAATATATTACGTGCATCACTGTTTTCAGCGTTGTTAGCCTGCCTGCTAGTATCAACAAATGCCCACGCAGTTGTCACCGGTGAAATGATTATGGTTCGCTCATCGGAAGCTTTTCCTGAAACCATGGCGTTGCTACAGGAAGCCATTAAAAAACAGGGATATGAATTAAGTCGTATACAGCGTGTTGATGTAGGCCTGAGTAAAAAGGGTTATGAAACGGATAAATACCGGGTCGTATTTTTTGGCAAGGGTAAAGAAATACAGCAAATTTCAGCAAAGTACCCACAGTTAATTCCCTATCTTCCGCTAAAAATCGCCATTTTTGCTGAAGGTGATAACACCATTCTGATAATTGCTAACCCAACAATTTATAACGATCTTTTCAAAATATCTGAATTAAAACCCACTTTTGAAAAATGGTTTGCGGATATCACGGAAATACTTAAATCTGTGCAAATCCAGAATTGACAGCTATTATTGTAGTTAGGCTTAAAAAACTAATTACATATTATGTCAGCAGAAAATCGAAAACACTTACGCATTGGGCTAATTGTAGATATTGAACTCACCCTTCCCGGACAGGATATGGTGAATGTCCGCACCCGTAATATTAGTGATGGGGGGCTTTATCTCATTCTTGATGACATTGACCTGCCTGCCGTGAACACTGAAGTAAAAGTTCGCCTTAAAAACCAGTTAGGTGATGGTGAAGAGCCTCCTGTTAACAGGGCAAAGGTGGTGCGCCAGGAGCCCGATGGTATTGGGCTTGTTTTTCTGGAGTAGGGATACTTAATCTGTCACTTAAACTTCCAGGCTAATACTTCAACAACGCCACATATCGAAATCCACCTCATATCACTTGCAAGCTACGCTCAAAAGAGCTATTACTCTATAAGGGATGTCTGTAAAGGTGACCTCTTATGGCTGTTCAACACCAAATACCTGACCCATTTCAGCAGCAAGTAGAAAACTGTGGAAAGCGCCTTTCTGACGCAGTTTCAAGCTGTGTTTCTGAACAAACACATCTACATAGCTGGCTTGACCTACTCATTAGCCGCACTATATCCGAGCCTGATTTTCGTATTCAATCCTTACGTTTTATTGATGTTTTACCCAGTCTCACTGATGACCAGTCACTTGCAGAACACTTACAGGAATATTTCTCAGATCTGCAATTACCCAGCATTGCCAAATGGGGCTTAAATCATAGCGACACACCCTGGGCAACTCGGATTGCAGCACCCACTGTTCGCTACACCCTTAGGGGCCTGGCCCGTCGGTTTATGGGCGGTTACAAATTACACCATGCGATGAACAGCATTAGTCGTTTACGCCACCAGAATATGAATTTCACCCTGGATTTACTGGGTGAGGCAACTATTTCTGAGGTTGAAAGCGAAGCCTACCAGCAACAATATTTACAAATGCTAAACAGCCTTTCTGAACCAGTCGGTAACTGGAGCCAGAATACATTACTTGATATCTGCCACAGCGAAGATTCACCCCGACTCAATCTCTCATTAAAACTTTCATCACTCTATTCTCAAATCCGCTCTGTCGCTCCACAAGCCAGTATCAAAGCTATTTGTGAACGCTTAAGGCCCATACTTAGAGCGGCGATAAAAAATAATGCATTCATTACCATCGACATGGAGCAATACGAGTTTAAAAACATTGTACTTGGCTGCTTTCAGCAAATCATTATGGAAGATGAATTTAAGTCATGGCCGCATATCGGCCTGGCACTTCAGGCATACTTGAAAGATACACACGAAGATATTGAGAACTTACTTAGCTTGCTCAAAGTTCGTGGCACACCCGTCACTATTCGCCTGGTTCGAGGTGCATACTGGGATTATGAAACGGTCATTTCAAGTCAAAACAACTGGCCTTGCCCTGTGTGGCAGAATAAGTGCGATACGGATTACAATTTTGAAAAGTGCCTGTATCTATTATTAAACTCTCAGCAGACAATTCGCACGGCTGTTGCCACCCACAACCCGCGCAGCATTGCATTTACCATGGCTTTAGTTGATAAACTTAAATTAGATAATAGTCAGTTTGAATTTCAAATGCTCTATGGAATGGCCGACGCACTCAAACCCGCATTAGTTAAAATGGGTTATCGTTTACGTATTTATGTACCCTTTGGCGAAACACTTCCCGGCATGGCATACCTTGTACGCCGTTTACTTGAAAATGCCAGTGGACAAAATATGATTGATTCCGGTTTTGGAATGCAAAACAAGCTGTTCAATAGTCAAAGTTTCGATGCACCCTTACCGACAAAAAAATCTGTACAATTAAAATCTGTTAAAGAATCAACGTTTAAAAATACGCCATTATTACGCTTTACAACTCAACAACAATGCGATGATTTTAATAGTTCCATCCATAAAGTTAAGCATCAGCTGGGTGATCTTTTCCCACTTATCATTAATGGTAAAAAAATAGTTACCGACCATACTATAAGTTCATTTAACCCGGCTAATCCATCACAGTTAATTGGCAAGGTTTCCAGTGCCAGCCATAAAAATGCTGATGATGCATTACAGGCAGCTTTACAATCCTTTGAATCATGGAAAGACACTTCCGTTCAAAAACGTGCCGATTATTTACGCAGGGTTGCTTCCCTTTTAACTAAAAAGCGCATGGAATTTGCCGCATGGCAAATATTTGAAGCCGGTAAAAACTGGCAGGAAGCAGATGGCGATGTATGCGAAGCAATTGACTTCCTGAACTACTATGCACAACAAGCGGAAATAATTGCCAAAGGTAAATCTGTAAGCACTAATGGTGAATACAACCATTTTAAATTTAAGCCTCGAGGCGTCAGCCTTGTGATTCCTCCATGGAATTTCCCATTAGCTATATTATGCGGCATGTTAAGCGCTTCAATTGTTACCGGCAACACCTGCATTGTAAAACCATCAAGCCTGACACCGGTGGTTGCATCAAAATTCATCGAACTCTGGCAGGAAGTTGGCATACCTGATGGAGTTATTAATTTTCTATCTGGCCCAGGAAAAATAATCGGCGAATACCTTGCACGCAAGCCTGAAATTAATATTATTGCTTTTACCGGCTCATTACAGGTTGGATTAAAACTCTTAAGCATTGGCAGCCACATTCAACCAGGCCAGCACCACATTAAAAAAGTTATCGCCGAAATGGGTGGTAAAAATGCCATTATAGTCGATAACGATGCGGACCTGGATGAAGCGGTTTTAGGTGTGCTTAATTCAGCCTTTGGTTTTCAGGGGCAAAAATGTAGTGCCGCTTCAAGGGTAATTGTAGTTGCTAATATTTATGACAAATTTTTAAAACGCCTTATAGAAACCACCCAAAGTCTCATCATGGGCTCACCTGAAGATCCTCACAACTTTATTGGCCCCGTTATCGACCAGTCATCATATGAAAAAATTCAACAGACGATTCGACACGCACAACAAACGGCAAACCTGCATAACTACGAAGCCTCTACCGATATTGACAACGGTTTTTACATTAAGCCCTGCATTTTCACAGATGTAGACCCTTTGTCACCTCTTGCACAGGAAGAAATTTTTGGCCCGGTACTCTCTGTAATAAAAGCCGCTAATTTTAAACAAGCCATAGACATTGCAAATAATTCTCGTTATGCATTAACGGGAGGGGTTTATTCTCGTCAGCCATCACATCTGGAATATGCTCAAAATAATTTTGATGTGGGCAACTTATATCTCAACAGAAAAACGACCGGTGCCCTGGTCAGCCGGCAACCCTTTGGTGGACATAAAATGAGTGGTGCCGGTAGCAAAGCGGGGGGAGCCGATTACTTACTGGAGTTTATGGATGCCTGCTGCATTACTGAAAATACTTTACGTCGTGGCTTTGCGCCTGAACCTGATGATTAATCTTAAAAAAATCCAGATACATCCAATACAGCTCAATTATTCACTATTTATCATTGCCACAGAGAAACATTATTAAACGTAGGGTGGATCAAGCAAAGCGGATCCACCATTATCATGAATTACCATGTACTCTTAGGTTAATTATTAATTTTCATTAACTTCAAAACAGGTTCATTAAGCTCTGGGTCATCACTAAAACCTGAAACAAGTAAAACCCTGTTACCCGTACTTGCTAATTCACATATTTTTGCAACCTGATCGCAAAGCCCTTGCCAGTCATGGGTTGTTTCTTCTTTAATACAGATGGGTACAACACCCCAGTTTAATGACAAACGCCTGCACACGACATCATCACAACTTACACCTATTAGTGGTGCACCCGGTCTATCTGCCGACAACACCTTTGCTGTTGAGCCACTTCGAGTTGGCACTATTATTCCCTGTAATCTTAATTCATGCGCTAATGACTTAACAGCCCTTGAAATTGCTTTTCTATCCGGTTCAATTAATTCAGCACACTTTTCAAAATCAGCCTCGCCAAACTTTCCATTTTTCCACTGATACGCCTCCATCTCTCGTAAAATATCATCCATCATATTGACTGCTAGCACTGGATAATTTCCGCTTGCGGTTTCGGCTGATAACATAACCGCATCAGCACTGGATAGTGCAGCTGTAGCAACATCACCTACTTCGGCTCTTGTTGGCTTTGAGCTTACTATCATCGATTCCAGCATTTGTGTTGCCACTATTACCGGTTTTCCATATAACCTTGCTTTATTGATGAGCTCCTTTTGAATTAAGGGAACTTGCTGCGCAAGCATTTCTATACCCAGGTCTCCACGAGCAACCATTATTCCATCGGCCTCAGCAATAATATTATCAATGAATTCTATCGCTTCAGGTTTTTCTATTTTTGCAATTACGGGTATATCACCACCCGCACTTTTAACATAACGCTTTAACGTTTTTATACATCTTTCATCTCGCACAAAACTAAGAGCCAGAAAATCAGCTTCTAGTTCAATTGCCAATTCTGAATCTTTTTTATCTTTGCTGGTAAAGCTACTGGTTGATATATTTGAATCTGGAAGATTTAATCCCTTCTTATTTGTGAGCACACCTCCATACACGACTTCACAGGTCACCTCTTTATCTTTAATGGATTTAACTTTTAATTCTATCTTTCCATCATCAAGCAATATCCTTTCACCCTTATTCACATCTTTATATAAGCTTTTATATTGTGAAGGAATTAAACCCTGCCCGCCCACTGTTAGCGAGCAACTCACCACGACTTGTTCACCTGATTTTAATTCAATTTTTCCTTCTTCGAATTCACCAACGCGAATTTTTGGTCCACACAAATCAACAAGTATCGCAATATGTGCTTTTTTACGTTTTGATATTTTTCTAATACGTTCAGCAATTTGTCGGTGTTCATCATGGGTGCCATGGGACATATTTAGTCTAAATATATTTACACCCGCCTCAATTAGTTCAGTGATTCTTTTTTCACTTTTACTTGCAGGTCCCAGGGTTGCGATAATTTTAGTTCTGCGCCAATGTAAATGAATATTTACTGGTTTACTGGATAGTGGCATAGTGCTTCTCATTTTTATAAGTAACTATAAATAGTGTAGCTCATTTGCCCTTAAGGGGGATAACAAAAATAACTGGCATTGCCATTAATTCTAAACAGGCTGACATAGTATAACCACAGTTGTCTATATACCTATTTTAAACGGATGTGCGGAACTAATATAATATGAAAGAGACTGTAATTAATTAACTTCGATTCTTTATAGTGAACAAATTACAAAGCTTGCTCACAGTCTTCGCAGAGATGTGTTTCGGGCATCTTCGATAACCATAAACTATTTATCATTAACAATGCTGCAACTATAATTACTACTAATAAGCTGTATTTTACACTCATATTAATCCCTTAATTTTCACCAAAGCAAAATCTGATTTCTAATACTTATAAATAAACATAATAATGAGACGGGCTATTTTTTCTAAAACCTGCATCACATTTCAGGCTAATTTTTACTACACAGAAGTCTTACTACACCTGACTTATTACAAAAACCCGCTTTTATCCATGTCATTTTACTAGCCAGTATAATTGAATTAGATGTTGTTCTTAAACAAATATATAGCATTTTGTTGTATTTATAATGCTTTAAACATAATAATATCTACACTTACTTTTTACACGTAGAAA
>Ga0316207_10002831_pt1 | contig 17102 bp, 16 predicted proteins | sample 6weekpyrite_MG_FD_204943 | JGI IMG/M metagenome (GOLD analysis project Ga0316207, IMG submission 204943) | Microbial mat bacterial communities from mineral coupon in-situ incubated in ocean water Damariscotta River, Maine, United States -... | ecosystem: Environmental > Aquatic > Marine >...
AATGTCGAACAGGCCGGGCAAGCCGTCGGCGATGTCATTGCAGCGGGCATTATTCCTGCCGGTCTTGAAATGATGGACAATGCGGCCATTAATGCCGCAGAAGATTTTGTCCACGCCGGTTACCCAAGCGATGCGGCGGCTATCTTGCTGTGTGAACTTGATGGACCACACAGTGATGTTGAATCACAAGTAAAGCGTGTCAGTGAGGTCTTTAAAAACGCGGGTGCACATGAGGTGCGAATCTCAGACAGTGAAGCGGATAAACAGCGCATGTGGGCAGGACGCAAAGCCGCCTTCCCGGCTGTTGGCCGAATCAGTCCCGATTACTACTGCATGGATGGCACCATCCCCCGTCATCAGCTCCCGGCGATATTAAAACGTATCAGTGAGCTATCTGAACAATACGGTTTACGCGTTGTAAATGTATTCCATGCCGGTGATGGCAACCTTCATCCCTTAATACTCTATGATGCCAATATTGAAAATGAGCTTGAGAAAACAGAAGAGCTGGGCGGTAAAATTCTTGAAGCCTGTGTCAGTGCCGGTGGCTCCATTACCGGTGAACATGGCGTTGGCATGGAAAAGCTTGACCAGATGTGTGTGCAATTTGGCCGTGCCGAGTTAGAGCAATTTCATGCCGTGAAGCATGCCTTCGATCCAGATGGCTTGCTCAACCCGGGCAAGGCCGTACCTACCTTGCACCGTTGTGCCGAATTTGGTGCCATGCATGTTCACCATGGCGAAGTTGCCTTCCCGGATATCGAACGTTTCTGATGGCCATGATTGACCGACAACTGTTGCCGTTTGCTTTATGTGTTGCCTTGCTGTTTGGCGTAGGACTGCAATCAGTGCATGCACAGGACAGGACACTGCTCGGCAGTATTGACCCTGATACCGGTCAGTACACGGCGACCGAAAAACGTTTTACCGTGAGACTGCCTGTCAGTGGCACACTTGAAGAAATAAAAAGCCAGATTAATGACAGTGTTACTGCGGGCAGATTAGCAGTTTCAGTCACAACGGGTACAAACAGTAATACCTATCGACTTGAGGTTTCTTATGTGCTCGACAGACAATTACGTGACACGCCTTTTGAAGCGGCAACCAAAAAAACGTTTGATTATTACCGTCGCCTTGCTGCAAGAGCGTTTCCCGGAACGATTACCGAGCTGCTATGGCAACCTTTTGAGTTAAGAGGTAACCCGGCCGCACTGTCTGTTTATAAACAAACTGCCGGTCAGAATACCGGGCCACGCTATCACCTGTTCTACCTCGCTGACTTTGGCAACAAACTTGGCTTTGTCTGGACAGATATCCCCCTGGTCGAAGAAAACCTGACCATCGAAGATGCCATTATTGAAGGCACTGCACCACCGGCCATGAAAGGACTGGCTATGCTCCACTCACTTAAATTTAAATAGCAGGCATTGACTCTGCATTGCTTTATCATCAGGATACCAGCGGTTGAAACCCCAGGCATACACAAACAACAGGGTAACCACTCCCCACGGCAAACTAAATGTCCTCTGACAAGTCTCTAGACATACAGCATGAAGTACAGCGTGCATTTGATGACCGCTCCCCCCTGACGATTAAAGGTGCTGGCAGTAAGGACTTCTACGGTAACCCGACTGCAGACCACACCACGCTTGAAACATCAGCCCATACCGGCGTTACCAGTTATGAGCCCACCGAACTGGTGATTACCGCTCGGTGTGGCACACCATTGGAAGACATTGAATCTGTTCTTGATGAAAACAACCAGGTGCTGCCCTTTGAGCCGCCCCATTTTGCCAACACCAGTACGCTAGGTGGCGTTATTGCAAGCGGGCTTTCAGGACCCTCACGGCCTTACACTGGTTCAGTACGCGATGCCTTGCTGGGTGTTCAATGCATCAATGGTAAGGGTGAAATATTGTCTTTCGGTGGTCAGGTCATCAAGAATGTTGCCGGCTATGATGTTTCTCGGCTCATGGCAGGTTCATTAGGAACATTGTCTGTTCTACTTGAGATGTCGTTACGCGTTATCCCAAAACCTGAACGTGAACAAACCCTTGTGCTTGAACAAGATGCTGATAGCGCATTACAAACATTAAATAACCTAAGCAACCAGGCACTACCTGTCTCCGCCAGCAGTTATCATGACGAACAGCTGCGCATAAGGTTGTCGGGGAATGAGGCCGCCGTTAACCATGCCGCAAAAATTATCGGCGATGATGGTGAACAATCGGCTTCCGATTTCTGGGAAGGTTTGCGTAACCATACACTGGACTTCTTTGCCGACTCGCGTCCACTGTGGCGGTTATCACTGCCACCGGCGACACCCCTGCTAAATTTCGAAGACGATAGCATTATCGATTGGGGCGGCGCACAGCGCTGGCTCAAATCAGATGTCTCGGCCGAAACTATTCGCGCAGTCTGTGATACCCACGGTGGTCATGCCACTTTATACAATCCTGGTGCAAGCGGTATCGATGCTTTCCAGTCTTTGTCGCCTTCCGTGTTAGCACTCCACAAACGACTCAAGCATTCATTCGACCCGCACGGCATCCTTAATCCAGGCCGTATGTATAAGGACGTTTAACCGTGCAGACCAATATTCACAAAAGCTTTAACAAATCTGGTTTCGCAGACGAGGCCGATAGCATCTTGCGCAGTTGCGTGCATTGCGGATTTTGTAATGCGACGTGCCCTACCTATCAACTGCTTGGTGATGAACTTGATGGACCTCGAGGCCGAATTTACCTTATTAAACAAATGCTCGAAACGGCCAATAGTAGCAAGGATACGCAGCGTCACCTGGATCGCTGCCTGACATGCCGCAACTGTGAAACCACATGTCCATCAGGTGTTGAATATGGTCGGCTGCTGGGTATCGGTCGTGAACTCTCTGAGCAACAAAACCAGCGACATATACTCGACTCATTGTTTCGCCGTGCCTTGCGTCTGGTTTTACCGTATCGCAATCGCGTTAAACGTCTGTTAAGTGTAGCCGAGCTACTACGCAAAGTATTACCTACATCTGTTCGCCGTCAATTACCGGGAACACCCAAGGTACATCCGAAGACTGAAGCACAACCTGTTCGCCACTCACGTATGGTTATCTTACCCGCCGGTTGTGCCCAGGATGCCTTCACGCCCGATATTAATGCTGACTGTCGAAAGGTACTCGACAAGCTCGGGATCACGGCTGTTGAAATCGAAAATGATACGTGCTGCGGTGCAATGAGTGAGCACATGACGGCAACTGACGAAGCTAAATCTTTCATGAAGCAGAATATCGATGCATGGTGGCCCTATATTGAGGCAGATAGTGAAGCTATCATCAGTACGGCAAGTGCCTGTGGCGTCATGATCAAGGATTACGGCCGACTGCTTGCAAAGGATAAAGACTATGCTGATAAAGCGGCCCGTGTATCTGAACTTTGTTGCGACATTAGTGAATTTCTGGCCGAGCAGGATCTTTCTGAATTTATTCGTCCTGGGCATAAACGCGTCAGCTTTCATGCCCCCTGCACATTGCAGCATGGCCAGAAGATTATCGGTAAGGTTGAGAAACTATTAATATCTGCCGGTTATGATGTTGTTGATTACCAGGATTCACACCTGTGCTGTGGTTCAGCAGGCACCTACTCTATCCTGCAGCGCCCTATATCTCGGCAACTACTTGATAAAAAACTCACCCACCTGCAGCAAGCTGAACCTGATATAATCGCGACCGCAAACATAGGCTGCCTGCTGCATATGCGCAGTGGCACAGACACACCCGTTGTACATTGGTTACAACTCATCAGCGCGACGATGGATAGACAACATGACTGAAACACTCCCTCTTATTATTGAATGCAATGAGCTCTCTGAGCACCTTGAAGATGCAAACATTGTTGTCATTGATTTGTGTAAAAAAGAAAGTTGGCTACAAGCACATATACCCGGTGCAGTGCACATTGAATATCCGCAAATTATTCACGTCGAGAAACCCGTTATGGGTCTATTGCCTGAGCCTGCTGGGTTTGCGGCTGTGCTGGCCTCGTTAGGTGTAAACAACGACTCACATATCATTGCCTATGATGATGAAGGGGGTGGCAAGGCCAGCCGCCTGCTCTGGACACTTGAAGCCTATGGTTTCACAAATTACTCCCTGCTTAACGGTGGACTAATCGCCTGGGCAAATGAAGGGTGGCCACTTAGCAAAGACATCATTACCCCTGAACAAGGCAATATAACATTCGAGGGTACGCTAAGCGCTGCCGTGTCGAAACGTGATGCCGTGCTAAGCAGCCTTGAAGAAGATACCGTGCAGTTACTCGATGCACGCAGTGGCGCAGAGTTTTGCGGAGAGAAAAAATTTGCGGCGCGCGGTGGGCATATTCCCGGTGCCATCAATTACGACTGGATGGACTTAATGGCGGCTACGCGAAACGGCCGCCTTCAAGATAAAGCTGACCTACAGGCAGCGTTTACAGATCGTGGTTTCAAACAGGAGAATCAAATCATATGCTACTGCCATACCCATCACCGCTCGGCGCTAAGTTTTATTGCCCTTAAATCACTCGGCTATAATAATATTAGCGGTTACCCCGGTTCATGGTCCGACTGGGGCAACGCATCCGATACACCTGTCGAAGCATAGATCTCCGGGTAGGCGGTGGCTAGCCATTGCAGGTCTTCTGGACGATCAATATCTCGACAGTCATCTAATTCAGCGCTTCGAAGACCGTTCGAGACTATTCGTGCACGTGTCTGATGCATGACCTGATCTGAACCCCAGTCGATATCGCTGAATACATCGAGCGCTTTCGATGACCTCCGTGTAGCAAAACCAATCAGCACATAGCCGCCATCCTCAGCGGGTACAAGCACGATATCCTTATCCTCACGTAAACGTTCGGTTGCTGCATGAATTAGATGGGTTTCAATTTGAGGGCAATCTGTTCCAATGATCAATACGAAGTCATAGCTATCGACATTATCACGAACAGCATTCGCCATACGCTCGCCAAGGTTACTGCCCCGCTGTTGATGAAGACTCAGTAAAGCGTATTGATGAAAAAACGGGTTTGAAGTATCCGTCGACCATATTTGCGTCTGCCAGCCGGGTGCCTGGATGGATTGCAAACAATGCTGGGCCAGTGAGACGTGCAAAGAACAGGCCTGTTGAGGTGACAGGACCGGCAATAACCGGGTTTTCACCTGGTTAGGTACTGGCGCCTTGGTGAACACACATACACAGGTGCGCACTGACGTGTTACCGGGCATCACGGTTATACTCTTTCTCAAGGATGTCAGGCCGAAAGCCCAGGAAATATTTTAAACGCAAGCGCCACATCTTAAGGATTGTTGGAACCACGCCATTTTGTTCCCAGCGCCGTCCTGAACTTGTCACTTTTTCATATAAGCATATCGGTTTTGCATGCGCTTTGAGCATACTACTCAATTCAATATCTTCCATCAGGGCAATCGTTGGAAACCCGCCAACCGAAATAAAATCAGATTTACGTGCAAAGATTGCCTGATCACCGGTCGCAATACCGGTTAATCGTGAACGGAGATTCATAAACCAGGCGATTATACTCAGCAAATAACTGTTTCCGGTCAGGCGGATATCAAAACGCCCCCAAACGGCCCCGGGATCGTTGAAAACAGCTTGCATGACGGGTAATGCGCTGGGAGGCAGTTGCGTATCGGCATGTAGAAAAATCAGCCAGTCGTACTTTGCCTGGTGCGCACCAGCATTCATTTGCACTGCACGCCCTCGTTCAGATGTTTGGCACAGCTCCACATGCGGGCGAGACAAAGCCAGACTGTCATCGTCACTGCCACCATCAACTACTATCACCTCATGCCCGGCCGCTTGCCAGGCGTGCAGGTAGCTGAGTGTACGTGGCAGAACCTGTGCCTCGTTCAGTACAGGGATAATAATGGAACACTTAATACTGTCAGTCATTGAGTGCGCCACCACAACTACTGCCCTGACCTGCCGTACAGCCGTAGCAATGGTTGGCAATTCGAATATCATTACCTTCTAGATCAAGGTCCATCAGGTCATCCAAGTGAGTGGGGGCACCTCGGCTGTTCGTAAGTGGCATATCAAGCATCTGGTTAAAATCACAATCAAACACATACCCACGCCAATCCACACTCAGCAGACTCCGGCACATAACCGATTGGATATTGTCTGGCTGACAGGCATCACGTAATAACTGCATATAGGGTTCAAACTCACCCTTTGAAATCAACATACTGCCAAAACGCTTAATCGGCATATTGGTCAAGGTAAAGAGTTGGTTAAACTCAATACCGTAGTTCTCCATTAGGTGTTTTTTATAATCCGCCTCAAGCTGCTGCTGTGGCGGGGGTAACTGCGGGCCTTGAGGGTTATACACCAGGTTAAGGGTTAACCCACTGCCCGGCTGCCCGTACCCCAGGGCATTTAACTGCCGCAGCCCCGACAAACTCTTCTCAAAAATCCCTTTGCCGCGCTGCTTATCGACATTGTCCTCCAGGTAACACGGTAACGACGCCACCACTTCGACCTTATGCTGCGCCAGGAATGACGCCGTATCCTCCTGCCCGGGTTCTGTCAGGATCGTCAGGTTACAACGATCGATAACCTGCACGCCGCTCGCAGTCGCCGCCGCGACCAGGCTGCGAAAATGAGGATTTAGCTCGGGGGCTCCGCCTGTAAGGTCAAATACCTTAATGTTTTGCCGTTCCAGGTAACGCAGGACACTGCTGCACGTCTTTTCGTCCATCTCTTCCGTACGCTTCGGCCCCGCATTGACGTGACAATGCAGGCATTGCTGATTACATCGGTAGCCGAGGTTGACTTGCAGCGTCGAGACACGCCCCCGTTGAATCGCAGGAAAGTCAGTATCTTCCAGCAAATGTAATGTCGGTAACATCCGGCTTATAACCTCGTGAATATAAAGCTTTATTGGGCAATGAAATCAGATTTGTAAACAAAGGTTACATTTTAGTGAAATTAGCCGTATTTGTGAAAAATTTGATGTATAAATGACCCATAATTTATCTGTTTTATGCTGTCGTTCTGCCGTTAACTGGCCATCTGCTGCCGGGGCAACGATGACACGTCACCAAGTAGCCAATAATAACAAACAATATCAATATGTTAGATATGGCATATAACTTGCCGTCTTAAATTAATTCTAATAAAGAATTTCGTGTCGCTTTTTTAATATTGAAGCTAAAGCTTTAACTATTGATGTCGATAGCGCAATTAGCACTCACGCAACACTTGAACGGAAAGTGAATTTTTAAGGAGCTGCATTATGAGCGATGACAAAGATAAACACGTTATCAATTGCCAATCATCACTGGATATTACAGTGGTCAGCGACTTTGCGAGTGAGCTGAAAACTGCACTCGAGAGTAGCAATTCTGTCGAGTTACACGCTTCTGAGGTCTCCAAGACAGATACGGCGGCCTTACAGTTGTTATGTACATTTTTCCTCGATGCCGAGGCACACGGCATCAATATTGAGTGGGTAGAGCCGAGCGATGAATTATGTATTGCGGCATCAACAATCGGGCTGACAGAGCATCTCGGACTCGAGCATAAGACTCTGCATTAAACAACATTGATATTAATAAAACGCTTAGATTAAGTAATTTAGGAGAACAAAATGGCAAGTATTCTTGCAGTTGATGACTCTGCTTCAATGCGTCAAATGGTGTGTTTTACCTTAAAGGGCGCCGGCTACGATGTGACTGAAGCCAAAGATGGTCAGGAGGCACTTCAAATTGCCAAATCAAAAAGCTTTAACCTGGTTATCACCGATATCAACATGCCAAACATGGATGGTATTACCTTAACCAAGGAACTACGGGCACTTGCACCCTATAAGTTCACACCAATCCTGACCCTGACGACAGAATCATCACAGGAAAAGAAAATGGCTGGCAAGCAAGCGGGCGCAACGGGTTGGATTGTTAAGCCCTTTAACCCTGATCAATTACTAGCCACTGTAAAAAAAGTATTGGGGTAACGACCAATGAGTATTGATATGCAGCAATTCCACCAGACCTTTTTTGAAGAAAGCTTCGAAGGTCTGGATATCATGGAAAATGAGCTTCTCAACCTTGATCTGGGTAATACAGATAATGAGGTTATCAATACAATATTTCGAGCGGCACATTCCATCAAGGGTGGCAGTGGAACATTCGGTTTTACTGCCGTTTCTGAGTTCACCCATGTAGCCGAGACCTTACTCGATGAAATGCGAGATGGTATTCGTCCTGTTACGCAGGAAGCGGTCGATATTTTACTTCGTTCAGTCGACATCATTCGCGGCATGCTTTCAGCCTTGAGCGAAGGCGGCGAAATGGATGCCGACGCCATTGCAAAGGGACAGGCCGAACTGGAAACACTTTTGAACGCAGGTGACACAGCAGTAGAAACGCCCAGTGATGCTGAACAAGCCAGTGGGTCAGTAGACGGTTGGCAAATCGAGTTTAAGCCTCATCCGGAAATGTTAAAAACAGGCAATGATCCTGTCCGCATGATCAAGGCACTGGCTGAGCTGGGTGAGCTTGATGTACAGACAGATGTGTCTGATTTGCCTGCCTTGCTTGATCTCAACCCTGAAGATTCATACCTAGGCTGGACTATCACCCTAAAGGGAGATGTAGCAGAAGCAGAAATATTAGAGGTCTTCGAGTGGGTTGATGATGAGTGCGACCTGGCAATCAGTCCACTCAATGCAGCACCCGAAACCAAACCCGAACAGCCAGAAACTGCTGAACAAGCCGGCCCTGCTGCGGCCGCACCAGTAGACACTTCAACACAAGCTCCCGCTAAAGAGCCCGCCAAAGCGGCCACCACCGCTGCCAAGAAAAGCGGTGAATCTGCATCTATCCGCGTAGGCATCGATAAGGTCGATGAAATCATCAACCTTGTTGGCGAACTGGTCATAACCCAGTCAATGCTGGGACAAATAGGTGGTGAGCTTGACAGTGAACAAGGCCATGAAAATCACCAGATGGAAAAATTGGTTGAAGGCCTCGCACAACTAGAAAGAAACACGCGCGAATTACAAGAAAGTGTTATGCGTATTCGCATGTTACCTATCAGCTTCGTGTTTAGTCGTATACCACGACTGATTCATGATTTGTCCAGCAAGCTCGACAAAAAAGTCGATCTGGTTGTAACAGGTGAAAATACCGAACTTGATAAAACCGTCATGGAAAAAATTGGTGACCCAATGGTTCACCTTGTCCGAAATGCCTTGGACCATGGTATTGAAACACCAGAACGACGTGTTGCTGCGGGAAAATCCGAAACGGGTACGCTTAACCTGAATGCTTATCATAAGGGCGGCAATATCGTAATCGAAATTTTCGACGATGGGGCTGGCCTCAACAAGGAGAAGATCCTTAATAAGGCACGTGCTAATGGCCTGGTCGGTGAAAATGAAGTTCCACCCGATGATTTCATCAACGACCTCATCTTCCACCCTGGATTATCAACTGCAGAAACCCTGAGTGATGTCTCGGGTCGTGGTGTTGGTATGGATGTCGTGCGTAAAAATATCAAAGCTGTCGGTGGAAGTGTTCGAGTCTCCTCGACTGAAGGGAAAGGCGCCATGTTTACCATTCAGTTGCCACTAACCCTTGCTATTCTTGATGGCCAGCTCGTACGGGTAGGCGATGAGACATATATCATTCCGCTCGTTTCAATTATCGAATCCCTGCAAGTCAAATCAGAGCAAGTTAATGCTGTTGCCGGCAAGGCGGAACTTTACAAACTTCGTGACGAGTATATTCCCGTCATACGTGCCCATTCTGTATTTGCCGTTGGTGATGCCAACTACTCTCTCAATGACAGGCTTATGGTAGTCGTTGAAGGCGATGGGGCGAAGGCCGGAATAATTGTTGATGACCTGCTTGCCCAGCAACAAGTTGTAATCAAGAGCCTTGAAACAAATTACAGAAGTGTCAGCGGTATATCCGGAGCTACAATCCTTGGCGACGGCACCGTAGCACTTATTCTCGACGTACCTGGCATTATCGATATGTTTAGGGGAGACGCAAACCCTGTTCCACCAGCACCCATAAAGCCGGATGGAAGTAACATCGCCGAACAAGCGGCTTAAGGAGAATTTGCATGACAACACCAGCATCAGAAGTTGATAGCGTAATCGGTTCAGAAACTGATCCGGATGCAGATCAATTCCTTACTTTTGTTCTCGCCACCGAAGAATATGGCGTTGACATCTTACGCGTGCGTGAAATCAAGGGGTGGGACTCAGTGACGCCCATTCCAAACACACCAAGTTATATCAAGGGTGTCATTAATCTTCGTGGCACCATTGTCCCGATCGTTGACCTTAGACAACGTTTTGGCATGGAAGAAATTGAATACGGGCCTATGACTGTTGTCATCGTTCTAAAAATTGAGTGCGCCGATCGCGATCGAATCATGGGGATCGTTGTCGATGCAGTTTCAGACGTCTATGACGTTCCCAAGGAAGAAATGAAAGATGCTCCAGATTTCGGCAGCGTTGTCGATACCGAATTTATACGCGGTCTGGCAACTGTTGAAGAAAAAATGATCATTATTCTTGATATTGATCACCTGCTATCAGGTGATGAAATAATCATGACCGACAAATTAACAGCTTGAATCAGGGATACTTACAGAGGGTATGCGCGTGATTGCAGTAATGAACCAGAAAGGTGGTGTAGGCAAGACAACGACTACGTTGAATCTTGCGCATGCACTCGCCATGTCTGGCAAATCAGTCACTGTTGTCGACATGGATCCTCAGTCTCATCTGACAGCAAGCTTTGGTGCTGAGCAACGTGACCAGTCAGGTATTGATGAAGTCATGATGGGAAATGCAGATCTTTCAGAAGTTAAAATGAAGGTTCGTGACCGACTACACCTTGTTCCAGCCGGCTCACGCCTTGGCGAACTTGAGCAGATTGCAGTCGGTGGTGCGAAGCGAGGGTTTTTACTCCGCGAAGCGCTAGAAACCACGAGTGAAGAAGACTATATCTTTATTGACTGCCCACCCTCCTCTGGCATGTTGACAATGAACGCCTTACTGGCAGCGAAAGAAATGTTAATCCCGGTTTCCGGCGATTATCTTGCATTACACGGCTTGTCGCGCCTGCTTAACATACTCAAACATGTTGAAGACCGGCTCAAGCATGTCACCAAGAAATGGATGGTCGTCACACGCTTTCATAACCGCCGAAAGCTCGCCAAAGAAGTACAGGATAAATTACTGACGTACTTCCCGGATCAGGTGCTTGCCACCCCTATCAGGGAAAACGTGGCACTTGCTGAAAGCCCCAGTTTTGGGAAGACGATTTTTGAATATAAAAAATCATGCCACGGTGCGGTGGATTACCTGGCACTCGCTGAAGATCTGGTCAAGGGGAGGACGTTTAAATGATGATACTCAAAACCTTACTTCGTCGCGACAAGAATATTAGTGCCCGAAATGACCAACCCAAACAAGTAAGAGTGATATCTGAAGCACGTGTAAGCAGGTGTCCTGTTAATACACTGCTCACGCATATTTTTTCAGGCATTGCCTGGAACGGATAGATAGCCATTTACCGGAGACATTAACATGGCAACGAAGAAAAAAATGGGCTACGACCCGCTTGCGTGGATGCAAGAGGATGAAGAAGAACAAGCCCCCACTGCAAAGAAGAAGGTCACGAAGAAAACCGTGAAGAAGAAAGCTGCTAAGAAAAAAGCCGCTAACGATTCTCCACTTGGCCTTGATGTGGACACGCTTGAGACTTCTTTTGAAGCACTTGCGCCTAGCGCTAACAAGCTGGTCAAACGCTTCTATGAAGAACTCTTCGCCCGCTACCCAGATGTGAAGCCTCTGTTTGCGAACACCACAACGGCCAAACAACAGAAGAAACTGGTCGCTGCGCTTGGCCTGGTCGTAAAAAACCTGCGCGAACCAGATTCTCTAATTGAAATATTGAAAACCCTTGGTGCTAAGCACCAGGAATACGGCGCGGAGCCGGCACATTATGAAGCCGTTGCGTCAACTTTGCTGGATGTCATGGAAGAATTAGCCGGTGATCTATGGACCGGCGATGTTCAATCTGCATGGCAAAAAGCACTTGAAACTATCGCAACGACAATGCTCGACGCATACGAAGATTCGGAGGAAACAACCATGTCAAGCTCAAAAGCAGCAGTAGCAGAAGACAACGGCCGTTTAACCATGATGCAATCAGCCATCGATGGTGCAGCAACTGCCATTATGATGGTCGACCGGGATTTAATTATTACCTATGCCAACCAATCTACGATAGACCTCCTCAAGAAAAATGAGGATGAACTACGTCGTGTTTACCCCGGTTTTTCGGCTGACAATGTCTTGGGTGCCTGCATTGACACCTTCCACAAGAATCCAGCTCACCAACGGCAATTACTTTCCAACCCAAACAACCTCCCTTACAAGACAGATATTCAGGTTGGTCCACTGACGTTCTCCTTGAATGTTACTGCGCAGATTGACGCTGACGGGGAGTATATTGGTAACTCATTGGAATGGGCTGATGTCACCGAACTGCGTAAGAGTGAGGCAAATGTAGCCCGTCTTCAGGGAACAGTGGATGGTGCAATGACAGCCATTATGATGGTTGACCGTGATCTTGTGATCACCTATGCCAATGATGCTACGTTGAATATGCTTCGCAACTATGAAACAGCCCTTGCTCAGGTCTACCCTGGATTCAGGGCAGATGCTGTCGTTGGCACGTGCATCGACACGTTCCACAAAAACCCGGCACACCAGCGCCAGTTGTTGTCAAACCCGGGCAATCTCCCCTACCAGACTGATATCCAGGTTGGGCCACTAAAGTTTTCCCTGAACGTTACTGCAATTATGAATGACGCCGGCGATTATGTCGGCAACGCATTAGAATGGTCCGATGTAACCGAAACACGTAAGAAGGAACTTGAGGTGGCACGCCTGCAATCGGCAGTAGACGGGGCTGAAGCCAACCTTATGCTATGTGATGAAAACCTCAACATCACATTCGCGAACCCGGCTGTCGTAGAAATGCTCCGCAAACGCCAGAATGAATTGCGTACCATATGGCCTGGACTTGATGTCGATAACCTCGTTGGTACATGTATTGATGGTTTCCATAAAAACCCTGCCCACCAACGTGCACTTCTTTCCGATGCCAGTCGCTTACCCGCAACAGCTGAAATTGAGGTGGGTGATCTGAACTTCCGTGTCAATGCCACCATGATTACAGGCCCAAATGGTGAATACATGGGTAACATGGTGCAATGGAGTGACATAACTGAGCAAAAAGATGCCGAAAGCCAGATAGAAAACCTGATTACGAACGCCTCAGTAGGTCAACTCGAAGAACGCATTAATCATGATAGTTACCAGGGATTCATGAAAGGTCTCGGTGAAGGTATTAATAACCTGATGGATGCGGTTGTTGGCCCACTCAAGGGTGGAATGGAAGTTATGCAGTCACTCTCTAGTGGAGACTTGACACAAACAATGGATGGCGATTACCAGGGAGAGTTTGCCGTCTTGAAAGACTCTGTCAACAGTACTGTTGACAATTTAATCGACATTGTTGGAAAAATTCGCGAATCAGGCAGCAGTATTGCCTCAGCCAGTGCCGAGATCGCGCAGGGTAATACCAACCTGAGCCAGCGCACAGAAGAGCAAGCATCCAGCCTGGAAGAAACCGCTTCAAGCATGGAAGAACTGACCAGTACAGTTAAACAAAATGCGGATAATGCACGCCAGGCTAACCAATTAGCTGCTGGTGCACGTGACCAGGCTGAGAAAGGTGGATCAGTCGTCAACAATGCCGTTGACGCGATGGGCGAAATTAATACAGCAAGTAAGAAGATTGCTGACATCATTGGTGTTATTGATGAAATCGCCTTCCAGACCAACCTGCTTGCACTGAATGCAGCCGTCGAGGCCGCACGTGCTGGAGAACAAGGTCGTGGCTTTGCAGTTGTCGCCAGTGAAGTACGTAACCTCGCTCAGCGAAGTGCCGGTGCTGCGAAAGAAATCAAGTCACTCATTAATGACAGTGTCGAGAAAGTTGAAGAAGGCAGTCGCCTTGTCGACGAATCAGGTAAAACCCTCGATGAAATCGTCAATGCCGTCAAGAAAGTTAGTGATATTATCGCAGAGATTGCCGCTGCCAGCCTTGAACAATCTAGCGGCATTGAGCAGGTCAACAAGACCATCACCCAGATGGACGAAGTTACCCAGCAAAATGCAGCGCTTGTTGAAGAAGCTGCTGCTGCCAGTGAGTCGCTCGACGACCAGGCACGTGGACTGGATAGCCTGATGACCTTCTTCACCCTCAGTGAAACTGATGCTGCTCAACGTTCCGTGAGAGCGCCAAGAGCCGCAGCACCCGCTGCAACGCCTGCAGCACGTCCAGGTGCATCGCGTCCTGCACGTAGAGCTGCTCCTGTCAAAGATAATGACAGTGAGTGGGAAGAATTTTAATCAATAAGTAGGAACATGCCATGGGTGCTTCCGCACTAGAACAGGCGCGTGATTTTGAACTGACAGAACGGGAGTTTAACCAGATACGTAAACTGGTTATAGAGCATACTGGGATATCACTCTCAGATGCGAAAAGAAACCTTGTTTACAGCCGCTTGTCGAAACGGCTTCGTCAGATGCAGCTTGGGGACTTTAGAAGCTATATTAAGCTTCTAGAGAGCCCCGAGGGTTCTGATGAACTGGCTAATTTCACCAATGCCATTACCACTAACCTGACCTCATTTTTCAGAGAAGACCATCACTTTGAATATCTGAAAGGCACAGTAATACCTCAGCTCATGAGGGAAAATGCTGATACCAAGAAGATTCGCATTTGGTCAGCAGGCTGCTCGACGGGTGAAGAGCCATACAGCATCGCGATGGCAGTGAGGGAGATTATTCCTGAAACCAGTGACTGGGATATTCGAATTCTGGCGACCGATCTTGATACAAATGTACTCGCCCATGCATCAGCGGGTATTTATACACTTGAGCGGCTAAACAATGTCAGTAAATCACGTATGAAGCGTTGGTTCCTGCGCGGTAAAGGTGAGAATTCGGGCTCAGTAAAAGTAAGCTCTGTTTTGCAGAGCATGATCACATTTAAACAATTAAATTTGATGAATGATTGGCCAATAAAAAACCAGTTTGATCTGCTCTTTTGTCGCAATGTAGTTATCTACTTTGATAAGCCTACTCAACGAACATTGTTTAGTCGCTACTATCATCATATTAAAGATTCCGGGCATATGTTTCTTGGTCATTCCGAGACCCTGTATAAAGTCAGCGATCAATTTGAACTGATCGGACAAACCATCTACAAAAAGAAGTAACGCATGGCAACTGCACCGACAAATATATTCAAGAAAACAAGTGGCCGTAATGACCATGATTTAAAGCCTACTTTTCCTGGCTATGAGCATATCAATCGGTACTGGGATAAGAACATGAATAATCATGTCGCGAAGCTATTGCCCGGTGAGTACTATGTGACGGCAAACCATGAGCTTATTACAACAGTCCTTGGATCATGTATTTCTGCATGTATACGTGACAAGCTATTTGGAATAGGTGGCATGAATCACTTCATGCTTCCTCAGAAAAGGGCGCATAGCTCAGAACAATGGGGCAACTCAGACGTTAGTGATGGCGCGCGCTATGGCAATGTTGCGATGGAGCATCTTATTAATGGCATACTTGCTAACGGTGGCCAAAAAAAGAACCTCGAAATTAAAATCTTCGGCGGTGGGAAAATTATCAGCAACATGACTGATGTGGGGGCCAACAACATAAAATTCATCCATGAATATATCCATATTGAGCAACTTAACCTTGTCGCCGAAGACGTTGGAGATATATATCCCCGTAAAATTATGTATGATCCCAAAACCGGGAAAATTAAAATGAAAAAATTGCGCTCGCTGCATAATGACACGATTATTTCTCGTGAAACTTCTTACATGCATGAAATTGAAGCACAGCCAGTTGCTGGTGAAATCGACCTCTTCTGACGCTATAAGACAAGGTGTAATTTTATATGGCTACAGCAGGCAAAAAGACCGTCCTCATTATTGATGACTCAGCACTGGTTAGACAAGTTCTGACAGAAATACTCAATAATGATCCGCGTCTTGAGGTTATAGGCACTGCATCTGATCCAATCGCTGCGCGCGACAAGATCAAAAAACTTAACCCGGATGTGCTAACGCTTGATGTAGAAATGCCAAAAATGGATGGCATTACTTTTTTATCGAACCTGATGCGACTGCGCCCAATGCCTGTTGTAATGGTTTCATCGCTTACAGAAAAAGGTGCCGACATCACTTTGCAGGCACTTGAGATCGGAGCCGTTGATTTTGTCTCTAAACCAAAAATTGACGTTGCCCATGGCCTTGAAGAATATGCAGACGACTTGTGTGAAAAAGTTGTCATGGCTGCAGGCGCAAAGATACATGAAGCGTCATGGTCCTCGCCGCCCACTGCAGAGATTTCAGCTGAAAAACGCCACACCACTGATGCTGTATTAAGTAAAACCGCTCGCCCCAGACCGCTTAAAACGACTGATAAGATTATTGCAATAGGCGCTTCAACCGGTGGTACAGAGGCGATCAAAGAAGTCTTACTGAGAATGCCCGCAGACTCCCCGGCAATCGTAATTACCCAGCACATACCCGAGGCATTCAGTGCCCCCTTTGCACAACGCATGGATAACAATTGTGCAATGACAGTCTACGAGGCAGCGGATGGACAACAAATATTACCGGGACATGTATATATTGCACCCGGCAACCAACATTTGATCGTTGAGAGGAGTGGCGCACGTTATATCTGCAGGCTGAACGATGGGCCTCCTGTAAACCGCCACCGGCCGGCTGTTGATGTCATGTTTCGTTCCGTTGCTCAGAATGTTGGTGTAAATGCTATTGGCATTATCCTTACCGGTATGGGTAATGACGGTGCGGCGGGTATGAAAGAAATGCATGAAGCCGGTGCACACACAATTGCCCAGGATGAAAAAACCAGTGTCGTATGGGGGATGCCTGGTGAAGCCGTTAAGGCTGG
>Ga0316207_10002832_pt1 | contig 17096 bp, 17 predicted proteins | sample 6weekpyrite_MG_FD_204943 | JGI IMG/M metagenome (GOLD analysis project Ga0316207, IMG submission 204943) | Microbial mat bacterial communities from mineral coupon in-situ incubated in ocean water Damariscotta River, Maine, United States -... | ecosystem: Environmental > Aquatic > Marine >...
AGTATCTTCTGATTTATAGTTTTGGACAGTACGTTTACTAACTTCCATGATGGTAGCTATCTCATCCATATTGTAACCACTGATATAAAGAGCGCGTGAAGTTTGAACTTTGCCATCTTTAGTCATTAAAGCCTCCTAAGTCCATTTTTGCTCTACTGTGACGAAATGCCTGTGTAGTCTTTGTAGCTATCTCTTGACTAGTCTCTTCAATACTTTTACGCATAGATCCTTTTGCCATCTGTCTTAAATAACTCTCATTAGCTTTTTTTTGCTCTTTGGTATCATCATCATTAAGACCATGCTTGTGACGTAGATTATAAAGAGTTAAATCAACAGCAATTTTTTCAAGTAACTTTGTTGGAGTTGTAGGTAAATCAAAAAAAGACTCAATAAAAGAGAGTGCATCACTAACAGCATCATCAAAAACATCTTGATTGAACGTGCCGTCATTATTTAGATCAGTAAGCTCTAATAGTGCTCCAGTACCAACCTCTTTTTTTAAATCTTCTTGTAAGATAATCATCTTAAAGCCTTAAGTAAACGCAGCCAAAAGGCTACGCTTGAGTTCCGCGAATAATTGCGTTAGGATTAACACAAAAAGGGATTGCTTTAGTCTCACTAAGTACTGCAACACCACGACCTTTTGGAAGTGCTTCTGTAGTAGAGAAATAAAGTGTTGGTCTACTTTTAGCAGCTTCAGTATGATTAGCTCTTCCATATTGAAACTTATAGATACGAGTACTCTTTGGAATTGCTGCCATAAAACCTGTATCAATGAAGTTTTTAGTATTGCCCTCAATATCTTTGTAGGACTTAACATATGGCTCAAAACGTGACCCATGAACAATTAATGCACGCTTATCATCTTCACCTACCCATTCAGCTTGTTTGCTGGTAAATAGAGCTTCTGCCTTTGCTAGTGCTGAAATTTTTGTCATGAAAGCACGACTACATTTTCCAATCCAACCAGGGTTTTCACCAAGCTCTGCAATCATTGCATCATCAATCTCATTAATTGAATCAATTAATGCTTTGCCTGTTTTAAATTCAATAGCTGGAAGACTTGATTGAAAATCAACTAACACGCTACCAGCACCATCAATTACTTTTCCAAACATTGCACCAGTTGCCATATACTCTAATGTTGTATCAATATGTAGCTTATGCTCTTTTTGTATTTTTCCAACTTCAGCTGCTAACTGTACAGGCTGCTCTTTTTCATCAAGTGAGTTGATGTCATTAAGAGTTGAAGATGCAATATCATTTTCTAAAGGAAAACGAGGCAATGGAATTGTTATCTCATAAACTGTTGGTCTATCAACTACAAGGTGCTCAGCATTTGGAGCAACTGAAGCTAAAACTAGACCAGCACCTTTTTCAATTTTAATAGTTGCTGTGTTACCCATAGTCGGTTCAGCATTAGGCAAAAAATACTCATCTAAAAGCTCTGTCTTTGTAGCTTTAATCTGTGCAATAACTTTAGTTGCATTTTTTGCACCCCACTTTTGTTCTACATCATCTGCTGTGATTGGCATAATGTTCCTTTTACTTTAAGATAATTTTATTTTGAAAAAGAGCAAGTTGCATAGAAGCCTCAAAGCTTCTTAAGTAGCTCTTTTTAACTGAACCTGTGACTAGTACAACCGCTTTTCTTGTAACATCAATGTTTTGTATTAAGATGCCGTTTGCATCCCATATACCTTGATCTTCCCATTTAAGTACATCTGTACCTGGTTCAGTCACATTTGTTGCAGCTAATGATTTCCAGATATGCCCATTATGAAAAACCAAATCATCAACTGCAGCAGATACTCCAGCCCAAACTGTTTCTGTCAGTTTTTCATATGTTAATCCACCATCTAGTGAACGCACTACTTTTCCAATGAAATGCTCATCACCATCAGCTACGACTGCTGGAACTGTTACAGTAGCTTCTACTGTTTGGAGTCTATCTGTCACTACTTCTTCTAGCAGTGGAGGTCTTTGTGTAAGTGTTGCTAATGTTGCCATTATGATGCTCCTCCAGTAGCTGCTTTAATCTCTTCATCACTTAATGCGTTTTCATCAGTTTGACCATCATCCTTGTTGACATACATATCGCTATTTGGTTTTTGTGTAAAAGGTTTTGCTCCAGCAATCATTGACTCAAATGCTTTTACATCTGCTTTACATAGTGTCAATGCACTATCTTTTTGATCTGGATGCAGTTTCTTAGCTGCAATTGCCTCATCAACTTTTGCTTCAGCTGCTTTATCTGCTTGAACTTGGGCATCCTCTTTTAGAGTTTTATTTTCAGCTCTCGCTGCACCTAAATCATTTTCTAACTGTTTAATTCTCTCTTTTTCGTCCACGTTATCCTCCTGTTGTTGGTGTGGGCTGTTTTTAGCAGCTTTAACTTCGCCTAACTCTTCTAAGAACGGCTTATTTGTAAGAGCTGCACTATGTAGTGTCCAGCCAATGTTATTTCCAGTTTTTGAATCTATTGTGTCATTTTGTAGAACTGGAGATAGATATAGATATTTCTTTTCTAATATCTCTTCTCTAGCTTCATTAGTCCATTCAACTTCACCAATTAATTTCTCAACTTCAATCATTAAAGATATGATCCAACCAGCAGCTGGAGCTTTATCTCCCCAGATAGTCATATGTTCATAATCAATTGGAAGTCGTAAACTTTGAGCGTTGAAATTTTCAACTATCGTATTTAAGTCAGCTTGAGTAATTTCAAAACTACCTTTTGCATGACCTTTCCATGAACCAACCACAGCTAATTCAATTTTTACTCGTTTGTCTTGCTCACCTTCACTTAGAGGATAAAGCTTGTCTGTTACTATGATTGACATTCGTTTCTCCTATTTTTTTAATCTTGCTTCAATAGTTCTTACGTAGGCACTTAGATAAGCACGTCCACTTTTACCGTCATACATCTTCTGCAAACTTTTAAGTGATATTGGACGACTATTATCTAAACTCTCACCACTAAGTAAGTAATCTAGTTCATCACACAAATCAAGAAGATCCAGTGAGTTTGTTTTGAGCTTCTTCTCGTTGTATGCAAGATGCACAATGTAGAGATTAAAACGTGCATACTGTTTCAAAGCTCCATCATAATGGTCACCAACATAATCAACTAGCACCAAAGGTAAATCATTGCCAAGCATCTTGATATTCTCAAGGTCACTTAGTTCACCTCTATACTCTCTGCAAGTTATCTTTTGGCTCACGCGCGTAATCAGTGCATCTTGAAAACTTCTTAGTGTTCCCACGTAATCCCTTTGTTTAGACGGGTGAATTTTAGGACTTTATAACACCTGAAATCTAAAGCGTTTTCGTGTAACTAAGCTACGTACTGAGTGCCCTCTTGGATTTAGAGTGTTGTTTTTAGAAAGAATACGCATCGAATATCAATTAGTGCTAAGAAGCCCAATTAACACCATATAGGAGGAGAATAAGTGTAGATGCCTAAATTAAAAGAATACATAGAAGCCATTGGTTTGTTAGTACTTCTCGTTGCATCATTTGTAACACTAAAAACAGAGAGTGCTCAAAACTTAGAAAACATTAAAAGGCTTGAAACTCGTTTTACAGATGAACGTAAAGAACTAAATATAAATGTACAAAACAGTTTAGATGAAATAAGAATGATTCAGCAAAATATCAACCTCTTGCTGAGTAAAGATACAGCAGCTGAACAATATGTTTCAAAAGAGCTTTTCACAGTAGAGCTTAAAAATATAGATAACCGTATGGAGCGAATTGATAGCTCTCTACAGAAGATTGTAGATTACATAAAGGAGGCAAAGTAATGATTCTAGATGATGTCACTAAAGCTGATTTAGATGCTCTAAAAAAGCGTCTTTTAGCTCAACCATTTAAACCATATAAAAAGTTAAATGCAATTGAACAGATATTAGTTGCAAATGGATGTGGTGGTAAAAGTTCAATTATTAATCCACCTGATTTTACATTTGGTTGTTCTTGCAATGACCATGACACTGGATACTTCTATGGTGGTGATAAAAAAAGACGCAAGTACTTAGATAAGAAGTTTCACCAAGATATGAAAGAGTCTATCAGGCTTAGTTCTAAAAGCAGACTTAGAAAGTTTGGACTCAGAGTGTTAGCTTGGATTTATTACATTGAGGTGCGCCGTCATGGTGCTAAATTCTTTAATTTTAGAACAGGAGTGAGATTATGAAGAAGATATTAGGTATAGCCGTGATTGGTATTATCCTTGCATTTACATCAACTGGATGCGATGAGTATAGCGAAAAAGTTGCTAGTGCTGCAATGAAAGCTTATGGTGATGTTAGACCTGAAGTATTAAAGGCTATTGCTTCATATATAAATGGAGACATCAATAAAACTCAGTTAATCAATGTAGGTAGCAAGTTTGGTGAAAGCTATATTGTTGAAAGAGTAATAGGAGAATCTAATGAGTGAGCAGTTTAGATTTGGTTTAAGAATAAAGCCTGAAACAATTGAAGGCAAGCGTGAAGCAGTTATGACTGATGCAAAAGTTATTTTTGTAGATAACGACCTATCTCCAGCACCTGAATTCATGAGCCACGAGATTGATCCAAGGTCTCAATATAGTGGACAGAAGAGAAAAGAGTTTATTGAGCCATTCGCAACTTTTCCTTTAACGGTTGAAACATTTCTGCCTTTAAATCAAGCAACTTTTGATGGTAGTGTGATTGATACTCTTTTAGCAATTTCTAGTCTAAAACGTCAAACGATTACAGTAGTAGCAGACTTTACTACAACAGGAGCAACTCAAAGTGTTGATGTTGCAACTGATACAGTTGTTGATTTTGCAGTTGCAAGTGGTGCTACTGGTACTGGTGTGGTTGATGTTTTTTATAAATCATTAACAGCTCAAACTGGTATTGATTTGAATTTAGTTGATTTTACAGATGTCACAAAATGGATTCCAACTAGTGAGACAATTTACAAGTTTACTCCAGACACTTACAGTACTTCAACTGCTTCAATTGATTTAGTTAGTAAAACAATGACATTTGAAGCATGTGCTGCTAAAGCATCACTTAAAAGTGCAATGGAAGCTGGTGGAATTATCAAATTAACTTTTGAAATTAAAGCTGTATTTGTCCAAAAAGTCTCAGGTAACTTTACCGTTCCAACAGTTGATGTTCCACCAAAATGTGTAATTGATGATAATGGTCTATATGGCTCTGTAACAGTGGCTGGTGTAAATATTGAAGCAGATAAATTAAGTCTTGACTTAGGCGCAGACCTTACTCACAAAAAAACATTCTCTTCAAATATGTTCTATATGAGTGAGTATAAACCAACAGTTGATATTGGTGGATACCTTGATGCAGACAATGATTTTGACATTAACGAGTTAGTTAGTGGAACTACAAAAGTATTGGTTGCAACGATCAAAGATAAAGCTGATAGCGGTAAAACAAAGTGGATTATTACTGCATCAAAACTAAAACTTGATGATACTCCAAGTAGCTCAGACAATGATGGTCTATATTATTTAGACAAAAAATATGCTGCAACACCAACTACTGGTGATGATGGCTTCTCAATTGAATATTGCGTATAAGGAAATACAGATGGCAAAAGAAAAACAAACAACACTAGGTCTTCAACTAAAACATCAAATTCCATTTGCTTTAGGTGAAGAGGATGTAGAGCTTGAGTATAACGAGCCAAACAAAAAAGTGCGTCAGACTATTAAAGCATATGAGAAGAAAAAAGCAACAGAAGTTACAAAGCTCTTTACTGATGCTGCAGAAGCTTCAGAACCAGTTGATATGACAAAATTAAGTGAGCTTCAAGATGCAGCACATAAAAAACGTTTTGAAATGACTATTAAAGATAGTGAAGCAAAAACAAAAACTATAGAGTTTATTGAAGAGTATGAATTTCAATATTCTCAAGTCAATACAACAATCAGTACGCTCATTAAAAAGGATTACGAAAAAAAGTTACAAGAATTCAGACCTATGTAATACAGGCTCTGAAGAATAACCGCGCACCAAAGTTTAAAACTGAAAAACAAAAAGAAAAGCTAATTGCGCGCGGAGTAGTTTTTTTAGATGATGAGTGGGAACAAATTATGGCTGAGGGAGCATTGCTTGGCTTAGAGGGTGGTCTTGCTGGGATGCAAGTAAATTACACAATAGTACGTGACTGGGCGAAAGAGTATCGCCTTGATCGCTTTGAAATTCTGCGTATAGCTAGAGCTGGCGCAGCATCAACAGTAAAAGCAAAAACATGAAAAAAGATTTAAAAATTGTTCTTACTGTCGATGCAAAAGATGGCAAACTAAAAAGTGTCAACAATGAATTAGTTCAAACTGGTAAACATGCTGGAGTTGCAACCAAACAGACTGATATGCTCAGTTCATCAGTTGGTCGAATTGCTGCAGCTGCTGGTGGAATTTATGTACTAAAAGAGGCATTTGAAGGTGTAGTAGGTACTGGGATTACCTACAATAGAATGATTGAAAACCAAATCAATGGTATTCAATCACTTATTGTCGCTACATCATCCAATGTTTCTGCTCAGGGCAAAGCCTTATCACTTCAAGAAAAATATAACTTAGCAAACAAAGAATCAATAGTAACACTAAAAAATCTAGAGCAGATAAATGCTACTACTCCACATACACTAGGTCAAACAGCGCAGATATATAAAGCACTATATACAAATTCAAAAAAGTATGGTGCATCTCAAGCTGAAATGGTGAAGATGACTAAGCTTGTTAGTATAGCTGCTGGAAATGCTGGAATAGAGTTTGGTCAAATACTGGCTTCAGTTGATGGACTGGCAAACGGTACTTATTTGGCAAACTCTGAAATGGGACGTTTTCTTAGCTCTATTGGTTTAGCTCCAGCAACATTAAAAGAGCTTGCCAAAGAGGGAAAATCTATTGAATTTATTTTAAATGGATTAAAAGAGTTTGACCGAACTGCAGATACATTTGATATTGCACTCTCTAACATGGATAACTCTTGGCAACAATTTACAGGTAAATTAAGCGAGCCTGCATTCGATGTTGCAAAAGACGGTATGAAAGAGTTAACAGAGCTAATTAATGATCTTAATCCAGAAGAGATTCAAAACTTCTTTTCATACACTGCATCTGCAGTTGGAGTACTCGCTGCTTATAAAGTTGGTGTCGTAGCTGCAAGTGCAGCAACTAGAGTCTACACTACTGTAACTGGATTACAAGCTGCAGCCGCAGCTACATCAACAGTTAGTACAAATATATACACTGGAGCGGTAACAAGAACTACAGCTGCAACAGTAAAAGCGACAATTGCACAACGTGCTCTAAACATAGCAATGAAAGCAAACCCAATTGGCTTATTAATTGGTACAGCAGCAGCTGGTTATATGGCATGGTCAGCTTATAGTGACTCAGCCGAAGAGGCTGAACAAAAAACTATCAAACTAGCTGATACAGATAAAAGACTTAATCAGTTAAATAGTGCATACGAAGTTATTTTAAATAATGAACATCTTAGTAATGAACAAAAAGATAGAGCCATTCAACTACTTAATTCTCAAGCAATGGCTGCTGTTGGCTTAAAGCAAGAGTCAGATAAATTAGTAGCATCAACAAATGGTGCATCAGATGCGATGATGGAACTAAATAAAGTATTTGCTCCAAAAGATGAGTACTCTAAGGCAATTGCCGAGCGTGATGATTTATTAAAACAGTATGGAGACTATGCTGAGGCTAGAGTAGCTATAGAAGAAAACTTTTCAAAAAAGATTGAACTGTTAAACGCCAAAGAAATTAAGAGCTATAAACAGACTCTTGAGTCAGCACAAAGAAGTGAACAATCTTGGTTAAATAGTTTCTACTCATCTCAAGACAGTTCCCTTAGTTCATGGGAAAAATACTATGAGTCCCTGGGCGATTTACAAACTGCATGGGCAATAAAAGAGGCACAGCTCTATAACGAATATCACAATATTTACAGTGAGGAAGAACTTAAAAAGTTCATTGAGACTCAAAGAAAAAGCTTTTTTGAAACTAACAAACTTCATGATGAAAGTGCAAAAGAGATTGCTAAAATCTGGGATAACCTAAGCTCATCAATGCGTGATAGTTTCAAAACTAACTTCTTTGATCTATTACGAGGTGATTTTGATAGCTTTAAAGATTTTATAAAATCATTTGGTAATGATTTAGCAAGCGATATTATAACTCCAGCTAGTTCACTTCTTAGCAACTCTCTAGCAAGCGGTGGCGGATCATCGTTTTTTAATTCTCTCTCAAGTGTAAATACATCTAATCTAATTGATTACGGATTTGAAAAGCAAGATGGCAAATATATAGGAGTTGCAAATAACGTTCAAGGTGTTGTTATTGATAGTGCTGGTCAAGTCATACAAGGTGCTAATTTAATTTCAGGCAATAGTAAGTTATCAGATTCAATAGGTTTTGCAAGCAATTTGAAAAGTGCCTATAGCTTAGTAACTAATGGTGTAAGTGGCTCAATAATAAGCGGTTCACAATCAGTAGCTGGTGGACTTAATTCTCTTGGATTTACTAGTGCTGCTAATTCAGTTGGAGGATTTGGTTACGGATTTGCAAATCCTTTTACGCAAGTTGCTACTTCAGGTGAGAGTGCCATTGCATATGGACAAGCTGCAAGTGGTGGCTTAGTATTTGGTGCTGGTGGTTATTTAGCAGGTAGCTTAGGCGATAAGTTACTTGGTGCAGATACATACGCTTCTGAAAGTGGTGCGATTGCTGGGCTTGCTTCTGGAATTGCTTATGGTTTATCAGATCCAATTACTGCAACAATAATAACTCTTGGAGCTACTCTAATAGGTGGTATGTTTGGTAAAACAAAACAGACAGGTACTGGAATAAATTTACAAACAAGTACTAGTTTTGGTGATGTTTCTGATATTCAAAGCTATAAAGATTTTGAGAAAAAGAGTTGGTTTAGTAATAAAAGCTGGGATACATTCGCTGAACTAAGTGAGAGTGATAAAGCACAGATCAATAAACTTTTTGGATCATACGAATTTTTACTAGATGCACTAAAATCGAATAGGGATATTATTGTTGAAGCTGGTAAGTATTCAGGAAGTACTCTAGTTGAAGAGGCTATCCCAAAAGCATTTATATCTCAAGTGGCAAACCTAAGTCAGGAACTCTCAGGTAATGTTTTTAATATCTGGTCTGATTATGCTGAGTCTATTGATAAAACGGTAGACGTGGCATTAACTGAAACTGTAGGTGGTTTTATTACAACTAAAGCCAAATGGGAAAGAGATTTAGTCGCTTTAAATGGTGGAGATTTACAAACATATGACATAAGTAAAGCAATTGAAGATGCAAGAGAGTTTATATCTATAAATGAGAGTGCTCTAACTCCACGCTATTCAAGACTTAGCACTGAAAGTGAAGCAACAGTTGCAAAATTTTCAGACAATAAAGACTTTATGGCTTCTAAAGCAATCTATGAGGCACTTGATGATTTAGATTTTGAGAAGTTTACTAAAAATTCAGATGAACTAATCGAGCAGCTTAAGTTTACTCCTGAGCAGATCCAGACAGTTACAGCTATGGGTGAAGCATTAAAGCAAATCACTTACTTAGAGGCACAAAGAGCAGAACAGTTAGAATCATATGAAAAAGCATTAACTCAAAACTTCAATGCTGTTACAAACCCTGATATGCTCTATGCAAATGGTAAAGAGTGGGTAGATATTGGTAAGTCAGCACAATGGGCTTTAAGTGTTGGCATGGATGGCATTGAGAGTATGCTCTCTAAAACTAAACAGATTTTACTATATGACCCAACTCTAGATAAATCAGGAGAAATTGCTAAAAATGTAGTGACTTTTGCAAACGCTGGAGTACAAGCGTTAGAGCAATTTAAATCAGGTTTAGCTGGACTATCTTCAACTATTCAAAACGACATTAACTCTCTTGATACATTTAGTTTAACTCTGCAAGACATTCATGGAGTAGCTAACAACTTAGTCGGTGTAAAAAATAATGACTTCATAGCAAAAGCAGACGGTATGCGCTCAGACATTACCAAAGCTTACCAAAATACAGTGACTCTTCATAACAGTTACAACCAATTAACAGCTCAAAAAAGAGCACTTAATAATGTTCATTATGGAAAATCTGATATTGAAGCTCAAATTGAAAAAATACGTAAAGCAAAAGTTGATGGAGATATTCAAACTGAGATTAATACATTTAATGGAATGTTTTCTGATTACCAAAGCACACTAAGTAATCAAACAAATATTTTACGCTCTATTGAAAATACAGTAACTTCTCTTGAGAGATATTCAAACTCTCTGCTCTTTGATGAGAATTTAACATATCTAAGTTCAAGTGAACGTGCAAAGCTTGCAAAGAGTGAATATTCAAGTGCGCTATCTTCATTAAATAGTGCCATAGCTTCAGGTGATGAAGATGCAATATCTAGATACTCTGGTGACGTTCAAGAGTATGCAAAAAGTTTTCTCTCATCATACAAAGTAGTTGCTGGGACTAAAAGTAATTATGATTTTGAAGCAGCTAAAGTTAACGCTGAACTAAGTTCCATTACAGGACTTAAAAAAGCTAGTAAAGAACAGCTAAATAGTACAGCACAAAGCAATCGCTATCTTGATGATGTTAAGAAAATCATGCAAGAGTATGACCCAGTTATTGCTTCAAACCTTAGTGATATTAAAACAATAACTCAGCAAGAGCTTCAAGGTGTAAAAGATGCATTAGATCAAAAACATTTTGATCCTACTATTAGTGTAACTCCTACAATCAATTTTACTCCTTCTATCTATTTAGATGGAACACCTGTAGCCTCAACTGCTGCAAATAACACTATTGTCACAACAACTCAAACTACACCAGCACAAACTGATTACGCTGCTATATGGGATAGTTACGCAAGTGATGGCATTAGTGGCAATGATAAACAAAACATGCTCTTTGACATTGCAATAGCATCTGGTGGAACGAATAGCGATGAATATAAACTAGCAGCTAAAACACTTAGTGATTATGGATACTTTAAAGGTGGAGCAACTCCTAATATTGGTATTAATGAAATAGCTGGTTTTGTGCATGGCGGTGAGTATGTAATACCAAACTGGGTAATGCAGAAAGTTCCTCATACTGTTAATTATTTAGAGGATATAAGAGTAAATGGATTTAGAGATGGTGGACATACGAGCTTATATCAAAACTCATCATTTAACGTAGATGATAGAAGTATTGCCCTAATGCAAGAACAGTTAGAAATTTCACGTAAAGATTCCAATACTCTCACATCAATATTACGTGTTATGGAAGATGTGAAGCTATTACTTGAGGTACAAAGCGCATGATGGTTTCACCAATTGAGACTTACACAATTACAAGTATTACAGCTGACGCTGAGATAGCTGCTGAATATATTTCAACCACACCATACGCAGCAAACGTAAGTGTGCAAGTAGCAGCTGAAAAAAGTGTCTATAAATCTCTAGTAGATGCTAATGAAGGAAATAGTCCATCTACTAGTCCACTTAGTTGGAAAAGAGTAGCAGCTACGAATGAATACAACTGGGCAGATGAGATTGTAAACACTCAAACTATTGGACAAGATTTAGTAAAAATTATTTTAACTGCAGACAATGTTAATACTGTTGGATTAATGAATATTGAAGGCACTGAGGCACAGATAACTATGAAAGACTCTATAGGAGCAGTCATAAAAGATGTAGTTATCAGTTTACTTGAACAAACTGAAAGTGGGGACTATCAGTTTTGGTTTAGTCCAAGGTCTTATAGAAAAGATGTAGTTGCATATTTTCCAGCTGGTTACACCGATGCCATACTGGAGATAACTGTTCGGAATACTGGAAACAAAGCAAGAATAGGAGTTGCTCATCCAAGCTACGCAAGAGAGATAGGTGAGCTATTACTTGACCCAACGCCAAGATTTAGTAAACGTAGTTATACAAAAATAGCTACTGATTTAGATACTGGGAACATAGAGGTAATCAAAGGTGCTAAAGCAAAAACAAATGATTGTTGGTTTTCTATCTCAACTCCACATATAAACATGATAGACAGATTTTTAGATTCAATGATTGGTGAACGTGTTTTATACATTATTGATGAAGAGTTAGAACCATTAATTGTTCTAGCAATACTAGAGAACTTTGAAATTACATACGAAAACAATAGATTCTCAAAACTCAGACTATACCCACTTAAAGGACTCATATGATCACTGAAACAATAGATCCAGCTCCAAGCTTTCCAGATGAGAGTGAAAAACCACTTATATATAATCAAGGGGCAAGAGCATTTTACACTTGGTTAATTGCCTTTGTATTAAAACTTATAAATGTAGTTACTCAGCTAAACCAAACAGCAACCGATGTAAGCACTAATGCTGAAAATGCAAGTGCTAGCTCACTTAAAGCTGAAACGGACATGAATACAACTCTAGGTTATAAAAATACAGCAGCACTAAGCGCAACTGCTTCAAATGATGCAAAAGTCTTAGCAATAGCTGCTAAAGATACAACTCAATTAATTAGAGACGATATTGTCAATAGTTTATTCCCAAAATGGGTAAGTAAAATATACAATCAATATGTTTCAGTTACTTCATCAATAGACTTTCAAACATATAGGCTTAAAACTACAGCTTACGTTTCACTAGCTTCAACCGTTGACCCATCAAATGATTTAGATAACTGGAAAATAATAGATACTTCTGTAATCATAAATGCCTTAACCGCAAATACTACTATAGCAGATGGTGATTATCTAGTATTTTTCAATACTGCAACACAGCAAAACGAGAAAATCCTAAAAAGCGATTTAATCCCACCAACACCAACTCCAACATGGGTGATACCTTTTGCCAGCGGAACCGAAGAGAGCAGGCAAAAAGGACAAATTGTAGTAAGTCCAAATACTACTTACACAATTGATGATACTTTAGATTCTAATCCAGTTACATTAAGCTATGAAGATATATCAACTATTAATACAGATGGCATAATTGATTTACAATTTCCTGTAGTAAGCCTAGCTAATGGTTCATATTCTCTTAGTGTTATTGCCACAGAATCAGGTAAATCTTCATCTGCACCACTTACAGTAAATCTTACAGTTTTCAATAAGCCTGATAGCGCTGATGATGTGGCTTGGATACCAAGTGGCTCTTATACAGCTGGCGATAGAAGTTCATTTGGTGGGCTTAGTTATAGAGCAAAACTTACACACACTGGTGTTGCAACTACACCTGACTTAGATACTACTAACTGGGAAGTAGTTAGTAACATTTCACTACTAGATTTTAGCGGTGTAAATATGAACACAACTAATTATTCAACTATGAAAAATATGTCTATTGTCTCAAACATCTTAGGGCTTGATACTACAGACCTTGCAATCACGCCAATAGATTCACTCTCTTTTACAACTGCCGTAAATGTTGCAGGCTTAGTTGGTAAAAAAATACGTGCATCTGCTGGCAACCAAGATGCAGATTGTGTGGTTCAATCAGTTACGGTTAGTGCTGGTGTTTACACAGTCACTTTAACAACTCCATTATCTGCTACTATCATAAAAGCTAGGATGTATAATAATTTAACTCTTACTGATTTAGGTGCAACAGCGGTAACAAGCTTTGAGACTTCTCAATTTAAAACACTCTTTTCATTAACAATAGATGATTATGTAGCTATAACAGATACATTAAACAATATCAGCAACACTCGTGTTACTGCTGTTAGTTCATCTCTTGTTGCAGGAACTGGATTAGATGTTACTACACAATCAACAGTATTCTATCAAGAGGCTGGCTGGGTTAATGCTGTATCTAGAAGTTTAGATAATAATTTTGTATTAGATGCTGGTTTAGATCCATACACACAAGGGCAAAATAGTCTCTACTTTGATTTAGGTTCATCTATATTTATAAACCAAGTTAATATTTTGGCTGGTGGCGGTGGCTGGTTTTTAAAGAACTTTGAAGTGTACGGTACTAATGACACTATTACAGATTTAGCAACAGCTCAAAGTGCTACATGGGCTTTGTTAACAAACAAAACTGATGGTGTAGACTTTCCTACTACATTATTATCTTTCCCTTTTATTGGTGGAAGTTACAGACATTTAAAATTTAAACCTTTGACATGGACTAATGGCTGTGTTCTTACTGAGATTGAATTTATTAATGGTGACTACACAGAATACACAGCAACTGTTGCGCAGCAATCAAATAATATATCAACAGTATCTAAAATAACAAATGCTTTAGATATACCAACAACTGTAACAACAGTAACTACATTTACAACAACTGTTGGACTATGCGAAATAGGTCAGGTGGTAGAGTTTAGTACAGATTATGGAGCAACATACGCAACAAATATCATTACAGCAGATGATACCAATGGCACATATTTAATAGCTGGTAATGGTTCAGCTATTACAAACGTACGCTTTAAAAACGCATTTGCAAAAACAGATGAGATTGTTCTTGGTGCAAATTACGCTAAATATACACCAAGTGTCAACATGCTAGCAAATAATATATTTTTATCAACAGTAAGCGGGACTAGTGTAACAGTAGATGGAACTATTCCGCTTTACGTTGGCGATAAATTAGAACTTAGCAACGATGGCGGTGCAACTTACGTCTCACATATAATTGGGGTTGGTGAGCTTACTGGAAACACTTTCACTTCAACAATGTTGAATGTTACAGATGTGAGACTTAAACCAAATATTCCCTCATGCTTTACTAAATTTGGCGTTAATGATTGGGTACAAAATACTTTTCTTTCAATTAAAGCAAATGGCGCAACTGCACTAACAATTACTTATGTAAAAGTATCTGATGACTTAACAGTGCATACCACAGGGCAAAACACCATTAAGATTAGATACGAGGGCGGGGATAACATTCAAGCCACAAATTCAGCACTAGAGGCGGTTTAAGATGAAAGAAGCAAGCGAAGTATTTGAAATAGAAGAGGTGCCAGCAGGTTTTGTTATTGGTGAGTTTATACCCACATTAAAAAAAGTCTTTAAAAAAGTCACTGGAACAAAAGCAGTAATAAGAGCAAAGATAAGCAAGCTTGGTGACATTTATGATCTATTTGCAGATTTAAGTAAGAGAGTTGAGTATTTAGAGTACTCATATTTTCACTTAGCGCAAAAAGTGGTTAATAATAAACCAATATCAGAAAAAGAGAGAGCCAAACTTAAGGTAATGATTGAAGCTCGCAAGATGGCTATTAAAAATGGTACTGAAATTTCAATTGTTGATGATGATGATTTTGAGGTTAATGTTAAAAAGATGATTGATAGAAATAATGAGATTAATTTAGTTGTTAAGAAGCATAAAATTAATTTAAGTGTTAATAAGAGTAAGAAGAAATAATAAAATGAACAGCCACCACCCCTGATGACTGCACCAAGATTCTACAAGTAAAAAGACCACCACCCCAAAATGATTGCAAAATGCAAAAAAAGGAGCATTATGCAACAGAAACTAAAAGCCCCATTCGCATGGATTGGCGGCAAATCAAAATTAGCTGATGAGATTGTTAATCTCATTCCAGAACACTCTTCTTACATAGAAGTATTTGGTGGAGCACTATCCATACTATATAGAAAACCAAATTCAAAGATTGAAATAGTCAATGATATTAACGGTGAGCTGGTGAACCTGCATCGCATCATTAAGTCAAATCCACAGAGCTTATCTGATTATCTAAATCAATTACTCATTAGTCGTGAACTATTCAATGACATCAAACAAAAGAACCTTAAGCCAAGAAACAATATTGAAAGAGCAGCTTTATATTACTACCAGCTCTCCATGAGTTTTGGTTCAAAAGGAGACAACTTTGCAATGCCAAAGAGCAGACGTCCAAAGGATATTTACAAGGAATTTAGAAAGTGGTCACAGAGATTAAAGTTTGTAACGATTGAGAATATGAGCTTTATGAAGCTTCTACATGAGTATGATAGAACAGGTGCTTTCTTTTATTGTGATCCACCATACTTTGGAACTGAGAGCTATTATAAAAATACTGGTGGATTTGGTAAAGAAGAGCATATCTTACTTCGTGATACATTAACAAACATTCAAGGTAAGTTCTTAGTGAGCTATAACGATGATCCATTCATTAGGGAACTATATAAAAAATTCAATATTAAAGTAACTAAGAAGATAGATTACACATTAGGTTCTAATGTGCATGAAAGACAGAAAAGCGTTAGAGAGGTTTTTATATCGAACTATTGAGGTTGACATATAGAAACAAAACATTTATAAATCACGATAGTGTTCACATAAGCTTTCGTAGGTTAAAATCTCGTCAAGGGAAGATTAAAAAAACAGGAGACATAACTTACAAGGAAGACAATGTCAGAAAAGAACATAGTTAAGGATACCGCTAAGGCTCTGGGAATGACTCAGAAGGAATTAGCAGTTGAGATTGGAATTGCGGAACAAACCGTTAGAAACTGGGCTTCAAAGGGTGAAACACCTGAGTGGGCTGAAAAATTTATGAATAAACTTCTTGAAGTTAAAAGTATAAAAAAAGAACTGCAAGATACAAAAGATACTTTACAGGTATTCAAAGACTTCAAAAAAGCTCTTGATGCTGTATAACATCTACATACACATTTGACATATATACTTTTAAAGTATATAATTTCAACAAAGCCCATACAAAACATACTTAAAACGAAATAGCTCTTCTTGAGCTATATTGTTTCAATGTCCGAAAGGAAACTTCATGCAACTTATCAAAAAAGATTTACTATTAAAAATGAATGGCGAAGATAGGATTAGTCATAGAGTTATTGCGGATAGAACGCAGATAAAAGAGCGTTCAATTGCTAGGCTAATAACAAACCATAGTGAGAGGCTTGAACGATTTGGACAGTTGTCATTTGAAATCACAACTGTCCAGAACACGGCAGGGGCGGTAAATAAGCAAAAAATCTATTATTTAAATGAACATCAAGCTACGCTACTTATGACATTTTTACGTAATACTGATGTTGTAATGAATTTCAAAGAAGATTTAGTTGCAGAGTTCTTTTA
>Ga0316207_10002833_pt1 | contig 17093 bp, 16 predicted proteins | sample 6weekpyrite_MG_FD_204943 | JGI IMG/M metagenome (GOLD analysis project Ga0316207, IMG submission 204943) | Microbial mat bacterial communities from mineral coupon in-situ incubated in ocean water Damariscotta River, Maine, United States -... | ecosystem: Environmental > Aquatic > Marine >...
AATTATCGATAGCGGTTACTTCAACATCAATCCGAACTAATTTATGATTTACAGGCCAAAGTGCAGTTGGAGTAGTATTGACAGTCACAACCGGTGGTTCACTATCTCCTCCAGTAACTGCGCTATCCAAAATCTCCGACATAATTTCTGCATAATCATCAACTGTTGCACCTGGCACATAATAATATAGGCCGCCGGTTTCTTCAGCAATTCGTTTAAAAATTGTTCGAGCAGAAGGAGTAGTATGAGATAAAGGAGCAATTAAACTTGCTGCTGTCGCCGACAAACTGGCAACACAATCACCTGACAACATTACATTCACTTTAATACCTTCACTTTGCGCCTGTGCAATAAGACCATCAATACTGCCTGAACGTGGCGAAGCATCCGTTACTAAAACAATCTGACCTTCACTATCTTCGTCTCCAGTCATTCTACTTAAAGCCAGATTAAGTGCGCTAATGGAAGCTTCTGGACAATCATTACCGCCACTAGGAAATAATGAATTTACAGATGCTATTGCTGCATCTGTATCTTCGGTATTGGACAATCGAAGAGAAGGAAAATCTTTAAAACTTATTAACTCATACGATACACCACGTTGAACCTTTTCAAGATCTGAACCTTGAGAAGAGATAAAACTACTCAATGCAGATTTAACACCTGAAAGTTCATTCCCCATTGAACCTGTATCATCAATTACCATGTCAATCCGTAATGGAGGCCAGGTAGATACCAAGTTAGAAACACGAACGTCTCCACCACATACACCTGTATGTGTTGTCTCCATGGCGGTACGATTAGCGAGATTTTTTGCACCACCAGGTATTTTTAATATGCCAAAATTAACCTGAGCAATCGAATCAAGGATATTATCAACAACTAAAATTCCCTCTTTGATTCCACCAACTGGATCACGAGACACCGTTGAAGCCATAAAACCGTTTACCTCAGCAGTCTGGCTACCTAATGGACAAGTAACAACTGTACGACCTTCACCTAAAATTTGACTCCCACTACTGGATATTTTTGCAGTTGGCGTTCCAAAGCCAAACATACTTCCAACCGATGCTTGTATAGTGGCTGAATCCAGGATTTTGACTTCTTTGGTTTCTGGGTTGAAACTATATATTTTTTTGGGATTTAATTGATGCAAGTACTTGAACCCCATTTTATCAAGGAGTTCACCCAATACCGGATTTTTTTCAATCATTGTATTACTGTACTGTTTAGATTTTTCTAACAGTACTGAATCTTTATATGCAAGATGTTGATTTTCTCCAGCATGAATATTCATACTAGCGATTACTACTAAGGTAACTAAAACTGTAATTAAATATTTTCCTGACATATCCCTATCCTCTATTGTAAAAAATTTGTAAAATTAATGTTTACTAAATTTAATAACTATGGCTTCCTCAATGATTACTCTTTAACTATCTTTTTTCTGATCAAAATAAAAACGACCAGTCGTTAAGCCGCTACTTTTAAATTCATAGCCATTTTTCACACTCCATTGTGTATGATTAGGATCGTCAAAACGTATTAAGTTAATCAAATGTTCAAGTGCAAAATCAAGCTGTGAAACAAACTGCATATTTATGTTCATACTGCCAATATCATCCCCCTTATTTTTCATTGTTTTAATAAATAAATTTTTGTTTACTAAATATTTTTTTACTTCCGTGAGCTGAGAAGTTAATGATAAAAGATCCTTAATCGTTCGATAATAGAGCTCATCCTCGTTTAATATATTTTTTGAAACAGAAATAGATGAGTCTATTGATATTTCTATAACGTAACGCTCTAACAATGAAATAACGTCCAATAATCGACTTGTATAATCAGAGTCACTCTGATCACTTTGTTCATCAATTTCAGTCAGCTCATTAATAAGTTTCGTAAGTACTGGTTGTGTCATGACTATATGATTCCAATAAGTAATAAGATAAAAGACCAGGGAGTATATTGCCTTTGACCTTTAAAGCTTGAATATAATTTATAACTAAGATTTCAAATAAAAATCTTAAATTCCCAGTCATTTTCGTTCAGAAAACATCCCTGTTTTTATTGTAATATTTAATCAGAACACAAAGTGTCTAGCAGTACTCCATATTCCTACTATATAAATTGGTAATTTTTGGCGGCTGGACTTGATACGAGTCAACTTCATCATCTCAGAGTCTGAGTAGTAGAAGATCTCGCTGTTGTGATAATTCAAATTTCTGGCCAATAACATACCCTGTTAAGCCCCTAAAGTTGGTAGGGCGCTGTCCAATTCCATTTGGCATTTCTTGTATTATCAAGAAACACTCAACCAATTGTATTTAATTCTCCCATAAAGTACTTATTGTCGCAAATATCGATATTCGTTACAGCTTTACAACAACGTTTCAGGATTAACATCTGAGTTTGAACATAACGGTCTGGCAGTATTGCGAAGATCAATTGAACCTGAAAAAATGATGATTTCTCCCGTTACACGCCAGGCAGAGGTTCTAGCTAAATTCAATTTTCTTCGATAATAAATCCCTGTACGAGTAGCAATCCTGACCAGAGTAATGGTCGCTGACGTTGTACGCCCGATGAAATCCAGTATTCAGGATCCAAACAAATTAAATAGCTGGATAATTTCAGAAGCGATTTCATATCGGCGGCTCGACCGACCCATAATATAAAATTTACGCTGTGTTACTTTTTAGCAACATTAAGTTGCGAACAAAACGCCAGTGAAAAGCAATTCCCGCTAATACCGCAATATGAAATAATTCGTGTGGGCCGACTACACCCGGGATCACTATTGGTAAGGTTAAAAATTCAAGGCTCGCCCCCAGGGTGTAAGCAATCGCGCCATAAATAAGCGGTTTAATAATTTGATAGCCATGTAATTTATGCGCCAGGTAAGCCGATAAGATACCCAACCAACCAAGCCCCAGATAAAAAATCAATCCCAGCCATTCTGCCAGATCATTAAAAAAGATAGATTTTAATGTAATCCCGGTAATCGCCAGCACCCAGATAATAAACAGAAAACCCCATCGCCAGAAACCTTTAAAGATAATGCTATGCACGGGCGTAAAGGTTCCTGCGATTAGCGCAAAAATACCGGCATGATCCAGTCGCTGCAACACCGCCCGGCCGGTTGTATCGTCATCGAGTAAATGAAAGACGCCACTCATTGAAAGAAGAAATACCACAGTAAATACAAATACACTCACCGCCACCAACCAGCCACGATGAATACTTGCCTGCTTTATCAGCCCTACGCCCATAACCAGAAATACCAGCGCACCCAATAGATGGGTCATTGAGCTAAAGGGATCTGTAAAACCGGGAATTGATGCGCTGTCCATTAAACACTTTCTCCAGATGATTTAGTGTTTATCCAAGCCTGCTTATCTTATTTATTACTAACGGTAATAAAAAATAACCGTTTAGACTGTTAAATATTTTTGTACCAGATCTTCTGTTAAGTCCGTCATCGCACCTTGTGCGACATTTCGACCTCGATCCATAATAATAAAATTTTTGCCCACACGACGAGCAAAAGGTAATTTTTGTTCAACGAGTAGTACGGTTATATTTTCTTCCTTGTTCAACTTTATAATGATATCACCGATTTGCTGCACAATATTGGGCTGGATACCTTCGGTGGGTTCATCGAGTAGTAAAATTTTAGGGTTTAATGTTAAAGCACGTCCAATCGCTAATTGTTGTTGCTGGCCACCAGATAAGTCGCCGCCACGCCGATGTAACATATCTTTTAAAACAGGGAATAAGTCAAAGATACGTTGTGGAATTTTTGCAGATTTTTTTCCTACTACCGACAAGCCAACCCGCAAGTTCTCTTCTACAGTAAGTTGACCAAAAATATCACGCCCCTGAGGCACATATCCAATTCCTAACTTGGCGCGTGCTTCGGCGGCTTTACCACTAATCGTTGTACCATCAAAAATAATCTGCCCAGACTCTACCGGTAATAAACCCATAATAGATTGTAATAATGTTGTTTTACCAACACCATTACGCCCCATTAGACAAATACAACTACCTTCAGGAATATCAATGTTTACATCCCATAAGGTGTGACTTTCTCCATAGTACTGATTCAGATTATTGATTGAGAGCATTTATTGATAACCTTTGTTTTTCTGCATGCCATCACTCGCCAAGGTACACTTCGATTACTTTAGGATCGTTCTGTATTTCATCCATAGAGCCTTCAGCTAAAACTGACCCTTCGTGCAATACGGTGACAGTACTCGCGATGGAGCGAACAAAGTCCATATCATGCTCGACGACAACGACAGAATGATCGCCTGCCAGGCGTTTAAGTAACTCGGCAGTTTTATCCATTTCCTGATGTGTCATTCCCGCTACTGGCTCATCGACTAACAGAACCCTTGGGTTTTGCATTAACAACATACCAATTTCTAACCATTGCTTCTGCCCGTGTGAAAGTTGTGAGGCTGTTTCATTCATCAATTCGTGTAAGCCAATGATTTCCGAAACTTCATTAATTCTGTTTTGCTGTTCGTGACTGACATTGGCAACCAGTGTTGGCCAGACTCGTTTATCAGCCGCCATCGCCAGTTCAAGATTTTCGTATATGGTATGCTGGGGAAACACGGTCGGTTTTTGAAATTTTCGACCTATTCCTGCATGCGCGATTTCATATTCGCTCATACTGGTTAAATCCATCGTTTGACCAAAGTATGCCGTTCCTTCGTCCGGCTGCGTCTTGCCCGTTATCACATCCATCATGGTCGTTTTGCCCGCGCCGTTTGGGCCAATAATACAGCGCAGTTCGCCATCATTAATATACAGCGTTAAATCATTAAGTGCTTTGAAACCATCAAAGCTTACACTGATATTTTCCAGGTAGAGTATTGGTCCTTTACTCGCATCTATTTCACCTGGCAATACCGTGCGACGTCCCATCAATGGCAAACGCTTTTCTTCAACAAAAGGAAACACTTTGTCTCGACGCATCACTTCCCTGAGTTTATCCAGTTCTTTCATGACGACTGACCCGCTTTATTGCTATCGTCACTGGACGACTTACCAGATATTTTTGTATACATCTGCTGCCAGACACCAATAATGCCTTTTGGCATAAAGATTGTTACCAGTAAGAATAATCCACCTAGTGCAAACAACCATATTTCAGGGAACGCGGCGGTTAAATACGATTTGGAATAATTAACAACAACCGCACCAAGCGCAGCACCATACAGCGTTGCACGCCCACCAATGGCAACCCAGACAACCAGTTCAATCGAATTTAACGGCGAGAACTCACCCGGGTTAATAATGCCAACCTGCGGTACAAATAATGCCCCCGCAACTCCGGCAATAATGGCGGATAAAACAAAAATCCAGAGTTTAAAACTTTCCACCTTATAACCGATAAAGCGCGTTCGATCCTCTGCATCACGTATAGCAACCACGACCCGGCCAAGTTTGGAGGTAATAACATAACGCGAAAGCAAATAGGTTAAGATTAAAAACAACGCACTTAGGAAAAATAACGTGGCACGGGTTGAGTCCGCTTGCAAGTCATACCCAAGAATGTCTTTAAAATCGGTTAAGCCGTTATTGCCACCGAAACCTAACTCATTCATAAAAAAGGCAAGCAATAATGCATAAGTTAGCGCCTGAGTAATAATAGAAAGATAGACACCGGTCACCCGTGAACGAAATGCCAACCAACCAAAAACAAGTGCCAATACTGCGGGAACAACGATAACCATTAACATGGCAAACCAGAACATATCGAAGCCTTGCCAATACCACGGTAACTCTGTCCAGTTAAGGAATACCATAAAGTCAGGTAACTCGGGGTTACCATAAACACCACGATCACCGATTTGTCTCATTAAATACATACCCATGGCATAACCACCCAGGGCAAAGAAAGCAGCGTGCCCTAAACTTAAAATGCCGCAATAACCCCAGACTAAATCAAGCGCAATAGCCAACATGGCATAACACAAGTATTTACCTAGCAAGGTAACGGTATAAGTAGAAACATGAAAGGCTGAGTCTGCAGGTGTGAATAAATTTAATGCCGGAATAAGCAACATTAAAAGCATTAATATACTCACAAAGGTTTTACCACCTTTGTCGTTTTGCAGGAAATCAATAATGAAAGATTTTCCAGAACCCATCTTAATCTTCCACCCCTCGACCTTTTTTCGGGAATAAGCCACGCGGTCGTTTTTGAATAAAGAGAATAATAAAAATTAACACCAAAATTTTTGCGAGAACTGCGCCAGACCAGGGCTCTATAAATTTGTTAAACACACCTAAGGACATTGCACCGACAAAAGTACCTAACAGGTTGCCAACGCCACCGAAAACGACGACCATAAAAGAATCGATAATATATCCCTGTCCAAGGTTAGGGCCAACATTGGTTAACTGGCTTAATGCTACACCCGCCACGCCGGCTATACCGGAACCCAGACCAAAGGTCATCGCATCGACCCATTCGGATTTAACACCCATTGCTTTTGCCATAGTACGATTCTGAGAAACTGCCCGCACTTGTAAGCCCAGTCGGGTTCGTTTAAGTATTAACATTAATATCAGTAATACAGCAATAGCAAAAATAAAAATATACAAACGGTTATAGGTAATTGCAAAGACACTATTAATTTCTAGTGAGCCACTCATAAATGCCGGAGTTTCAACCGCCTGATTGGTAGGGCCAAATATTGAACGCACTAGCTGTTGTAAAATAAGACTGACACCAAAAGTTGCCAGAAGAGTTTCAAGCGGGCGTCCATATAAATAGCGTATTACAAAACGTTCGATTGCAACACCAAAAGCACCTGCAACCAGAAACGCCAGAGGGATAGAGACAAAAATAGATGCACCAATATATTGTGGCATCATTTGTTGAACAACGTAGGTAGTATAGGCACCTAACATCATCAGTTCACCATGGGCCATATTAATGACACCCATGACACCAAAAGTAATTGCCAAACCAACGGCAATTAACAAAAGAACGGATCCTAAACTTAAACCGAATACAACATTTTCTAAAAAGCTGAACAGACTAATTTTAGAATCAATCGATTTCATAGATTTTATTGCAGCTTTTTTAACAGATAAATCATCTGTCTGCTCAATAATTTCTTCCAGTTTAACTTTTACTTCAGGAATAAGACTTTCCGATAATTTTTTTATCGCTGCTAATTTAACTTGCTTATCTTCTGAATTAAGATCCCAAACGGCCACACCCGCTGCAATTAAATCTTTTATTGATGAATCTTTTTCCGTGCTATCCAGTTTTTTTAAAGTGCTAATCGTATTCTGATTGATATCCTTCAACATTTGTTGCACAGCCGCTTTACGCACTATCACATCAGTACTTTTTAAACTGAGCTGCGCAATATAACCACGCAACAACCGGCGTAATTTATTATTAACACGTATTTTCTTAATTTTACTTTTCGCGAAAGTACCGGTTAAGGCATTATCAATGACAGCTGTCGTCACATACCCTTGTTCTGTTTTATCAATAAAAACAACTTGTTTGGTTTTTTTAATGAAATAAAGTTTATTTTTACGCATTGTTTTAAAAACAGGCAGAACGCGAGGGTCGTCAATTGAGGATAATAATGTAATGACTTTTGCACGATCGGAATAACTTCCTTGTGTCAGTTTAGCGACGACTGCCTCAAAAGTGAGATCATTTACCGTATTAGTTTGTGCTTGTGCGTAAGCACTCTGTACTGTTATGAGCAGCAACAGGTAAACAACGATGTGTTGAACATAACGTATGAAGGTGGACATAATTAATTTTATTTTAATGGTATATGATCCGCATAATACAATGCGGCTACAAAACATAATAGTTTTTATTTCATTTATCTGAAAATAAACCCCAGCCAGTTTGCACTAGCCAGGGTCTAAGGCGGAAGAATCTATAAATATTTATTTATAGTTTTGACCTGAACATTTCTTGGTTTTTGTGTTGTAGTTTCCGCAGTCAAGTTTTACCCAGTCAGAAACAACATCCTTACTACCTGGCAAGTGGTCAGACCATGCATCACCTGGAACAGTACCATCTGTTTGCCATACTGTATCAAACTGACCATCGTCCTGAATTTCACCAATAAGAACAGGCTTGGTCAAATGATGGTTAGGCAACATCTTGGCAATACCACCAGTTAAGTTTGGTGTAGTAATACCTATCATCGCTTTTTCTACTTTATTGACATCGGTTGTTCCTGCTTTAGTCACAGCTTTTGCCCACATATTGAAACCAATGTACGTCGCTTCCATTGGATCATTTGATACGCGTTTTTTGTTTTTAACAAATTTTTTCCATTTTTTAATGAATGCCGTATTTTCTTTGCTCTCAACACTCATAAAATAGTTCCATGCAGCAAGATGACCAACGAGTGGTTTAGCATCGATACCAGAAAGCTCTTCTTCACCAACAGAGAAAGCAACGACTGGAATATTTTCAGCAGAGATACCCTGGTTACCTAACTCTTTATAGAAAGGTACATTGGCATCACCATTAATCGTTGATACAACCGCAGTTTTCTTACCCTTAGAGCCGAACTTTTTAATATCAGAAACAATACTTTGCCAATCTGAATGACCGAATGGCGTGTAGTTAATCATGATATCTTTCGCTTTAACACCTTTAGATTTCAGGTAAGCCTCAAGAATTTTATTAGTCGTACGTGGGTAAACATAATCCGTACCGGCTAAAACCCAACGTTTAGCACCAACTTCATTCATTAAGTAGTCAACAGCTGGAATCGCCTGTTGGTTTGGCGCAGCACCTGTGTAGAAAACATTCTTGGATGATTCTTCACCTTCATACTGTACAGGATAGAACAGTAGGCCATTTAATTCTTCGAATACGGGTAGAACAGATTTACGTGAAACCGAAGTCCAGCAACCAAATACAACATCAACCTTATTTTTATCAAGTAATTCACGCGCTTTTTCTGCAAATAATGGCCAGTTCGATGCCGGATCAACCACTACCGCTTCTAATTTTTTACCTAATAAACCACCTTTTTTATTTTGTTCATCAATCATCATTAACACGGTATCTTTTAGTGTGGTTTCACTAATTGCCATAGTCCCAGATAATGAATGTAATACACCAACTTTAATTGTTTTACCTGCCTGTGCAGATAACGAAAGACCGAGCATTGCGGTTACAACCAATGCTGACTTCGCAACAGCTTTAATCCAGTTTTTCATCGAGATTTTCCTTTAATTTTTGACTTACTTAGTATTATTTTTAAAAACGCCGATGCTGCCCTCAACTTGCAGCAGCATCGATGTGTTTACTTCGGATTATTATAAATCAAAAGATTTTGTGTAACCGATTTGGAACAATGGATCGGTTTCTACTGCACCCGATGCATCATCTGCAACATCATTGTCTGCAATGCTGATTGATGCTGAAATCTCATCCGTTGCCTGGTAAGACAAAGTAATGTGGGTGTAGTCATTTGCAGTAGACAACTCGTTATCCCACCAACCGTATAATACAGTGAACTTATTGAAGCTACCGGAAACGGTGTAGTAGTTGTTGTCTTTATTATCGCTATCAACTTGAATATACGCCGCCGCTGTTACTGGACCGTAAGAACCACTTACTACAACTTCAGCAGAATCATTTTTATCGAGATCAACGTTAGTACCATCTTCAGGGTACAGGTAACGCCAGTAAGACACGTCGTAACCAAAGTCACCAAAGCTTCCACCGAAACCGACGTATAAATCTGTTTCATGTCCGCCTTCTTCAGAAGAAGTCCATGCGCCTGCATACAAGCCATTCGCGTTTGAGTAGTCGATACTACCGTGAACTTGACCACCATCAGGCGTTAAGTTCTGACCACGCCATAAATACATGCTCGACACACCCACTGTTGCAGACACATCAGCCTGAACGGCTTGAGGTGCAAGCGCAGCGCCCATTGCAATGCTAGTCGCAGCGACGACAGAGGTTAAGTTAAATTTTTTCATTATTGCTTCTCCCGAAGTTAGTTTTTAATTTATTTTCAGGCCGGGATAGTTCTTACATCACCTGACCCACAAAAATACGCAAACACAATTATTTACTGAAATATAACTCAGCAATCACTATGCCAACATGAAAATACTAATATTTTCAATAGGTTAAATGGTTTTGTGGGTTTATGACTGAATTATTACGCACCTTATTAGCGCATTTGCACCACTAGGGTGCTACAAAGCGAGGCATTTAAAGGATCTTTTGCTTTAAGGCTATGCTGGGCTTCGAATGCTTAATGATTAAGCATTCCTTCCTGGCGAATAAAGGAAATAATAGCCTCCAGACCTTCACCAGTTTTCATATTGCTAAAAATAAATGGACGGTCGCTGCGCATTTTACGTGCATCACGCTCCATCACCTCCAGTGATGCACCGACATGGGGCGCCAGATCGATTTTATTAATAATCAGTAAATCTGACTTGGTAATACCAGGCCCACCCTTGCGCGGGATTTTATCGCCTGCGGACACATCAATAACATATAACGTTAAATCCGATAGTTCCGGGCTAAATGTTGCGCTTAAATTATCACCACCGCTTTCGACAATAACCATATCCAGCTGCCCAAAACGTTGCGTTAAGGTATTAATCGCCGACAGGTTCATCGAAGCATCTTCACGTATTGCCGTATGTGGACAACCCCCTGTTTCCACACCCATAATTCTGTCTTCAGTTAATGCTTCGCTTCGGGTAAGAAACTGGGCATCTTCTTTTGTATAAATATCATTGGTAACTACCGCTAGCTGATAGTCATCACGCATTTTTTTACAAAGCGCATCAACCAGTGCTGTCTTACCTGAGCCCACCGGGCCACCCACGCCTAACCTTAAAGTTTTATTGCTCACTGTTGTTCCTTACATTGTCCTGATTTTAAATAATATGTTTTTATCAATATTCTAAAAATATAAATTATCTGGATCTGCCTGTTTAAATTTTTATTATGATCTAAAAAGCCTTGAGTACTGCTGTTCATGTAATGCGCTAGCCATTACCTGACCCGGGCAGGTACGACCAATTTCTTCGTCATTTAAATGCAGCGCTGTTTGCGTGGCTTGATTAATCGTTTCTAATAGCCGCCCTAACAATTGTTGCCCATGTGTTTGCCCTAGTGGGATGAGTTTCATTGCCGCTGCGATCTGGTTCTCACACCATGTCCAGGCATAACCAAGTAATAAATCTTTAATTGGTATATTCCAATGCGCACCGGCTAATGAAAACATCAAAGGATAACTACACAGACGATGTTGTTGCCAGTGACAGGCTTTTTTAATTTTCAGATCAGTTAGTAAACGCGCTAATGAATCGCCTATTTGCTGATCTTCCAGTAAGAGTTCTTTAGTTTCTCTTGATGCTGCCAGATAAGCTGCCCAATACTGAACTGACTCAAGATCGTTATCCAACCAGGCGGCATGAAAACGTTTTATAACAGGTAAATCCAGGTAACTAATATTATTTACCAGGATACCGTCAATCCATTCATAACAAGAACCCTGATCATTCACCCAGTCACATTCAATGGCATATTCCAGCCCTTGGGAATAAGCATAAGCACCAACGGGTAACGCCGGGCTGATCAGGCGCCAAAGTTGTAACATTGCAATATTAGAATCGATCATCGTTACGTTAGTTAATGCGAATGACTCGCATGACTATGATAGGCACCAACTTCGGGTTCGAACGGAGCAAGCTCATGTATTAACGTTAATCCAAAGCCTTCAATCATTTCATCTAAAACATGATCGGTTAAGTAACGCACCCAACTATCGCCAATTTGTAAAGAGACATGCCGGTTACCCAGATGATAAGCCGCCCGCGCCAGATCATGTGCCGTCTGACAATGTATCGTCGTAACCTGTTCGTCTGCCGATATTATCTGAACAACATGACCTTGCCTGGATTGCAAACAATCCCCGCCACGCAATACATGGCCACGCTCTATCGATACGCCAGCTTCATCACCCGTATTTAAATGTGCACGGAAACGACTCTTTTGCCTCTTATCGTAAGGTAAAGTAAGCGATAGTGTCGTTTCTTTTTTATTAGCTGCCTGTAGAATTTCTTCAAGCATAATAAAATCACTCATTTTAAATCTCTAATTCTTTTCCTGTTAAAATAAAAAGTAACGTTGAGCTAACGGTAATTCGGTGGCCGGCTCACAAGTCAGCAGCTGACCATCCGCTTTTACTTCATACGTTTGTGGATCAACACTTATTTCAGGCATGTAATCATTCAGTAGCATGTCTTTCTTGCTGATGGTTCGGGTATTTTTAACCGCGGCAACTTTTTTATTCAGGCCAAGTTGTTCATTAACCCCGGCCTCAACCGCAGCCTGTGACATAAAGCTAATACAGGTATTACTCAATGCTTTACCATAAGCGCCAAACATCGGTCGGTAATGCACTGGTTGTGGCGTTGGAATAGACGCATTGGGATCGCCCATTGGCGCGGCGGCAATCATGCCGCCTTTAATAATTAAAGAAGGCTTGGTGGCAAAGAATGCTGGCTTCCACAGTACAAGGTCGGCAAGTTTACCAACCGTTACCGAACCGACTGAGTCGGCGATACCATGTGTTATTGCAGGATTAATTGTATATTTAGCAATGTAGCGCTTGGCTCGCATATTATCGTTGCGCTTGCTATCTTCTTTTAATGATCCGCGCTGCACTTTCATTTTATGTGCTGTTTGCCATGTTCGTGTTACTACTTCACCGACTCGTCCCATTGCCTGTGAGTCGGAGGCAATCATACTGAATGCACCCAGGTCATGAAGAATATCTTCAGCGGCAATTGTTTCGCGTCGTATTCTCGATTCGGCAAAAGCCACATCTTCCGGGATACTGGTATCAAGATGATGGCAGACCATTAACATATCGAGATGTTCGTCAATCGTATTAACCGTATAAGGGCGAGTTGGGTTGGTTGAAGAAGGCAGTACATTGCTTTCACCACAGGCTTTAATAATATCAGGTGCATGTCCACCACCGGCCCCTTCAGTATGATAGGTATGAATAGCCCGCCCTTTAAATGCATTAATAGTATCTTCAACAAAGCCCGACTCGTTCAAGGTGTCGGTATGTATTGCAACCTGCACATCCATCGCTTCGGCAACACTTAAACAGTTATCAATTGCTGCCGGCGTGGTTCCCCAGTCTTCGTGGAGTTTTAAACCCATCACACCTGCTGCGATCTGTTCTTCTAACGCTTCGGGTAAACTGGCATTACCTTTACCTAAAAAACCAAAGTTCATCGGCATTTCATCTGCCGCTTCATACATACGGTGTATATTCCAGGGGCCAGGTGTACAGGTCGTTGCATTGGTTCCCGTGGCCGGGCCAGTCCCCCCCCCGATCATCGTTGTAATACCCGACATCAATGCTTCGTCAACTTGTTGCGGACAAATAAAATGAATATGAGCGTCAATACCGCCTGCGGTTATTATCTGTCCCTCGCCTGCAATTACTTCGGTCCCCGGACCGATAACAATATCAACATCAGGCTGAACATCCGGGTTCCCGGCTTTACCAATACCACTGATTAAACCATTTTTAATACCAATATCAGCTTTTATAATGCCCCAGTAATCCAGTATTAATGCATTCGTAATAACAACATCGGCTATGTCTTTTGCGGTGCGCTGGCTTTGTCCCATTCCATCACGAATAACCTTACCGCCACCAAACTTAACTTCATCGCCATAAAAGGTTTTATCATCTTCTACTTCGATAATGAGTTCTGTATCGCCAAGTCGAACTCGGTCACCTTTGGTTGGACCAAACATTTCGGCGTATGCACGCTTATCGATCGTACTCATGGCTTATCTCCTAACGCACCCATGACCTTGGCATTAAATCCGTAAATAATTTTATCTCCAGCTAGCTCGACTAACTCAACCTCTCGCATTTGTCCGGGCTCAAATCGTACCGCAGTACCAGCGGCAATATTGAGTCGATAACCTTTACTCTGTTCACGATTAAAACTTAATGCCGAATTAACTTCGTAAAAATGAAAATGTGAACCCACTTGTACAGGACGGTCACCTGTATTAGAGACCTCGACCATTAAAGTTTTACGACCCTGGTTTAAACTAATTTCACCATCATCAATAAAATATTCTCCGGGTATCATCACGCTCTCCTTACTGAATGGGATTATGTACAGTTACCAGTTTGGTACCATCAGGAAAGGTCGCTTCTACCTGAACTTCATCAACCATTTCTGCAATGCCATCCATCACATCGTCAGTTGATAACAAAGTGGTGCCATAGGACATTAGTTCAGCAACGGTTTTGCCTTCCCTCGCGCCTTCCATAATCGCTGCCGATATATAGGCAACTGATTCAGGATAGTTTAACTTTAATCCTTTATCCTTGCGGCGTTCGGCCAACAATGCAGCGGTAAATAATAATAGCTTATCTTTTTCGCGTGGTAATAATTCCATCGTTTAGTCCTTAATATTTAATATACTGGTTATTGATAACATCACACTGTTGTATATTAATTTTGTTATGTAGCCCAGATACGTGGTGGACAGATTTTTTTCCCTGATAAAGATTGCCGACTTATTTGCCAGCATTGTGTAAATACCGACAAGGCCTCTCTGGCATGAAAACCAAAATAGCGAATCACTATCACATCAGATTGCAGGGTAATACTCAGCATATAGTTTTCATTATGTTGTTGAAGCTCAAGCATCGACTCTAAATCTGGTAAATTATTGTTTACCGTTACCAGCATAGTCGCCATAACGGAAAAACTGTTTAGTCCCCATTTTGCAGTGAGTATACCTGATTTACCATCCACACAGGTACGGTCTATATATAAAGGTATACCATCTCTTTTAACTGTCATTTTCTGCAACACTGAACCAGTATCAAAAAATTCCTGACCAGCTGGACGACCAAAACAGTTAATTTCCCAACAGGTTAACTGCGCGTTGTCTTCTAATTCAAATATGGTTTCAACTGATGCATTACACTGATTATAAAAAATTGTTTCTTGCGGCAACCATTCGAACACTGCATCTTTCTGAACCCGAAGACTCTGTTGCAATTGAGCCTGGGGGCCGACACTACGATAAAACTTATTTGCTGCAGGTGTTGTTACTAATACATTCGTAGTGTTGCCTGCATTAATATCCAGCTCCAGGATATCACCACCGACGATTCCACCCGGGGGATGAATCAGGTAACTATGACAAACGCCACCTTCCGGATAAAAAGGCTTTTGCACAACCAATGGCCCCTTGTGCAAACGATGATTTAATATAGTGCGGCCATTTTTGTTTGCATATCCCAGCTCCAAGCGCGCTCGCCAGCTTTTTTGTTCCTGTTTACGATAATTATTTAGAACGGCATTCACTAATAATGCCTCATTTAAATGCAGACAATATGAGTGACATGCAGAACAATTGAATATTTTTTTTGTACATGGGAAGAAATAGCCGTAAACAAAATATTCAGCTATTAAACCATAAGCATGATTTTTTTTGCAAGCTATAACCGCTATTTTAAAGACAAGGAATTAATTATTAAACTAACCGAAGCCCCAGTTATTTTCAATTAACCAAATTTTAAGTTTATCTGCTGGTACAGGCCGGCTCATATAAAAGCCCTGGCCAAAATTACAATCATATGCCTGCAGGACTGCATAAATCACTTCGTTTTCAATCCCTTCAGCTACCACGCTATAACCAAGATTATGTGCTAATTCAATCGTTGACTTTACAATAACACTATTATCTTTATCTTCGTGCATATTCATAATAAAAGACTTGTCGATCTTTATTTCATCAACCGGCAACGACTTTAAGTAAGCTAATGATGAATAACCAGTTCCGTAGTCATCGATGCTTAGTCTTATACCCAATGCAGCGAGCCTGTTAAGTATTGTCATTGATGTGGATGGATCCTGCATCATGGCACTTTCTGTCACCTCAAGAACAATATTTCGCGGATTAACTTTATATTTATTTAGCTGTTCTTCGACATACCCAACCAGGGTTTTATCTGTTAAATCGTGGGTCGAAAGATTTATTGAAACCGTTAAATGTATTCCCATATTGTCCCAGACAGACCATTGACGCATGGCAACTTCCAGCACCCAAGCGGTTAACAGGCGTATAGTGCCGGTTTTTTCTGCTAACGGTATGAAGACATCTGGAGCAATAAAACCATATTGCGGATGTGTCCATCGAACTAATGCCTCACAACCAACAACAGTGTTACTTGTGAGATCAATTTTTGGTTGGTAAAAAAGCTCGAGTGCCTCATCACTAATCGCTTTCTTGAAGTCTGCCATTAAATTCATACGATAACGGGTAATTTTGTCGTAGTTAATATCGTAGATCGTATAATTTTTTAACTCTTCTCGCGCATGGTATAAACCGATATTTGCATGATTAATCAAATCGTCCGGCGTATCACCATGATCAGGAAAATATGAAACACCTGCACGTACCATTATCTCGAATAAAATATCTGGCATATCGAATGGTTCGAGCAAGCTTGAGGCACAACGTGCAATAACTTTATCGATATCATTAATGGTTTGGAAAATAGGAACGATAATCGCGAATAAGTCTTCACCAATACGAGATAATGCCGTACCACTGGTTGCATCCTGAATCACCGAAATGGTATCGGATGTTCTTAATACTGATTTGAATCGGCTTGATATGGTACGAAGCAAAGCATCATAGACGGAATGCCCGATTGTATTGCTGATTTCACTGTACTTATCAAAACCAAGCACAATAACCGCTACTTTCGATTTATTACGCTTACTAAGATCGATCATATGTGTCAGGCGATCTTCAAATAAATAGCGATTAGGCAAACCGGTGACACTATCATAAAATAAAACCGTTTTAAGCTCTTCTTCTGCCTGCTCCTTTTTTTTGACCGCATACATTAAACTATCAGTTTTCTGGTCAACCAGGCTGTTAAGCGATTCATTTTTTAACAATAGTTCTTTATAATATGCACTCATGGCAACGATGTTATTTACTCTTGCCAGCATTTCAAGATGGTCAAAGG
>Ga0316207_10002834_pt1 | contig 17086 bp, 17 predicted proteins | sample 6weekpyrite_MG_FD_204943 | JGI IMG/M metagenome (GOLD analysis project Ga0316207, IMG submission 204943) | Microbial mat bacterial communities from mineral coupon in-situ incubated in ocean water Damariscotta River, Maine, United States -... | ecosystem: Environmental > Aquatic > Marine >...
CGGAATATAGATGACGGTGCCGATCAGCGTCATCGCATATTCGGCAAGCTCGCGGTCGAAACTGCCGCCGGGATTGAAGAAGGCGCTCTTCTTGAGGATCGTCCAGGTGTAGTTCCTCGGCACGCCCGGATTGACGTCATCGTATTTGCCCGCGCCTTGTGCGGTGGTGCTGGCGCGCTCGCCCTTGGTGCCGCAGCCGTGCTTCGCCGCGGCATAGTCGGTGAAGACGCCTTCGCTATTGCCGATCGCTTCGCAGATCGCCTTGTCGGCGAGGTCGCCCTTGGGCCAGACGCCGCCTACCAACCCTTGCGCCATTTCGCAGGAATTGATGTTCAAATTGTTCATCAGCTGCGCTTTTTGCGAAAATTCCTGCATGATCTTCGAGCATTCGGGACAGACGGTGTCGATCGCGAGGGAGAAGGCAAAGCCGATCGAATTGTTGGCGACGGCTTTTAAAAGCGCGACGATCTCGCTCGCGTTGATGAAGGAGAAGGAGCCGGCGAAGATGTCTATGCCGCCGCAGCCTGCCCGCGCGCGCGGCAATTGCAGGTTGGCGATGTTGGTCGTCTTCTGCGGAAAGCGAGTCCAGACATTGCCGAGGCTGTAGTATCCTGCCGACTGACCCTCGAACGCCGTAGGCCCGGTGACGTTCGACGCACCGCCGATATCGCCCAGAAACGCATCCATCGACGAGCCGACATCGGCCGAGGCGGGGACGGGGAGCGTGGAAGCGACGAGCGCGAGGCTTGCGACAAGGCCGGTCCAATTCTTGCGGCTAGAAATCATGTCCGGCGTCCTTGCTGGTGAGGAGGTAGATGCGGTCCTGGAGTTCGTCGGCGCTCATCACGCCGTAGCCGATCGGAATGGCGCGCTGCTTCTGCGCATCCCACAGGACGACCGCGGGCGTCACCTTTGGCTCGAGGCCCATACGGGCGCGCTGGTTGGTCTCGACGGTGTAGTTCGGAAACTGCTTCGAAGGCCCGCCATCGGTCGAGATCGCGCGCACGGTGATGTTCCAGGTCGATGTGACCGAGCGCACGATCGGGCTCATGACTTCGCAGGCGCCGCAGCTCTGCGCAAAGAAATAGAACAGGCCGTAGCGCGCCGACAGCGAGCGCATGGCGGCATCGCGCTCGGCTTTTCGCGCGTCCTGCCATTGCCGCTTGCCGAGCGTCGAGACCGGGCGCTGCAGCGTATAGTCGAGTTCGGGATCCTGCCAGATCGCGCGCTGCCAGACATCGGAGAAGAGCGCGGCCTGGTCGAGCTGGCGGCGCTGGAAGCGGATATAGGCGGCGACATTGGCGGGCGTCGGCTCGATGATCGCCCGGGCTTTCAATTCGCGCAGCTCGGCCGTGATCGCGTCGAGCCTTTCGACTGCGGTCGATGTCGGCGGTGCGGCCGCGTCGGTGGCGGCATCTTCCGCATCTTCGGGGCGCGCGCAGTAGAACCAGTAGCCGAGGCGGCGTTCCTCGCAGTAGAAGGTGTCGTCGCCGTCGCCAGTTGCGATGTAGAGCGCGTCTGTCGGCTTCTCCATCGGGTCATCCGACGCGTGTGCGACCCTCGGCGCCGCGACAATAATCGCGGCAAGCAGCGTCATCGCGACGGTGAGGCGCCGCCAGGTCTCAGGAGCCGGAACGGGCATAATAGTCCTCGATTTTCTGCTGGATGTCATTGGCGGCCTCGAGTTCGTCGGGCAGCCGCGCGGCGGCGGTGAACTCGGCGTAGACTTCGGAGAAATCCATCTGGCTCAAATCGAGCCGCGCGAACTCGTCGATGGTGAAGCCCTCGCACTGCTCGCGCTTGGGACTGTCCCAGGGTTTGTTCAGCTGCACCCGGCCCTGTTCCTGCAAGATCCGGGTGAGCTTCGATTCAAAGCAGCAGTAGACCTTCTTCTTGGTCAGGCAGAAGCCGAGGAAACTGTCCGAACAGTATGTGCCGACATAGGCGCAGAGGCCTTGCGAATCCCGCTCGTGGAGCAGCACTTCCGCGCGGCTGCAGCCCAGCGAGACAAGCAGCTGCGAGCCGGGCAGGAGGGGAAAGCCCTTGCCCTTGCAGCAGTTGAGGACGCCGAAAACCTCGGACGAACAGGTGTTGCGGGTGCCTTCGAAGAGGCGCAGCGTATCGGGATCGAACTCGCGCCGAGCCTGGTCCATGGCGTTCAAAGCGACGACCGCATCCTTGAACTCGTCGTTGGGCGTACGTTCGATCGTCTCGCACGAGCCGTCGATGCAATAGACATCGCCGTCGCAGATATACTGGGTTGTAGCACCGTCCTCATCGGGCAGCGGGCAATCGTAGACGCGCTCCCAGGTCCGGCAGGGTTCGCCCGACAGGCAATCCTCGCGCACGAGATTGCAGCCGGGCGTCTTCTCGAGCGTGTCGCAATCCTCGGCGGCACTGTACCCATTGCAGGTATAGCTGCGTTCCCAGGCCCAGCAGGGTTTGGTGACCGACTGGCCGTCTATGATCCGCGTCACCGGGTCGGAATCGGTGCAGGTCTCGACCTCGGGTGCACAAGTGTCGTCGGCCTCGAGCCCGGCGCAGGCGCTCTCGTTGCGCGTGGTGACGAGCGTGTCCTCGAGGCTCGTCGCATAAGGCTCGAGCGGCGGGACTTTGGCGCTGCACGAGAGCACGTCGACGCGCAAGGTCCCGTAGCAGCCCCAGTAGTAGCCCGACCAATAGCCGCAGATCGGGATCGACTGGGTGACGGTGCAGGTCTCGGCAGGAAAATTGCCGCAAAAATAGGGGCTGGTGGGATCGATGCCTGACCCTTCGACGCAGTAATACTGGTAGCGCGTCTGCTGCTCGATCCGGGCTTCGAGCGTAATCGGGCAGGTGAGGAGATCCTGGCTCGCGGTGTAGCCGGCATTGCAGGTGGCATAGTAGCGACCGGGCGACGCGGTCCCGCCGGGGAGGCGAACGCAGGACCCCTGGCTGCCGGTGACCGACATGCCGCTGGTATAGGAAAGCGGGTTCTCACTGATGGTCGTACTGCGCGCGAGGACGGCCTCGATGTCCTCGGGATCGAACGTCGCGCGGCTTTCCATGGACTCGCGCATCGTGCGGTAGCCGGTATGGGCAGGTGCCGCGCTGGCGGCGCGGGATGTCAGGCTGTCGGGGGCGTCGCCATAAGCGCTTTCAATGGGATCGGCAACGTAACCCGGAATACGCGACGGATCGGGCGTGGTGGAAGCCGCATCCTGCGCGCGGGTGGCGAGCGATCCGGCGAAGGCTTTGCCGTCGGCTTTCGCGTCGTCGGTGGTGGTCTGCGCCATGACGGCCTCGCCACCAGCAAGACCTGCCATGGCGACGAGCGCCAACGCAAACGCGGCAGCGGTTCGAGCGCGCGTCATGGCTGGTCTCCCTCAAGCCGGGCGAGGTGCTGCGCGGCGATCCGCGCGCCGGGCCCGTTCCCTTGCACAAAGGTCTCGAGGACATGGGCGAGCGTGACATTGCCGCTCATCCGGTCGTGCGGTGGCACGTTCGTGCTGCAGTCAAACCCGTCGCAAAGCGCGAAATCGCTAGCGGCCACGACATAAGTCGGGACCGCTTCGACGTGGAAAGCGCGGAACAGGCGCGGGTCGATACCGAGATGCTCGAGATCAGCGCTTTCCTGCGCGATGGGCGCGAGCGCGGCGGTCAGCTTTTTGGCGCTGCCTTGCGGAAATCCGCGCAGCACGACCACGCCGCCAGCCTTGCCGACATCGGCGATCAACGCGGCGAGCGCGGCCTTCGGCATCGATGTGCTGGCAAAAGCGATCAGCCGGGGCTGGTCCGACAGCTCAGCTTCGGCCATGTCGCCGGCATCGGCGATCATCCGGTCGAAATCGAACGTTTGACTGTCGTCTGCGATGCCGGCGGCGGCTTTGGCCGCAGCGCTATAGCGCGCGCCGATATTGGCACCGTCCTCAGCCGTGGCCCTGGCCTGTTCGGTCACGGCTTCGGCGCGGCGGCGGGCCTCGGCGGCGAGCGCTTCGGCGTCGCTTGCCTGCGCTCTGGCTTTCGCGCGGATCGCGGCAAGGTCGAGTTCGGGTTCGCGGACTTGCGCCGAAGCGGCGGCGAACCCGGCGGTGATCGTAAGGCTGGCAAGCATGGCGAGGGAGAGTTTCGATGTCATAGTAGAGTAAGACGTGGGCGCTGCGGCGTGTCTCCACGCCCAGTTTCCCACGCCTTCTCTCCGAACCGGACGTGCACCTTTCGTTGTGCATCCGGCTCTCCAGAAGCCTTGGCGTACTCGGGTTTCTTCATCCATTTGAGATCGAACCTCCGAACTGGCACGTAGCTCATCAAGAACTGCTCCGTGCTGCCTTCGGCCCAGACCGAGTTGCCCGGATGGGCGATGCCCGGCCTGCGCCACGATGCGATTTTCCTCCCGGGGACACGTTTGTGCTTGGCCCGCAGCCACAGCCAGAGACGTTGCCGCACATGCCAGTCGAGACTGGCGAAGATCGACTTCGCCCCCACGCAGTAGCGGTAGTAGGCAGACCACCCGCGAAGGTATGGATTGAGTTCCTGAAGCATGGCCTTGAGCGAACGCCGGAGCGTCTGCCGTCGGGCCAGTTGATTTACCCGTATCCTGAATCCGTTGATCGGCTCGCGCGGGATTTCGATGCGGGCGTGCAGCCCGAACCGCTTGTCCCATTTGAGCCTCACGCGGCATCCAAGGAATCGACAGCCCTCGGTCAGCGCGGTGATGCGCGTCTTCTCGGGCGAAAGCGTCAGACCCATCGCCTCGCGCAGGTAGGTCGCCAGCGCCTGCTTTTCGGCAAGAGCGTCAGCTTCCGTTCCCGACACGAAGATCAGGAAGTCATCGGCATAGCGGACAGGATAGAAGACCGGTCGCCCAGCCTTGCGGTCCTTGTCGCGCCTGATCGCCGCCAGCCTGATCCCATCGGATTTCAGCTGTGGGTCCTCGCGGCGTTTTACCCAATCCCGATATCTTTCCTCGATCACGCCAAGCGCGATGTTGGCCAGCAGCGGTGAGAGCACTCCACCTTGCGGCGTGCCGGTGTCTGTCGGGCTGTACGAGACATCCTCCAGAACCCCGGCCTTGAGGAACTGCACGAGCAACCGGGTCACCTTGCGGTCCGCGACGCCGTGGCGCACGCGTTCCATCAGCGGGTGATGCCCGATATTGTCGAAGCAGCCCTCAATGTCGCCTTCGATTACCCATTGGTACGGCGCTTTGTGTCGGCGACCGTCAGCCGCAGGTCTGCCCCGCGACTGGATGGTCACACGGATATGTTCAAGGCAGGCCTGACTGCCCCGTCCGGGCCGAAACCCGTAAGAGACAGGCCAGAACCGGGCCTCGAAGATCGGCTCCAGTACTTGCTTGACCGCGCACTGCACCACGCGATCCTTGACTGTAGGGATACCGAGGGGTCGGAACCTCCCCGGTTTGCCCGGCTTGGCGATCCACTTCCTGCGTGCAGGGGACGGGCGGTAGCCGCCCGACCGAAGCTCCTCGCGAAGCTTCCGCAGAAATTCCATGGCACCAATACCGGATGCAATTCTCGCTACGGTCTCCCCGTCGACTCCCGGAGTGCGCTTGCCGCGATTACCGGCAATCGTTTTCCAGGCCATCTGCAGATTGCGGGGATCGGTTACCCAATTCCACAAGTCGCAGTATGGTTCTTCGGGGTGTTCCCGACTCCACTGGTAGAGCTTTCGCTGAACGCCGAGGAGCCAGACCTGTGCGGCCTGATTACCAGAGTCCACTGGTAGTTCCTCCGTCATGACAGCCCACCGGCTTCCTGCCTGCCTTCGCCATGTGGACGGCTTTCCCGCCCTCGGACTACTACGCAGGCTCCGCCCCACCAGCGCCCATCCCCGGTCTCCGCGGATAGCCTGCTCCGAAGCAGGCGGACGATGATGGTTCCCGTGTTCCGACGATCAACCTTGGACCCGTAGGTGCGACGCTTAACCCCTTGCGGCTCGGGCGTGCGGACAAGAAAGGACGACCCGCACACGAGTGCTCTGCGAGCACCCACCAGAAGGCAGCGCAACACGCCAACCGGTTCACACCGCGATCTCCCCACCCCGTCAGGTGATCGGGAGTTCAACTGTAAATAAAGAGGCTTCAGACACGTCATTCGCTTGTATCTCACCATAGATCCTGTGGTAGCCCGGCCTGCGGCTGACGGGCCGCATCCGGTACAGTTCAGGTCTCCTGCTCTGAGGCCGACCGCCGGAACGCGGCAAACCTTGGAGACCCCCTTCCGCCCCGACTCTTTCCGCCGGGTGGGGTGGCATCGCAGCCACCGGTCATTCGTCAGCAAGACGATGAAAGGATATGTTGTTGTATTACATATATATTTCCTTTCTGCGCCGTCACGGCGCTCGCGCGCAACAGTTTCTTTTGCGCCAGACGAGGTAGCCCATGTCCTCGCCGATGGCGGGATAGACCTGGCCTGCCGACATGAAGGTCGTCGAGGCGCCGATGGGGGCGCAGGCATAGCGTCCGCTCGTCTGGGGGTTGGGATTGGTGGCCTGGAAGCGGTATTGCTGCTTCCTCATCATCGGCATCAGATATTTGCCGCACAGGCCCTTCGATCCCATCGTGCCCCAGGCGGCGAGTTCGCGGTGGAGCTTGTAGGCAAAGCGCGAAAGCACGAGCCGCGAGGCCTGGACATGACCGATTGTTGCCGAGACATTGCCGTTCAGGGGATACATCGAGCCCTGGCAACCCGCGCACCAGAACAGCTTGTCCGATGGCAGTTTACGGGTTGCCTCGACGCAGTCGGCGGCACAGGCCGCAAGCGCGAGCGGGTTGGCGAACAGCACGGCTTCGGGGTTGATGATCGCGGTGAGCTCGGAATCCTGCCAGAGCGGATCGAGCTCTGAGATATAGAGAATGTCGACCGAGCCCGATTCCAGGCACAGGAAATCGGCGACGAGTTCCATCCAGTAGATCAGCGGATAGGCATACCAGTGGACGTGCCACTGCGAATGATACTGCGTCGCCCCGCCGATGGCCGAAGGCCCGGCCATGGTCTTGAAGCCGATGTCGAAACCGGGATCGAGTTTGAGACCACCCAGATTGACGAAACACCAGGGCTTCATCGAGACATCGGCCAGGCGAACCGGCTCCCAGAAGCCCATGGCGATACCGGGGCGAAGACCGCACAGGCACACCGGCAGATCGGGATTTTCGGGATCGGGCCGGTTCGATGGCCAGATTTTCAGGCTCCCGACCGAGATCGGAAACAGGCACGACCAGCAGATATCGGTGATCGGATTGACGAAACTGCCGGTGCAGCGGCCCGGCCCGGCATCGGCGCGCGCCGGCGTGGCGGCGAGCGCGAGACAGGCGAGCAAAACGGCCAGAAACTGGCATACGCCGCGAAATATCGTCCGGGTCATGGCTGCCGCCCCTGCCTGGGCGGCAAGGCATGCTCGCGGATGACGAGCTGGCGGCCCTGCTGCTCGACCACGGCGGGCACGGCGGCAATGCCGAAGCGGCGCACCAGCTTGCCCTCCTGGTCGAACCAGAACCGGCGCTGGCGGGCCTTCATCAGTTCGAGCGGCGCGCCCGCCACCAGAATGAACTTTGCCTTGGTGCTCCCATAAGTCTGCACTGCCCAGGCGAGCTGCTCGGCATCGTCGCCATCGAGGAAGACGAGTGGTTGGCGCAGCGGCACGCTGTCGAGCGGATTGACCCGGGTGCCAGCGGCGATGACGACGCGGCCCTGTTCGTCGGTGATGTTCTCGCCAACCGCAATCGTCGGATCGAACAGCCAGCTGCGTGGGGCTTCGGCGCGCGTGAGCCCGGCGACCGGCGCCGGTCGATTGACGCGGGCGATCGTGCGCTGCTTCAGCCGTTCGTTGAGTTTCTTCGTTTCACCGCTGGCCTCGAGCGCGGCGAGGCGAGCATGGATCTGCGTCAGCAGGTCGGGCTCGGCGATGGCCCAGACCGTGCCCTGCTGGCCATAGTCGCGCGCGGCGGCAGGCGTTGCGGCGACAAGGCCGGCAAGCGCGAGCGGCAGCACGAGGACAAGGCGGCGCACCCGGGTCACAGGATCGGCCTCCCGACTCCGAGGATGCGGTCCTGGCAGATCCACCCGATCGCGGCATAGCGGCTGTCGAAGGAATCGGGATGCGTAGCGCCGACGTAATAGCAATTGTCGGGGATGGTGCCCGTCGGCCCCAGCGCGAGCACTTCGCCCTTGCGGCTCCTGGGTTTGGCGGTGGCCATGACCTTTCCGTTGATCGCAAAGATCCGGCCTTGCCGCGTCACCACGTCGCCCGGCATGCCAAGCACGCGCTTGCCGAAAGGCTGCGGCCTTTCCCCGAAATGCGCGGTCAGGAGTTTTGACGGTGGCGGTGCAAACAGCACGATCGTGCCGCGGGCCGGCTTGGCATCCTTGTCGAGCCAGATCGCCCAGTGCGGCAGCGAGGGGCTGGCATTGATCATCAGCGCGTGGGTCTGGGCAAAGCCATGGAGCGCGGTGAGCGCCAATGTGCCGGCGCCCAGACCTGCCAAGAGCACGAAGCGCGGCCAGACTTTGCGCGTGCGGGGCTGGCGCCGCAGACAGGGGGCCGGGTGGTCAGCGCGCGGCATGGTCCAGGTCCTCCATCCGCCGCGCGACATCGGCGCGCACGACAGGCGTCAGGTCGCGGGCCTCGCCCGCCAGAACCGCTTCGCCGACAAGCACGGTGCGACCATCGCGACCCAGCGCATCGACCGAGGCGTCGATGGCTCCAAGGTAAGCAGCAACGCGGCGCTGGCTTGCCTCGGGGTCAGAGCCGCTCCGCGCTTCGGCCTCGACGAAAGCGCCGATGAGCCCCGACAGTTCGACGGTCACGACCTCGCGGTGCTGCAGCGTCAAAAGCATGCGCGTTGTCCATGCGCCCCAGAGCAGCACGCCAAGCAGCAGCACACCAAGTCCAATCGAGACAAGCGGCACGCCGAACAATTGTCGGCGCGCAGCTGAGGGGACGAGACCACTCATCGCGCGTCATCCCGGTCCGCGGTGTTGCCGGTGACATCGGCGAGGAAGGCCGGAAGCCGCCACATCGCGATGAGCGTCGTGGTCGAGATCAGCACGACCTGGATCGTCTGGGTAAAGGCGAGTTTGCGCGCCGCGTCGGCGGCGATCCAGCGCGCGGCGAGATTGTCGACCTGCCAGAACAGCACGTCGAGATTGCCGCCCGAAATCGCGAGGAAGAAGAGCAGCGGCAGTCCGAAGGCCATCAGCCAGCAGGTGGAAAGAAAGCCGCAGGCCTTGAGGGTGAGGTACGCAATATCGGCGCCTTGCCGGCGCCAGCGTGCGAAGCGTTTTGTGAGCGTGCCAGGTCGGGGAGCGTCCGGCACCGGCGGCGCGGCCAGCGCGCGGTCGACGGGGGTAGTGACGTGCATATTCATGAGAAAAATCGGTCCTTCAATCGGGGTTTTGCGTATCGGGAAAGGCGATGCGTTCGATGGCATCGGCAAGCTGGTGGCCGCGGGCGATCTCGTGTTCGATCGCGGCGAATGTTCCGGGCGAGCTGGAAAACAGCGTCGCCGAAAAGGGATCGAGGACGAGCCGGCCGATTGCCTCGGTCTCGGGACCCTTGATGAAGACTTCGGAATAATCGGTGCCCGAGCGCTTGAGGCTTCGGATCAGCGTCTCGGAGCGGTCGTCCATGTCGAGGCGCTTCGATGCCTTGAAGTCGGCAATCGTCTCGCTCTTCTGCTGGAGGATCAGCATCCAGTCGCTGTTTTCGAGCGCCGCGGTCGCGCCGTCGGACTTGTAGTAGTCGTTCAAGGACTGGGTCGCGGTGGCGAGCGCGCCGCCATATTTGCGGCAGGTGCGGGCATACGTCTCGACGAACTCGCCCATCGAGCCGCCCTTGAGCAGGCTCCAGGCTTCGTCGATCAGCAGCAGCTTTTTGACCGAGCGGTCGCTGCGGGTCATCGCCTGGCTGGTCATGAACATGATTGCCGAGAGCACAACCGCGCGCAGTTCCTCGCGCGCGGCGAGATCGCTCATCTCGTAGACAATGAACGGGGCTCCCACTTCGAGACTGGCCTGCCCCTCGAAGAAGGCGCCGTAAGTCCCGCCTTGCATGAACGGCGCGAGCGCGGTCGCAAGATCGTGCGCGGCGGGCTTGTCGGAAGCGGCCAGCGCTTCGCCGACCATGGTGACGCCGGCATCCGAACCGCTCTTGGACCAGACTTCGTTCACCGCCTTGTCGATGAGGCCGCGTTCGGTGTCGTTAAGCGGCGCGCTGTAGCGCGCCATCTGGCCGATGATCGCCTTCACCATCGCGAAGCAGTCGAGCCGGTAATCCTCGTCGTCTTTGGCACGGGAGGCATCGATCATCGAAAACGGGTTGAGGCAGAACCCTGATGCCAGCGTGAACTCGACGAAGCGGCCGCCCTGCAGTTTCACTGAATGCTCGAAGCTGCGCCCGTCGTCGATGACGACGACTTCGGCGCCCGCGCCGCGCAGCGCCGCGCACATTTCCTGGAGCAGCACCGACTTGCCCGACCCCGACTTGCCGCAGATCGCGACATTGTGGTTGCCCGCCTCGTTCTCGAAGGGCGACCAGTAGAAGGGCTGGCCGCGCCGCCCGATGAGCAGGAGATGCGGCAGCGTACCGCCCAGATATTCGCCCTGCATCGGCGCGATATGCGCGGCCGTTGTCGAGAGGAGTGTGCGCATGCGCTTCAAACGCGCCATGTCGCTGGCGAGACCATCGGCCAAGGTCAACGGCAATGCGGCGACAAGACCCTGGATCTGCAGGAAGCGCTCGTCGGCCAGATCCCACCCGGCGGCCTTGTAGATCGACTTGATCGCGCGTTCGTGCCGGTCGCCTTTGCCCAATGGCGAAAAGCTGGTGAGTCCGTAGAAGACTTTGACGAGCCGCCGGCCTTCCTGGAGCTCGGCCTGGACATGCTGCCATTCGGCGGACTGCTCGGCGAGGCGGGGGAGGAAGCGTGCGCTTTTGGAACCCGCGAGCGTCGTCGTGCGCATGAACTTGTAGCCGGCTTTCGCTTCGGCCGCCTGACGGTCGGGATAGACGAGGCAGAGCATCGTCGCGGCAGGACAGGGAAAGCGCAGCTTGTCGGTAAAGAGGTCGCCGATGAGCCGCGCGCATTCCCAGGGCGCCCAGCGGGCCGGCATGTTGCGCACCGCGTAATGCCGCACGTCGAAGGCATCGGGATAGACAGTGCCGATTTCGGGGACGCCGTCGCGCTCCTCGCCGGTCGCGCGGAAGCGCTCGGTCGCGAGCACGAGCCGGTCGTCCTCGACCGTCAATTCGATATCGCGGCGCAGGATTTGGGAGGCGATCGGATCGTGCGGATTGTAGGCCAGCGCATCGTCCTGCGGCGCCGTGGTCGGCGAGGTGAGATCGTCGACCAGCGCGATCAGCGCTGCGGGACCAAGTTCGCTGACGCCGAGATTCAATGACTTCAGCATCGAGACCAGCCCGTCACGGGCCTGGGCGAGCTCGTCATTGGAGACCTCGCTCTTCGATGGCACGCCGACCGAAATCACGACCTGGTGATGGCGGGCATGGAAGGGCGCATCGGCCGAGCCCGATTTCCAGACGAGGCCGTAGAGCCGGTGCGCGCGGTGGCGCGCGATCGCTTCGTAGACCCCGCCCTGCAAATAGCGCGGGGCAAACCAGGGGGCGACGATCCGGCTGATGCGCGGGCTCGCGTAATGCAGGATCTGCACGCAGGCTCCTTCAGGCAACCCTTCGGAAAACCAGGCGCCGAGAATCTCGCCGGTGCGCTCGTCGGCACCGATCAGCGGGGTGACGGCAAGGACAAAGCCTTTCGAACGCGCGTTCACATAAAGCCGGTTTGCGGGATCGAAGACCCGGTAGGGCAGCCAGTCCGACAGCATGTCTAGCATGAGCGCGGGGCGCGCGGCTTCGCCATGTTCGGCATCGCCGAGGAGGCCGGTGAGCACACGGTCGGCCAGTGCTCCGATCGAGAGCGCCATTTATTTGGACTCCTTTTGTTCTTCCGCGCTTTGCGCGGCGACCACGGCTTCGAGGTTCGGGAAGCCAGGACGCGGGGTGGGCATCCCCTCAGGCGAAGGAACAAATTGCCGGGAGACCCGATCGTGCGGGACGGTGCCGTCTCGAAGTCCCCCGGCTGCCGGCAGGGGTGGGCCGGCATCTGCCTCGCGCGCCTCGGAGGGGACCGGGGGAGGAAGCGGCGAGGTAGTGGTAAAGGCTTGCGCGACGAACGGATCGTCCGCAGGCGGCGCGGCGACGTCGGCGCGCGCATCGGCGCGTGTATCGACAGCGCCTTCGGCATCGCGGATCTGGCGCTTGATCGCGCGCAGCAGCGTTGCCGGACGGCCCCGGGCCGTGTTGCTCTGCATCTCGGCGGCCCAGCGCGGGGTCTCGACAACAATCCAGGCGACGGCTTCTTCGTGGAGCGTGCCCGAGCCATCAACATGCGCGGGGAAGATGACTTTCAACCGCCGCTCGGCAGTGCGCGAGCTATCGCCGGGCGTGAGCGGACCGACGGTGAGGGTGCGTGATTTCGAGGCCGGTTCGGTGCCGGCAATCCCGGCCACAGCGTCCTGGTCGGTGACGGCGGTCGGCGCGCAGGTGCCCTTGAGCGCTCGGCAGGAAAAGTCGCCTTCGATATTGGTGCCAAGCCCGACGCAGCCGCTGGCGGCGAAGATCACGGGCAGGAGCGCGAGGGGATGGTGAAAACGTGTCATGGGTCTGGCTCCTCAGCGCGGCTGCGGGGTGGCGGTGAGAAAGGCGCGCAAGGCTTCGGCGGGGCGATAGCCCTCGAGCACCGCGCCGTCGGAGGGCCGGACGATGACCGGCGTGCCGCCGAACCCGTGCGACCTGGCAAAGGCCTCGTTCTCGTCGAGCCCGGTGACATCACAAGGTTGGGATGTGGCGAGCGCCAGTCCGGCATAGGCCATGTGGAGCGAGACTTCGGGCCTCTTGGCGCAAAGCACCTGTTCGGCGAGCTTGCGGCTCTCGGCGCCGAAGATCGAGATTGGACGTTCCTCGACCCGCGCGCCGATCGCCTTCAGCTCGGCTTCGAGCTTCCTGCAGTAGCCGCAGTGGAAATCGGAAAAGACGGTGACGCGCGGGCCGTCCTTCCGGCCCCAGTGGATCGCGCCCTTGTCGGACAGTTTCGACAGATCGACCTTCGTCGGTGCCGCGGTGCGGGTCGGGGTAGACGCACTGCCATCTTCCGCTTCGCTGCGTCTTGCGGCGCCGGCCGCCAGCAGGTCGGGATTGAGTTCGAGCAGCCGCGCCGCTGTGAGGTCCTGGCGGGTTTCCATGTCGTAGACCCGGCCGATCACGAGATAGCGCGCGGTGCGGTCAACATAGAACAGCGTCTGCTTCGAGGCGACTTCGCAGAGGCCGCCAAGCCCCTTGCAGACAATCGCATCGATCGCGGTTTTTGGCAGGCGGACCTTGAGCGCTTCACGCACGGCTTCGGTCGCCACCGCGCTGGTCCCTTGCGCGAAACTCGCCACGCCCCATCCGGTTGCGCCCGAAAGCGCGAGGACGGCGAGCATTGCGGCGGCGGGTTTGGTCCAGCGGGCGCGGCCAAGCGATCGGACACGGGTGCGCAGGCTTTCGGCAAAGTGGGGCTTCGGGGTCATTGGGCATTCCTCACGAAGGCGCCGTCGAGAAACACGATCTCGACTTCGATGCCGGTCGGCATCTCGACGACGGGTTGGTATTGTTCGGCGCGCTCGATGAGGTATTTGCTCACCGTGTCGGCGGCCTCGCCCGCACCCTGACCGAGACCGCCGGCGAGGATGTCGGTGCCCGAAAGCTTCGAACGCGTGCCGTCGGAATTGGCGGTGATCCCGGAGAACACCGAATTGGCGTTGGCGGAAAAGCCGCGCCCGAACCCGCCGACGATCCCGGCAAGCAGCGCCTGGCTGATCAGCGACCCCTCGCGGCTGACCACCCGGCCGCGCACGCCTGACTTTCCGGCAAAGGCGATGAAGCCCTTGACCTCGGAGACCGCGACGCGGCCCCCGGGCTGGTCGCAGGTCATGCGCGCCAGCTTGACGTAGACTTTTTCCGAGGAGAGGTCGCCGCGCGCCGCGCCATTGACCACGCAGCCCTCGATCCGGGTGGTGAGGACGCGCCCGTCCTGCAGCACCGAGCGGGCCGGACCGGTGATCCGCAGCACGACGGGGAGCGGATCGGTCTGCGAGGCAACGCCCGCCGAGGCATCGACCCCGACGATGACGCGTGCCGGCGCATAGGAATTGGGCGGCAAATATTCGGGCGAATCCTCGATCACCAGCGGCGGCGCTTCGGCGCGGCGCACCGAGGCGCCAGCAGGGCTCTTGTCCGACGCGAAATTGAGCAGCCGGACACCGGCAGGGGCACCGCCATCGAGACCGGCCGCATTGCCGGACTGCGGCGAAGTGCTCGACGATCCCAGTCCGCGCGCATCGTAGCCGCCCGCTTGCGGGCCATAGGCCGGGGGTGGCGGCGATGCGGTTGTCGTGTTCTCGGCACTGGCAAGCCGGGTTTTCAGCTCGGCGTTCTCGGCCGAGATCACATCGATCGCGGCCTGCCCGTCGACCCGCATCATCTCGTTCTCGGCGCGGATCGCCTGAAGCTGGGCTTCGAGCTCGCTGCGTGGCAACTGGCTTTCAGCCAGTTTCTTCTGCTGCTGTTCGACATTGCCGACGCGGTTGTCGAAGACCGAGACGAACTCGCGGTTGGCCAGATCGCGATTGACCAGACCCGCCGTCTCGATCGTGCGCGCGCCATCGGTATCGGCAGAATTGCCGTCCTCGCCGCCGAAGATGATCCAGCTGCCGCCGACGAGCGCGACAGCGCCGAGCGAAGCAAAAAGCATCTTCTGCCGGCGCTGCGTGCGCTCGTTGATATTGCTCGTGGCTTGGTTTTTCCCCGGCGCGGATGCGCTGGGCACCTTGGTGCCGTCGGACTTGGGACCGCTGGTCTGCGGCTTGGTCGCATCAGTCATGGGAAAACACTCCTGCGCCGGTGACGAGATAGGCGCTGGTTGCTTCGCCGGGCGCGAGTTCGTCCTTGCCGAAAGCGAGGGCGAGCGTGCCTGCCGGTGCCAGTGTTTCTGCATCGAGCGTGACCGGTTCGTTTGAACGGTTGGCGATGCGCAGCACCTTACCGGTGAAGGCTGCACCCTGGTAATCGCTGACCAGCTGGATCTCGAAATCGCCGACGCGCGCTGGCAAGCCGCCAAGGCTGCGGATCTCGTAGCCTTCGACGAGTTCGTCGCTCGCCATCGCGCGGATCAGCCGCACGGCGGTGTCATCGGGCGCTGTCGCCTTCTCGAAGCGTGCGGCGGCATTCTGCCCGAGCGCCGGATTGGTGATAAAAACCTGCTGCGCGCCGATCGCCTCGATCCGACAGGCGAACTTGTAGACCTGGCCCTTTTTCGTCGTCGCAAAGAAGCTGATCGAGCGGGCGGCGAACGTCTCGGGGATCGAGACATAGATATCGCCGCGCAGCGGCTCGTTACTCACCGCGAAATCACTGGAGGGATAGCCGCTCGAGATTTTCGAGACGCTGGCGAACTGGTCCTCGACCAGCGCGAAGCGGGTCAGTTCGCGCTGCGACACGGTGCAGTCGATCGCCGCGCCATCGGCGGCCTGCTTGAACTGGTCGGCCGAAGCCGGCGTTGTACCCGCAAGAGCAGCGGAAATCGCAATGCCCGCCAGTGGCAGGCGCTGGATAGGATTGGGCCAGGGCATCAGCCGGCCTCCTTCTGGTCTTTATCCGTGGAAATCTGCGCGAAGCCTCCGAGCGCGAGCCGAAGGCCGCGATAGGTCCAGCTGAGCCGAAACCGGCGTTCGTCGCTCGCGATCACTTGCGAGCCGACGAAGGTCTTGAGCTTGCCCGAAACTTCGGACGTCAGCCCCTTGGGATCGACGGTCATCTGCGTGATCACGAAAGCCTGGCTGACGTCGGAACCGCGCTGCTCGGCGACGATCTTGACGAGGTCGGCCTTCAATTTCCCGCGATGCGCGGGATCGGCGACATCGAGGATCGTCTCCATCCAGTAGTCGAGCCCTTCGGGGCTGCGATTGAGCAGCATCAGCGCGACATCGCGGGTGACAAGTTCGAGATAGTCGGCTTCAACGCCTGCGCTTGAGACCGTGAGCGGGCGCTCGAGCGTCGGCAGCAGCACGACCTCGCGGGCGCGGGTCATGGCAAGGCCAGTCGCGACGACGAGCGCGGCGGCAAGGCCTGCACTGGCAAGCGCGAACATGTTACGCTGGCGCAGCAGCACCTGCTGGCGCTCGTGGGCAAAATCATGAAGCATGGACCTGTCCTCCTCAGCCGCCTAGGCGGCGGCAGTGGGAGGGCGGCGTTGCGACAAGGCCGGTAAAGCCTGCCGGCAGATACCAATAGGCGGCATGGAGAAGCCAGGAGCTTGTGCGTCCTGCCTTTGCCTTTCGCAGAGCGAACCAGGCTCCCATGGCAAGCGCAATGCCGATCAGTATGTGCTGGGCAAGGATCCCCCAGGTGAAGGGGGCGATCATCCCGGCAAACTCGTCGATGGTCCAGAAGCCGATCAGCTCCGGATCGTCGAGACGCCTGGGGATCATGTACCGGTCTGCCATAGTGGCCGCCCTCCCGTCGTGACCGCAAGCGGCGTCAGATCACCGCGGTCACGACAGAGGTGACGATGGGAACGCCAGTGCCCACGCCAATCCCGACACCGACCGGCACCGCGACCTGGCCCAGCGCAAAGCGGCCCGAGGCGAGCGCGATAAGACCGCCGGCAAGGCTGAGGACGGTGATGATCTTGCCGCCCGAGCCTTCGAGGAAGTCGGTGAACATGGTGAGCGCCGGATTGAAGGTGGTGTCGGCGCCGGCATAGGCGGCCGAACCGGCAAGTGCGGCGAGGGCTACCGGCAGCACAATATTTGCGGCTTTGGCGACGGCGATCTTGGCGTGTGCATGTTCGCGGCGGGCATTGGGTGGGGCAGGGGTGTGCATGAAGAAATCTCCGCTTCGTCTTGTGTCTGCGTGCCAGCGGATGACCCGCTGTGTGATCTTCATGCGGTTAGGAAATCGTTCTAGGAAAGAGGAAAGCGTAACCGGGGCCTGACGGTGGACGGATGTGGACTTCGGCCAGAGTAATCGTCGGCGT
>Ga0316207_10002835_pt1 | contig 17085 bp, 15 predicted proteins | sample 6weekpyrite_MG_FD_204943 | JGI IMG/M metagenome (GOLD analysis project Ga0316207, IMG submission 204943) | Microbial mat bacterial communities from mineral coupon in-situ incubated in ocean water Damariscotta River, Maine, United States -... | ecosystem: Environmental > Aquatic > Marine >...
CCATTAAGGATAATGCCTGGTTAATCATATAGGGATTGATATAAGGGTTAACCTGTGTGAAATCTGTGGCAAGGTGTACCAGTTTCACATCGTAATCCGATAAACTATAGCTTAATTCTGATTTATCGGGATATAACAACGTAACGGTTTTGGGTCCTTTAGGTTGTAAATAGACATGATAATCTTTTTCCTTACCCAGCTGTTTTAAAATTTCTTTGTCCTCATCAGTTAGATCAACAAGGTTTCGAAAGACCAGCCCACAACCGGTTTCAGAAAATGCGACTTCTATCTGAGCAATTTTATTAAAACAGCTAAGCTTACCTATTGCCTCGGCGATGACATCTAAATTTTTTCCAATACGTGCATCCAGTACCTCACAGGCATCCATATTTGCAAGATAGCGACTATGCTTTTCACGAAAGCCGATATAGACTCTTTTTTTAGCTTTGACATATTTAACACCCAGACGTGCTTTAAAACGATATTCCCAGGGTTGACTTTCTATCGGTGGCAGTACTGCTTCGGGTATTGCCTTTGCCATCTTCTGAAAATTATCCAGCAAGGACTGCTGTTTATAGGCAATTTGCTTTTCGTGTAATAAATGTTGCAATGAGCAGCCGCCACAAACACCAAATGCTCTGCACTTAGGTGTAACGCGCTCGTCAGATGGTTCCAGAATTTCATCGACAATTGCATCATCATATTGTCTTGTTTGTTTTAGCGCACTGATTTTGACTACTTCGCCAGGCAAAGCACCTTCTACAAATACGGTTTTACCATCAATATGAGTAACGCCTCGTCCATCATGTGAAAGGCTTTCGATACTAACGGATTCAGGATAAATATCTTTTGTTTTAAAATGACGTTGTTGCATTAACGTTGTTCTCTACTTCTATTTCAATTTAAATATTACTAGCTTTTCCAGGTAGCTAAGAACTCTTTAATATGTTTCTTGTCTTCCTGTTGCAAAGACTTTCTCACAAAATCTATTTCCTGTTGATACTCCTGATCTAATAATTGTCCCGTCATAAGTCGAAACCTTAAATAAACCAGGTAGGTATTTAATACATCAGTTTCACAGTAGTCACGAATACCAACGACATCGCCCGCCTGAAATGCATCCCATACTTTGGCACCGCTCATTCCCATTTTACCGGGCAAGCCCAGCATGGTTGCAACTTCATCTAAAGGTGCATACGCGCGAGGTTCATAGCCGGCAATTAAATCCATTAAATCCGTGTGTCGTCTATGGTAGCGGCTAATATAATTATTCCATTTAAATGATTGATCATTTTCACCTGTTTCCCAGTATCGTTGACAGTTTATGCCATGCTTTAAGGCTCGATAATGCAAAACGGGCAAATCAAAACCTTTCCCATTCCATGACACAATCGTTGGAACGTACTTATCAATACCATTAAAAAACCGCTCTATGATTTCTTTTTCGTCTGATTCAGCACTGCCCAGTGACCAAACTCGAAATTGATCGGCCGTGCGAAGCACAACCGATATGGCGACAATCTTATGTAAGTGTAAGCGTAAAAAGTCGGTGCCAGCCTGTTGTCGACGTTGATGAAACATAATATTGGCAACATTACTGTCATCAGTATCATTTAACGCATAAATGCTGCGACCTGCTTCTACATCCGGAATGGTTTCAATATCAAAAACAAATATGTTCACATAACACCTGGATTACAGACGAAATACATCAGTTGATAGATAGCGATCGCCGCGATCACAGATAATTGTTACTATAACAGCATTATTTACCTGCTCCGAAAGCCGCAATGCGGCGGCGACTGCACCGCCAGACGATATCCCACAAAAAATACCTTCTTTTTCTGCTAATGCACGGGTTGTATCCTCAGCAAGTTGTTGGCCAATATCAATGGTTTGATCGATTCGTGCTGCATCAAAAATGGAAGGTAAATATTCTTTGGGCCAACGCCGGATCCCCGGAATACTCGCTCCCTCTTCTGGCTGTACACCAACTATCTGGATATCCGGATTTTGTTCTTTTAAATAACGTGAATTCCCCATGATCGTACCAGTGGTGCCCATTGCGCTAACAAAGTGGGTAACTTCACCATGAGTATCACGCCAGATTTCTGGACCTGTCGACTCATAATGCGCCAACGGGTTATCCATATTGGAAAATTGATCCAGCACCAGGCCTTTTCCTTCCTGCTGCATTTGCAATGCTAAGTCACGCGCTCCTTCCATACTTTGCTTTTTTGTTACCAGAACGATTTTTGCACCGTACGCCTTCATTGAGGCAATGCGCTCCACACTCATATTATCCGGCATGATTAAAATCATCTTGTAACCACGAATCGCCGCGGCCATAGCCAATGCTATCCCGGTATTACCACTGGTTGCTTCAATCAAGGTATCGCCGGGCTTAATATCACCCCGCTCTTCGGCATGCCGTATCATACTCATTGCAGGTCGATCCTTGACCGAACCCGCCGGATTATTACCCTCCAGTTTAACCAGAATCTGATTACGACTGTTAGTATTCAGGCGCTGTAGACGTACCAGAGGGGTATTGCCGACAAACGCTTCGATAGTTGGAAACATTTGATTTTTATGCCTTTTTTATAATGATATGGACTAATTTTATGTGCTAATCTTACACTAATTCTACTTGAAATGACGGATTTTGGATGAGTTTATTTGATAAAGAATTAGCCCTGCACCAGGCCGGTGGTAATGCCGAACTGGCCATCGAGTTATTTGAAATGCTGGTAAAAGACCTGCCAAATTCTCAACAAGCGATACAAACCGCACATGCAAATCATGACAAATCGGCACTCTGGGATGCTGTACACAAAATACATGGTGGCACTGCCTATTGCGGAGTACCGGATTTGAAAGATGCCTGTAAAGCCCTGGAAGATGAAATTAAAAATGCTTATCCTGCCGAATCAATTCAACAACCACTTGATGAGATTAATAAACAGATTGATCTTCTTCTTAACAATGCGGATAAACTTATCACAAATATCCCTGAATAAATTTCTTTCAATTTCGTAAATAAAAACTTACAACAGTCCGAATCAAATGATATATAAAATTTTTTTGACATTCTAATAATTCTAAAATGACATTGGATACTCTCGGCGAATTTTTTCAATTCCTTCAATAACACTTGCAGGTAATTGCAGGTTTACTGAGTCAATATTACTCTTAAGTTGTGCCATTGTAGTTGCACCAATTAAAGTGGAAGTAACAAATGGTCGTGTATTGACAAATGAAAGTGCCATTTGAGTAACATCAAGATCATTATCTTTTGCCAGCGTAACATATTTCTCTATCGCAGCATCAGTATGTGGGTGCAATCGATGTTCTACCCGGGTTTCAATGCTTAAACGAGCACCCTCAGGCTGTGCACCGTTTAAGTACTTCCCACTTAACATCCCACGAGTAAGAGGAGACCAGGCTAACAAACCACATTGCTCGTGAATTGCAATCTCACTTAAATCCGGTTCAAAATGCCTGCATAGCAATGAATACTCATTCTGTATTGAAGCCATTCGGGGTAGATTATGCTTTTCTGATAACTGTAGCCAGTTCATCATTCCCCAGGCAGTCTCATTAGATAATCCAATATGACGAATCTTGCCTGCATCAATTAGTGAAGACAATGTATGTAAAACTTCCAGAAAGTTTTCCTGCTCAGTCTGAGGGTCAAAATTTGGTGAATAACCCCATATCTGGCCAAAATGATATGAGCCACGATTAGGCCAATGTAACTGGTAAAGGTCAATGTAGTCTGTTTGCAAACGCTTAAGACTTGCTTCTAGCGCAAGATGAATATTTTTCTTATTGATAATATCACCGCCACGTATCCAGCTTAAACCAGGCCCGGTAATTTTCGAAGCCAGGATGACCCGGTCGCGCCCTTTTCTTGCAGCAAACCAGTTACCAATAATAGTTTCCGTTGTGCCATAGGTTTGTGCGCTAGGCGGAACAGCATACATCTCAGCAGTATCAAAAAAGTTAACGCCCTGTTCAAGCGCATAGTCCATTTGCTCAAACCCTTCGGCCTGTGTATTTTGAAACCCCCAGGTCATAGTGCCAAGGCCAATAAGACTAACGTCTAAATTTGTCTTGCCTAGTTTTTTGTATTGCATAGCATTATTTCCAGTTCTTAAATTCAAGATCGTTAATATAAAGTATTTTTAATCAGTATCAATATACGATGATCACACCATCCTAATCATTGCACCCTTTGATAGCAAAATTTCAATATTCTTAAAAATTTAATCATAGCCTGCCTTGACTCCGTAGTGCAGTACAGAGCTTATACTCATTGGCAAATAGTACATTATCGTTTTTTGGGAGACTTATATGCGTATTATAACCATAGTAATCGACAAAGCAGGATCACTCGGTACACTTACATCGGCTATGGGTTGTGCATCCTGCTTTCCCGCAATGGGCTCACTCGCTGCATCCGTAGGACTCGGCTTCCTTGCACAATATGAAGGCTTGTTTATCAATACCCTGCTACCGCTTTTTGCCGCCATTGCTTTATTTGCGAATAGTATGTCTTTTTTTTCACATAAAATATGGTACCGCGGTCTCGCCGGGATCACCGGACCTATCATGGTACTTCTAACAATATATCCATTATGGGCTTATAACTGGAGTACCTATTTACTCTATACCGGTATCGTCCTGATGCTAGTTGTATCAATCTGGGACATCGCCGCCCCTGCTCGCAAGCAATGCCGGGCACATTAGCACGCTCCCAACCCAGCTTATAAATTTATCAGGTAAATCATTATGAGTCATACATGCAATAGTCATAAAACAGAAACTACTCGCCATACAACACTGAGCAAAAAGCAACATATTGCGATCATAGGTTCAGGATCAGCCGCATTTGCAGCGGCGATAAAAGCAACTGAATTGGGTGCAAAGGTTACCATAATAGAAGCTGCCGATAACATTGGTGGTACCTGCGTAAATGTAGGGTGTGTACCCTCCAAAATTTTTATCCGTGGTGCACATATTGCAGATTTACAGAACAACCACAACTTTAAAGGGATAGCTTTAAATAAACCATCAATCAACCGTAAGGAGATGGTTAAACAACAGCAACAATGGGTAGAAAAATTACGTATTACTAAATATGAAAATATTCTTAACACTAACCCTGATATCAGTTTAATAAAAGGTTTCGCCAGCTTTAAAGACAGTTTTACGCTTAGTGTTAGTAGGAACGATGGTTCAAGTATAGATGTAAAGGCAGATAAATTTTTACTCGCCACCGGTGCCAGTGCAGACCTTCCAGATCTACCTGGTTTAACGGGTACGCCTTTCTGGACATCAACCGAAGCACTCGTTGCTGAAGAAATACCCGAACATTTACTGGTAATTGGAGCCTCGGTTGTTGCACTGGAAATGGCACAGGCGTTTCATCAATTGGGCTCTAAAGTGACTATTCTTGCTCGCCACTCATTGCTATCCAGGGAAGATCCAGCAATCAGTGAAGCACTGACAGATATTTTTAATCAACAGGGAATGAATGTAATACCAAATACCCATGTTGAACTCGTTGAGTACAATAACAATAGCTTTATCTTAAGAACTACCAATGGTGAATACACCGGTGATAAATTATTAGTCGCAACCGGACGTAAAGCAAATACCTCTGCGCTATCATTGGAAAACGTTGGTGTTAAAACCGACAAAAGCGGAAGAATAATAATCGATGAGTATATGCGTACTAATGTGGAGCATATATATGCAGCCGGCGATTGTACAACGCATCCACAGTTTGTTTATGTCGCTGCCGCCGCAGGGACTCATGCTGCGCGGAATATGTTAGATAAGCCCACTGCACTAGACTTATCAATCGTACCATCGGTTATTTTTACCAATCCTCAAGTCGCTACAGTTGGATTATCAGAATCAAACCAAAATTCTTTCAAATCACAAATCAAGAGTCGTACATTGACATTAGAAAATGTACCAAGAGCGATAGCTAACATGAATACTCATGGTTTTATAAAGCTGGTAGCCGATAAAAATACTGGCAGAATACTCGGCTGTCAGGTTATAGCCAACGAAGCAGGGGAAATTATACAAACAGCTGCATTAGCCATACAAAATAAAATGACAGTACAAGAGCTTGCTGATCAGTTGTTTCCATATCTTACAATGGTAGAAGGCTTAAAGCTTACTGCCCAAACATTTTTTAAAGATGTTAAGCAACTTTCATGTTGCGCAGGTTAATAAATTTACATGACCACCGTGTAAGCTCTGGTCTATTAATTAGAAACATTTAAAACGCTGAATAAAACAGGAAACACTTAACAATGACAATTCTCATCATGCTATTGGAAAAATTACGAGTACAATCCGTGAACTGTCAAGCACGTCTTTAAGTATAGCATCTACAACAGAACAACAAACTGGTAACACCCTGAGTATTGAAGGGAACATTAATCAATTTATCGATTTATCGATGTTTCCAGGCATTCGAGAGATCGTGCGGAGAATTTTTCTGATATAGCATCGAGTTAAATAATCTTGCTATTGACTTACAAAACCTGGTTCGGGAACTAAGAGTCCGCGACGAAAAGAACATAAATATACGTTAACCACGATAAATTAGAAATAATTTGTATGTAGGTAAATCTCTGTTAAGCTGTAATAAAACAGGGGTATCCTTACATACTAATGAACCTTAATAATATTATACAAACTGAGTTTAAACTTTCAAAAGATGTCACCTATCTGAATCATGCCGCTGTCTCTCCCTGGCCAGAGTCAACCAGTCAGGCGGTTATTCAATTTGCCAAACAAAATACTGTGTTCGGTGCAACCCACTACCCTGACTGGCTGAAAGTCGAAGATCGACTTCGGCAAAACCTGGCGATTTTAATTAATGCAAAGTCACCTGACGATATTGCGCTCGTTAAAAACACCTCAGAAGCGTTGTCAATGGTTGCCTACGGAATTGACTGGCAACCCGGAGATTGTATCGTTACAAGTGATGAAGAATTTCCATCAAATCGTATTGTCTGGGAATCGCTACAAGATAAAGGCGTGTCGTTAAAACAGGTCGCCTTATCCAAAGATCCTGAAGACGATTTAATTGCAGCCCTTGATACCAAAACCCGATTGCTGGCAATAAGCTCAACTCAGTACAGCTCAGGCATTAACCTGGATCTGGAAAAACTGGGGAAAATCTGTAAACAAAAAAATATTTTATTTTGTGTTGATGCTATTCAAACGATTGGAGCCTTACAGTTTGACGCACAAAAGATACACGCTGATTTCGTTATGGCAGATGGCCATAAATGGATGCTGGCACCAGAAGGGCTTGCTGTTTTTTACTGTGCGGAAAAAACTCGTTCCAGTCTTAAACTTAATGAGTATGGCTGGCATATGACACAGGATCTTTATAATTTTAGCAATAAATCCTGGCAAGTGGCAGAATCAGCACGGCGTTTCGAATGTGGCAGTCCAAATATGCTGGGTGCACATGGCCTGGATGCCAGTATTCAATTATTACTCAACATAGGCATGGATAAAATAGAATCATTACTACTCGATAATAGCCGTTATTTATTTACACTTTTAAATAACATACCGGATATTGAAGTAATAACTCCTCAGGTAGACGGGAAGTATGCTGGTATAATAAACTTCAGGCATAAATCAAAAGATAATGATGCCTTATTTGAGATGCTTTGGAATAACAAAATTATTTGTGCAAAACGCGGCGAAGGTATTCGCTATTCAGCACATTTTTATACATCTAAAGAATTGCTTTCAAACGCTGTTGATACGATTAAAGGATTTTAAATGGCATTCATTCACACACACGGAATGGTAGTTATCCTGCTCATTGTTTTATCTCTTTCTGGCTGTAGTAAAGAACAGGCTGATCTAAGTGCCTTAGCCGAAGAACCTCCTCGTATAGCCAATCAATTTAAGTTCAACGCATCTGATAGCCAGATTTCATCAGGCATTACTATTCCTTACACTGTGATTAAAGCTGCAATATATAAAGGTCTGGAAAATTTTGAAACCGTACCCTTAGAAGGCACGGTTGATTGCTCTTTTGACAAAGAAGTAAAACTTGGCCCTATACATAAAACAGTAAAAATCCCTTGCTCATCTTCATACGAAGGTCTGTTAACCATTAAACAAACAGGCGATATCACTGTGACACGAAGTCATAATAATTTACTTCTAATTGCGCCTGTTCATGTCTATGGCACCGTTGGGCTTACTGGTAAAACCGCCCAAAAACTTGGATTTAAAGATAAGAAAGTTGATACCAGGGTAAAAATATCATTAACGCTTGATTTTGGATTAAATACTGATTGGAGTCCCTATGTTAATGTGCAGGTTAAACACCACTGGTTGTCTGCTCCTCGTATTGAAGTTGTTAAAGGAAGACATATGACGTTCACAAAGCAGGCTGACAAATTTATTAACCTGAAATTAAAAGAAATGCCCGCTCTCATTAATATGCAGCTTGCCAAACTGAATTTAAAACAAACCATTTCTAAATCATGGAAGTCTTATGCAATTCCAATTAATAATCTTCCTATTGAAGATAAAGTCACCCTAAATATTACTCCCAAAAAAGCATCCATTAGTAATATTATTTATACAGATACTGCTTTAAACATGGCGGTCGGCCTGAATATCACAACCGGATTACATCTTGGGAAACAGGCCAAGCCAAAAAAATTAACATTACCCCAATTAAACAAAATTTCCAGTCAGCAACCAGCATTCAAGTTGTTACTACCTGTACATATAAAGTACCAACTAATTGAAGATCAAATTAACAAAAAGCTTGCCGGGCAATCTTTTAAACAGAAAACAGATGTCGGTGATATTAATATTGAAGTGAAAAATATCTTTGTGTATCCATCCGCTGATAAAATTGTAATAGGTGTTTCCTTTACAGCCAACGTCGACGGCAAACATTTAAAAACGGATGGAAAATTGTTTCTTGTTTCCAAACCCGTACTAGATAAAAATGGCACCCGGTTACGCTTAACTAAAGTTTCTTTTTCACGTGACTTTAATAATGCCCTGCTTAATGCCATTACCTATGTGTTTAAATCCAAAATTAATCAAACTATAGAACAAAAAGCACAGTTTAATTTACAACCGACTATTGCAAAAACCTTAAAACTAATGAAATCTGAACTGGATAAAAATCAGAAAGACTCAGGGTTTGCCGTTAAGCTAACTAAGCCGCAGCTAAAATTATCACGATTGATACTGGATGCCGAGCAACTCGTGCTCGAAGCCAGCTTATCCGGCTATGTAAATGTTCAACTAAAAAGTGGCCAATTTTAATTAAATCTTCAAATCAACAGCACTTTAGTATTTTTTTGCTATATTTCATATAGTTAAGCGTTATTTCCAGTCCTAATTCTAAAGCAATCCACTGGCCGTGCCGCTATCTCAAGTAAGCTTTAAATGCCAATAAACAAAGGGAGTTTTAATCCATGAAAGCATCAGATTTATTTGTTAAATGCCTCGAAGAAGAGGGAATCGAGTATATCTTTGGTATTCCGGGTGAGGAAAATGCCGATTTTATGATTTCACTGGAAAAATCTTCCCAGATTAATTTTATCCTGACACGACATGAGCAAGGTGCGGCCTTTATGGCCGAGGTTTATGGCCGGCTAACGGGTAATCCTGCCGGATGTTTAGGCACCCTAGGCCCCGGGGCCACAAACCTGATAACCGGTGTAGCCGATTCCAATATGGACCGTTCTCCCATGCTTGTTTTAACTGGTCAGGGAGCCACTACCCGCCTGCATAAAGAATCACATCAGATTATGGATGTTGTCAAAATGTTTGAGCCGGTAACTAAATGGGCACAATCCATTCTACACCCTGATAGTATTCCAGAAATTGTGCGTAAAGCAGTACGTTTAGCCCGAACCGAAAAACCGGGGGCCTGCCACCTGGAATTACCAGAAGATATTGCCAAAATCGACACAGACTCTGTTCCCTTAAAACCACGACGTTTTAGACGCTCGGTAGCAGATGAAAAGATTTTAAACCAGGCGGTAGATGAAATACTCAAAGCCAAACGGCCAATTATAATCGCTGGTAATGGTTGTATACGCAAACGAGCCAGCAAACAATTAAGACTACTCTGTGATAAAACCGGAATTGGTGTCATCAGCACTTTTATGGCAAAAGGCTGTATCGATATGGATGAAGATTACTGCTTGTATACCATTGGCTTACAAGCTAAAGACGTTATTACCTGTGCGCTTGATCATGCCGATCTAATCATAACCTTAGGGTATGACATGGTGGAATATCATCCAACTTTATGGAACCATCATAAAGATAAAAAAATAATCCATGCAGATTTTCTTCCGACTGAAATCGATGAATTTTATCATCCGGAAACAGAAGTTATCGGCGACCTTGCCCATACTCTGTGGATGATTAACGAAAGAATAAAAGACATTGAAGACTTTGGTTATGACTTTAGTCAGCAGTTAGCAACGCGTGAAACCATGAAAAAAGAACTCAGCATGTATGCTGAAGATGACACTAAAGGGGTGATTAAACCTCAAAAAGTTTTATGGGATGTACGCCAGGTAATGGGAGCTGAAGATGTACTCTTGTCTGATGTTGGCGCACATAAAATGTGGATAGCAAGGCATTACCAATGTCATGAACCTAATACATGCCTGATACCAAACGGTTTCTGTTCAATGGGTTTTGCCCTGCCAGGAGCCATTGCTGCAAGCTTTGTATTCCCTGATAAAAAAATACTCGCTATTTGTGGTGATGCCGGTTTTATGATGAATGTTCAGGAAATGGAAACAGCCAAACGCTATAATGCAAATATTGTCGTCATGGTATGGGAAGATAAAAGCTATGGACTTATCGCCTGGAAGCAGGAAAATGAATTTGGTCACCATACCGATCTTGCCTTTGATAACCCGGACTGGTTACAGCTTGCCAGCGCCTTTGGTTGGCATGGACATAAAATTGAGAATAGCCGTGATCTTGTAACCGAATTACAGGTCGCTTTTGAAGAAAAAGGCCCCAGCCTTGTTGTAGTTCCTATTGATTATCGTGAGAATATGTTACTAACCAAACGTCTGGGAGATATAGCCTGCCCAATCTAATATATTTTAATAAATACGCTATGTATTAAATCCAGCAATAACCAAAAATCAACAAAGGATTATAACATTGACAGCTCATTACCCATTACTATTGGCCGGTAATCCCGGTAAAGATAATAATAATGTCACCGTAACAGCACCCTACGATAATTCTATTATCGCAACTTTCGGCTCTGCAAGCTCAAAGGATGTAGAGCAAGCACTCGCGATTGCTCATAACCTGTTCCAGGATAAATCAAAATGGCTTTCTGCCAGTCGCAGAATAGATATTTTAAAAAAGACTGCTGTTCTTATGCAACAACAGTTTGATGAGCTGGTTTTAGAAGCAGCAAGAGAAGGTGGCAAACCCTATAATGATTCTGTAGTTGAAGTGGAACGTGCAATTGATGGCGTGCTAAATTGTATTGAATGTATTCGAACTGATCATGGCACAGAAATACCCATGGGTATCAATCCTGCCTCAGAACACCGTATGGCATTTACCCAAAGCGAACCTATTGGTGTTGTCGTTGCAGTCAGTGCCTTTAATCACCCTTTAAATCTTATTATCCACCAGGTGGGGCCCGCTATAGCCACTGGTTGCCCTGTCATTATTAAACCGGCTGAAGATACACCAATATCCTGTTATCGATTTGTTTCCATCTTACGCCAGGCTGGCTTACCAGAGGAATGGTGTCAGGCACTTGTTGTTTCCGGGCTCGATGTGGCAACCCAGTTAGTCACTGACAAGCGCGTTAGCTTTTTTAGCTTTATTGGGAGTGCTAATGTAGGTTGGATGCTGAAAAACAAACTGGCGCCAGGTGCCCGCTGCGCACTTGAACACGGCGGTGTCGCCCCTGTTATTATTGAACAGGATGCCGATCTGGTTGATGCTCTCCCTCTACTTGCAAAAGGCGGATTTTACCATGCAGGACAGGTATGCGTTTCGGTACAACGAATCTTCTGTCATAAAGACATCACTAATCTGGTTGCTAAAAACCTGGCCGATATTGCTGAAAAGCTGATTGTCGGTGACCCGACCAAACCAGAAACAGAGGTAGGCCCTCTTATTCGTGAAAAGGAATTAACACGAGTACATGACTGGGTAACACAGGCTATAGACGATGGTGCAGAATTATTAACGGGAGGAAAATTAAAAGGTAACTGTTATACACCTACCGTATTATTAAACCCACCCGAACATTCAATCGTATCGCAACGCGAAATTTTCGGTCCGGTAATCTGTATTTATAGTTATGAGACCGTTGACGAGGCCATTAAAAAAGCCAATGCCCTGCCCTATGCTTTCCAGGCAAGTGTGTTTACAAAAAATATTGATAATGCATTACACGCTTATAAAAATTTAGATGCCAGTGCGGTGATGATAAATGATCATACTGCATTTCGGGTTGACTGGATGCCTTTTGCTGGGTTGCGTCATTCAGGATTAGGAACTGGTGGTATTCCTCACACCTATAAAGATATGCAAATCGAAAAAATGATGGTTATCAAATCAAATAAGATTTAGTTAATCCGTTTAAAAATCATTTTTTAATAATCGGCCTGACCAAGTTAGTACCGTTTACAGGTATACCAGATACATCAACCGATCCTGGCGGTAAACGAAGTTTAAAAAATTATTCCAGTAACAAGCTTTTTACTTCTTTATAACTTTCATGGGCGTTTGATTCTGCCTGTTCAATGATCTTATCAGCCTGTGCAGGATCAAAACCAGCCGCAATCCAGTCATCACTATTAATCATATCTGCATCGGTTTCTTCAATATTGGTGGTATTGAGCTCGGTCATAACGGCAATAGAGTTTGCGATTTTTACTATTGCACTTTCTTTTATATATTGACTGGCATGAGACAAATCGTGATGGGACGATATTACTTCAACCAACATAGGCGTTAAATGCCATGATTCAGCCAGCACGCCACCAACATCAGCATGATCAAATCCCCATAATTCCTTTTCAACATCATGCAGTTCTGCCCCTTCTATATCATCCAGTATAAATTCAAGTGCCTTACGTGAATCATCAGGTAACTCTTTAAATAAAACTAATTGCCCAATATCATGTAATAAACCAGCAACAAATAAACTGTCTGCCTTAGGGATTTTCGCTAATTTCGCGAGATATTTTGAAATAATGGCACAGTAAATACTGTGCATCCAGAAATCTTCCATACTCAGCAAGTCATTTGGAATTCCATCAAAAGTCTCGACCGCTGATGTCGCAAGTGCAATATCGCGAATTCGCTCGGTACCAATAACAGTTGCGGCTTTAACAACTGAATCTATCTCTTTACTGGAACCAAAAGCCGGACTATTCGCCATTTTTAGTACTCGAATCGTTAAACCTGGATCCTGACTAATAACCTCGGCCACATCTGTCATTGATACGTTCTTGTTATTGACCATTGCATTTACTCTTAGAAATACACCGGGTAACGATACAATATCATTGATATTTTCAACTAACTCATTAATTGAAATAGTCACAATAGCTCCCTGAGATAATTTATAGATTTAAGTATATGCACTATTTCTTTAACATCAAGAAAATGAGGGATACCATAGTTAAATATTCAAAAAAGAATACATTTTGGATACAAATTAGTTTGACAGACAGGGAATTTATGCCACTTTTCCAAATATCAGAATTTACCCCGTGGATTTCGATATCTCCCGGTACAGAAAAAAAATAACGCCAGGAATTAGAAAAAAGACTGATTAATTCTAAAAAGGTTGAAATAGATTTTTCGGATCTTTATATATCAGCAAGATTTTGGGAACACTTTTTAGTTCCCCCCTACTTGAAGATAAGGGAAAAAATATTTTAAACCGGTTACTTTTTGCTAACTGCTCAGATCTGCAATGACCGAATTCAATTTAAACGAAAGCATTAAAAAACACCGTAGCCCAACTGTCAATAAAGTAAACCTCAAACTAAGTTAGTCACAATATTGACTTATCCAGTGAGTCCATTGCTTAAATACATTCTCGTCTATCGCCGCAACAACTGAACGTTTTTCCAGTGCAAGTTTAAACACCTTTTCACCTGTTAAGGTTTGAGAAAAACCGCCGCATTGCTCAAATATAAACTGGCCAGCAATATAATCCCAGATATTCTGATTACCATGCAAATAAACATGTCCACGCTGTATCGCTAACCAGCACCAGTCGAGTGCAGAGGCACCAAAATTTCGTTGCGAAGCAAATGGTGTCTCTGCCACAAGCGCTGTGGCTAATTTCTTCGTTAACCGCTTAAAATCAACAATTGCTGTTGCTTTATTCAATTCCATTTTAGGCATATCCAGTTTAATCGGCAGCCCATTGATTTGTGCATTGTTTTCAGTCGCGCTAAAGCATTCCTCTCTTACAGGGTCATAAACCAGACCAAAAACAACCTGCCCGTTTTCAATTAACGCTAGTGATATGGCAAAATACGGAATACCAAAAGCGAAATTGCTGGTACCATCTATCGGATCCAAACACCAAACAGGCTGACTACCATTTAATATGCTTGCCTGTTGCTCAGCAGTCATTTCCTCACCTAACACTAACGAAGCTGGAAAGGCATTGAGTAATTTTCTTATAATTTCAGTTTGAACGGCAATGTCAGCCTCGGTAACAATACTGCCATCAGTTTTATGCTCATGACATACTTTGTTATATCGCGGCAATAACTCCTGTTTAGCCGCATCAATAACAATATTTATTACAAGGTTTATATCTGTTTGTTGCATGTTTTATTTTATTGAAGATGGTTTCGTTAAAATATACCACATAGCATATAACATCAAAATTGCGATTGGAATAAGCCATTGAATTGATAACTCTCTTATAAAAGATAAATAGACAAAGCTGAGAATCATCATCGAAACGGATAATATTTTAGCGGCTTGAGGGATAACCCGATGTCTTTTCCACTGCTGTAGTGGCGGCCCGAATATTTTGTGATGGTACAGCCAATGATGAAAACGCTCAGAGCTCTTCGCAAATGCCCATAATGCCAGAATCATAAAAGGTGTTGTTGGTAGTACAGGTAAGACAACACCAATGGTACCTAGTGCAAAAAAAATCCAGCCTAAAACAAAGTAACATACTTTCATAAATTCTAACTAGAGTTTAGTAACCCGCCGTTCTGCCTCGATAAAAACACGCTTTATCTCAGGAAATTCTTTTTTAATTTTAGACGTTAATTGTGAGACCGTATCCTCTATATCCTGAGCGGTTGCACTATTTCTAAAGTCCACACTGATATTGGCAAGTATATAATCCGGGCCCATATGCATGGTTAATACTTCATTAACATGTTCCACCAGGCTCGATTTAATCAAAGTTCGTTTTATTCTTGAAATAACCTCTTTATTCGCACTTTCACCAATTAACAAGCCCTTGGTTTCATAAGCTAACCATATAGAGGTACCCAGTAGAATCATGCCAATTAATATAGATGCAATAGAATCAAAGATAGCAATACCCGTATATTGAGCAAGCGCAATACCAATAAAAGCAACGAGCAAACCTGACATCGCCGCTGAATCTTCAAATAAAACAATAAATACAGAAGGATCTTTTGTATGTTTAATGGCTTGCAGGTAAGTCCATTTACCTTTTACTTTTGAAAATTCTTTGAAAGCGAAATACCAGGCAGCACCTTCAAAAATCAGCGCAAGACCCAGCACAATATAATTGATACTGGGATCGGTTATCGGCTCAGGATTTTGCAAATGTTTAATACCTTCATAAATAGAAATACCTCCCCCTAAAGCAAAAATTAAAATTGCAACGATAAAGCTCCAGAAATAAACCTCTTTACCATAGCCAAAAGGAAAGTCTTCATCTGCCGGTTTTTCAGACTGTTTGATTCCATGTAATAGTAAAACCTGATTACCGGTATCCACCAAGGAATGTATACCTTCAGATAACATTGCCGAACTCCCCGTTAAAAAAGCTGCAAAAAATTTGGTGATCGATATTAAAGTATTCCCGATTAAAGCCGCATAGATGACCTTCTTACTGCCTGATGCCATAATTTACTCCTGTTGAGCCTAATCAAATACTTTATTTGAACGTAATTTTTTTAGTTGGCCACGATTCTTTTTAGCCTGCAAGCGATTTTGTTTGGCGGCTTTTGTAGGTTTAGTTTTATAACGTTTTTTCTGCACTGCAGTCGCTTGTTTAATAAAGTCGACTAATCGGTTTAGTGCCGCCTGTTTATTTTTTTCCTGTGTTCGGTACTGCTGCGCTTTTATAATTAAAATACCGTCGTTGCTAATGCGTTTATCTTTAGATTCAAGTAACCTTTGTTTATAACAGGTCGGTAAAGATGAGTTTTGAATATTAAAGCGCAAGTGGATGGCTGAAGAAACTTTATTGACATTCTGACCTCCCGCACCCTGCGAGCGAATAGCCTGTAATTCGATATCCTTCATTCGTAAAACTAACTGATTCGATATTTTAAGCATAATGGAACTATTTTAATTCTATATTGACTAATAGGACTATTTTACCTTTGTATGCCCGTAAAAGCTTGTGAATATATCACGACTAAAAATTTTATACGCCAAACGCTCTGTAAAAATTTCGATTCAAATATTTTTATTTATCGTCATTTACTTTGCAGTAAAAGCCTATACCCAGCGAGATTTAATCCAGGGACAAGCACCTGTTTTAAATGCCACACTGATAACCGGTGAAAATTTCAACCTACAGCACAAACGTAACCAGCCCATGCTACTGCATTTTTGGGCAAGCTGGTGTCCGGTGTGTAAATTAGAGCAAGATAGCATCGATTCCATTAGCAAGAACCACCCTGTTGTGACTGTGGCGATGCAATCTGGTGATTCATCCGAAATAAGTCAGTACATGCGAGACTCGGGGCTGAATTTTTCAGTCATCGCAGATGAAACCGGTGCCCTGGCTCAACGATATGGCGTCAAAGC
>Ga0316207_10002836_pt1 | contig 17082 bp, 14 predicted proteins | sample 6weekpyrite_MG_FD_204943 | JGI IMG/M metagenome (GOLD analysis project Ga0316207, IMG submission 204943) | Microbial mat bacterial communities from mineral coupon in-situ incubated in ocean water Damariscotta River, Maine, United States -... | ecosystem: Environmental > Aquatic > Marine >...
ATAATTACATTGATCAAGCTGAGCAAGCTGGTGCAGCGGCTGCAATAGTGCATAAAAATGTACAAACAAAACTACCAACTATTAAAGTTGAAGATACAAGAAAAGCGCTTGGAGATTTAGCTGCAGCCTGGCGGGAAGCGTTTAATGGAGATGTTGTTGCAATAACAGGTAGTAATGGCAAAACCACTGTGAAAGAAATGACGGCTGCAATTTTAACCAGGCATGGTGAAGTGTTAGCTACGAAAGGTAATTTCAATAATGACATTGGATTGCCACTGACGTTACTAAGAATGAGACAGGAAGAATTCGCGGTAATAGAAATGGGTGCAAATCATCCGGGTGAAATTTCATATTTAACACATATTACAAAGCCTGATGTAGCAGTAATAACAAATGCCGGTCCCGCACATCTGGAAGGCTTTGGGTCAATTCAAGGTGTTGCTAAAGCAAAAGGTGAAATATATCAGGGACTGTCATCGCAGGGTGTAGCTGTAGTGAATCTGGATGATGATTATTCAGAATACTGGTTAAGTTTAAACTCGAATCGAAACGTTATCACTTTTTCCATGGGTAAGAAAATAGCCGATATTTGCGGAACATGGAAGGCAACACAAGAAGGCGGTGATTTAGAAGTAAATATTGCAGGTGAAGAGTTGATTATAAATCTGCAGCTGCATGGGTTGCATAACGCGATGAATGCGTTAACAGCCATTGCGATTGCAGAAGCGTTAAAGCTTTCTAGAAGTAAAATGGTAAAGGCTCTAAATGAATTTTCATCTGTTGGTGGTCGTTTGGACTTCAAGCAGGCAGGTGAATCATTAAGAGTTATAGATGATACCTATAATGCAAATCCTGCCTCATTAAATGCTGCAATCAATGTGTTGTGTGAACTCGAAGGTCAGCACTGGTTGGTGCTAGGTGATATGGGTGAGTTAGGTGATGAAGGTCAAAGTTTGCATTTTGATGCAGGCGTAAAGGCAAGAGATACAGGTGTAGATAAGTTGCTGGCAGTAGGTGATGTATCTCGTCATGCCGTTGAGGCGTTTGGTGAAGGGGCGGTGTTCTTTGAAAGCAAAGACAAACTAGTTAAGTTTGTTAAGCAGCATAAGTCAGAAATGTTGAATGTGCTGGTTAAAGGTTCTCGATTTATGCATATGGAAGAAATAGTTGATTCATTAGTAAATGAGGCTAACTGATGCTTCTTTGGCTCGCTGATTATCTAACACAGTTTTATAGCGGTTTTAATGTTTTTCGTTATCTCACATTTAGAGGGATTCTTGGGGCGTTAACAGCATTGGTTATTTCTTTAATCATTGGTCCTTCAATGATTCGTAAGTTAACAATGTATAAGATTGGGCAAAATATTCGTGATGATGGTCCGCAAGCTCATCTATCAAAAGCCGGTACGCCTACTATGGGTGGCTCGTTAATTTTAGTGGCGGTAGCGATTAGTACTTTACTTTGGATGGATTTGAGTAATCGCCAGGTTATTGTTGCGCTAGTCGTAACTATGTTATTTGGTGGAATTGGATTTGTTGATGATTATAAAAAGCTAAAAGGCGGCAATAGTAAAGGACTGTCTGCTAAAGCCAAATATTTCTGGCAAACCGTTTTTGGGCTTGGTGCAGCTGTATATATCTACCAGTCAGCACAACAACCTATAGAAACAACATTAATTATTCCGTTTGTAAAAGATGTTTTTATTCCACTTGGTGTTGGCTTTGTTGCACTAGCTTATTTTGTAATTGTAGGAACAAGTAACTCTGTTAATTTAACAGATGGTCTTGATGGATTGGCTATTTTGCCAACAGTTATGGTTGCTGGTGCATTGGGTGTGTTTGCTTATGTAACGGGACATGTAAATTTTGCAAATTATTTAAGTATTCCATATGTGAATGGAGTAGGTGAGCTAGTTGTGTTCTGTGGTGCCCTGGTGGGAGCGGGTCTAGGCTTCTTATGGTTTAACACGTATCCCGCCCAGGTGTTTATGGGTGATGTTGGAGCCCTGGCATTAGGCGCTGCCCTGGGTGTAGTTGCAGTCTTAATTAGGCAGGAATTAGTGCTAGTAATTATGGGCGGTGTTTTTGTAATGGAAACTGTCTCAGTAATTTTACAGGTAGCATCATTCAAGTTGACTGGACGTAGAATTTTTAGAATGGCTCCGTTGCATCATCATTTTGAATTGAAGGGCTGGCCAGAACCACGCGTTATTGTTCGTTTCTGGATTATAACGGTGGTATTGGTTTTGATTGGCTTAGCTTCACTGAAAGTAAGATAGACAGGAAGGGCTTTAGACGTATATGGGCGTAACAGCGGATACATTATCGAGTATTTCTGTAGCTGCATTGGTAACAGCAATGATGACGAATGATAAACAAAAATCAGAATATGTGCTGGTTGTCGGTTTAGGCATTACCGGTCTTTCTGCTGTGCGTTATTTAGTGTCTCAAGGAAAAGAAGTTGTTGTTGCGGATAGTCGCCATAAGCCGCCCGGTCTGAATGAGTTAGAAAAAGAATTTCCAGGTGTGTCAGTAGTGCTGGGTGAATTTGACGAGGCCTTATTTATGGGTGCCTCTCAAATTGTTATGAGCCCTGGTGTTTCGCTTAAGGAAGAAGTTGTTCAGCATGCGATTGAGCAAGGTGTTGATGTAATCGGTGACATTGAATTATTTGCTCAGAATGTGAACGCACCGGTACTTGCTGTAACGGGTTCAAATGGTAAGAGTACAGTTATAAGCTTGCTGGGTGAAATGGCTAAAGCGGCAAATATTAAATATGCCGTAGGTGGGAATATTGGAGTTCCTGCGTTATGCCTTCTTGATAATGAAGTTGATTTATATATTTTAGAGCTTTCAAGTTTTCAGCTGGAAAGTATAAAAAGCTTAAAACCCGTTGCTGCCGCTGTGCTTAATGTGAGTCCGGATCATATGGATCGTTATGCGAGTTATGCTGAGTATGTCCAGGCAAAACAGCATGTATATGATCATTGCAAAGTCGCGGTGATTAATCGTGATGATTCGCTTGTCAATGCCATGGAGTCTGGGCACAAGCTTGTAACAGGTTTTAGTGTCAATGAACCTGCTCAGGGTGATTTCGGTTTGAGAATGTTCGAAGGCGTTAGCTGGTTATGCAAAGGTGGGAAACAATTAATAGAGCAAGGTAGTCTAAAACTAGGTGGGAAGCATAACACTGCAAATGCATTAGCTGCATTAGCCTTAGGTGAAGCAGCGGGTATGCCAATGGAAAGTATGTTGAGTGCGCTTAAAGTATTTTCAGGGTTACCACATCGAACGCAACTGGTTGCAGAAAAACAGAGTGTTACCTGGATAAATGATTCTAAAGGAACCAATGTCGGCGCAACTATAGCTGCAATTAGAGGTATACAGGCAAAAAACAAATTATTGCTCATTGCAGGTGGTGTAGCAAAGGATGCAGATTTTTCTCCATTAAAAGATGCAATAAAAGACAAAGTTCGAAGTGTAATTTTGATTGGTAAAGACGCTCCAAAAATTGAACAGGCACTGGAAGGCGAGGTGCCTGTCTGGTATGCGAAAGATATGCAGGATGCTGTGCAAATTGCCGCGGACTTAAGTCACCCAGAAGATACGGTGTTACTGTCTCCGGCTTGTGCAAGTTTCGATATGTTTAATGGCTATGAGAAACGAGGTGAAGCTTTTGTGAAAGCAGTGGAGGGTTTACAGTGAATGTAGGCATGCTGTTTCAACAAAATCAAAAGTTAAAAAAACCGGTCAATGAAAAGCCGGTTATTCTGGAAGGATTGGATTCAACATTAATTATGCTAGTTGTGGCTCTATTAATGATTGGATTAATAATGGTGTCTTCAGCTTCTATTAGTGTTGCAGATAGTAAAACAAGTACTCCATTTTATTATTTATATCGTCAGCTTATTGCAGTTGGCATTGGGTTAGTTGCGGCGATATCTATTTTTAAAATTCGACTCGTGTATTGGGAAAAATCCGGAATGATTTTATTAGCAATATCATTTGTATTGGTTGTGATGGTGTTGATTCCGGGTATTGGTAAAACAGTAAATGGATCTACTCGATGGATACCTATTGGAATTTTGAACTTTCAGGTATCAGAAGTCGTAAAATTATTTTTGATGGTATACGTGGCAGGCTATTTGGTTCGTCATGGAGAAGAAGTTCGTTCAAGTTTATGGGGTTTTATAAAGCCCATGATAATGGTTGGACTGGTGTGTATGTTCTTATTACTTGAGCCAGATTTTGGCGCGTCTGTAGTAATTATGGCGACTGTATTAAGTATGACGTATCTGGCCGGTGCGAGATTTGTTCAATTCGCAGCGGTATTGGCGCTATTTGAATCGGCGGCAACCTTGCTTGTGGTTTCCTCTCCATACAGGTTGGAGCGCTTAACTGCATTTGTAAATCCTTGGGCAGATCCCTTCGATTCAGGTTTTCAGCTAACCCAGTCATTAATTGCAATTGGTTCAGGTGGTTGGTCTGGCACGGGTCTGGGTGGTAGCGTGCAAAAATTATTTTATTTACCTGAAGCACATACCGATTTCCTGTTTGCGGTATTAGCTGAAGAGCTTGGTTTAATTGGTGTGGTTGTTGTGATTGGATTATTTGCAGCCCTGGTTTTTAGAGCATTTATGATTGCTAGAAAAGCTGAGTCATGTGGTAATCAATTTGCTTCTTATTTGTCATACGGAATTGGAGTCTGGTTGGGATTACAGGCGTTTATAAACATTGGTGTCAATATGGGTGTTTTGCCAACTAAAGGATTGACACTACCACTGATGAGTTATGGCGGAAGTAGCCTGATTGTTGTTAGTGCATCTATTGGTTTGTTACTGCGAATTTCCTATGAATGTTCGAATGGTCAGGCAATGACAAAGAAAGTGTCGACTAAAAAAACAAAAGTCAAATCACCTCGAGCAACTAGAAAAAGTAAGAGTGTTAAAGATTTAATTGGGGAGGCAGCATGAGTAATGTGTTGACTCGTCCAGTGATGATAATGGCCGGTGGTACTGGTGGACATGTGTATCCAGCGTTAGCAGTAGCTGATGAGTTAATGCGGCGTGGGATACCTGTGGTCTGGATGGGTACTAAAAAAGGGATTGAGGCTCGTTTGGTGCCAGAAGCAGGAATAGAAGTTGACTGGCTAGGAATGAGTGGCTTGCGCGGCAAAGGTGTTTTGACTCTTTTACTTGCTCCATTAAAAATAATTTTAGCCTGTTATCAAGCGTTGAAAATATTAATGAACAGAAAGCCATCTGTAGTTTTAGGTATGGGCGGTTTTGTTTCCGCGCCGGGTGGTGTAATGGCCTGGTTAACGCGTATTCCTTTGTTAATACATGAGCAAAATGCTGTGCCGGGCATGAGTAACCGTATACTTTCAAAACTGGCGAATAAAGTAATGGAAGCTTTTCCTCATAGCTTTAAAACAAACTCAACACATGTGGGCAATCCAGTACGAAAAGAAATTGCAAACCTGGCGATACCAGAAGAAAGGTTTGCAAATAGAACAGGTGCATTAAGAGTATTAGTATTTGGTGGAAGCTTGGGTGCAGCCAGGTTGAATGAGCTAGTTCCACAGGCATGCGCAAAATTGGCAGGCAAAAAAGAATTAATTATAAAACATCAGGCGGGTGCTGGTAATTTTGAGCAGGCAAAATCAAATTACGCACAATTTGGAATCAAGGCAGATGTGCTCGAATACATAGATGATATGACAGCAATGTATGAATGGGCAGATTTAGTTATTTGTCGAGCGGGAGCGATGACAGTGGCTGAAATTGCAGCAGCTGGAGTTGCATCGATACTTGTGCCATTTCCGTTTGCTGTAGATGATCATCAAACATTTAATGCGAGATATCTTAGCGATGTTGGTGCAGGTGTTTTATTGCAACAGAAAGATTTAGATGTGGATTCACTGGTTAATGCAATTCAATCTATTGATAGAGATGTAGCATTAAACATGGCGGTAAAAGCTAGAAAGCAGGGTATGCCGGAATCTACACACCTGGTCACACAAGCATGCATTAGCGCAGGAGGGTACGATGTTAATTGAAACTCACCCGATGCGTAAAATACAGCGCGTGCATTTTGTTGGCATCGGCGGTGTTGGCATGTGCGGCATAGCAGAAGTTTTATTAAATCTTGGTTACCAGATTTCGGGTTCAGATGTAAAAGAAAATTCCGCTACTAAACGTTTAGTTGATCAGGGGGCAAAAGTCTTTATCGGGCAGTCTGCAAGTAATGTTGATGATGTTGAGGTAGTTGTAGTCTCTACTGCAATTCCAGCGGACAATGTGGAAGTGGTTGCTGCCAAAGAAAAGAGGATTCCAGTTATACGCCGAGCTGAGATGCTGGCTGAGATCATGCGATTTAGATATGGAATTGCAATTGCAGGTACACACGGAAAGACAACCACAACAAGTCTGACGGCTAGCCTGCTTATTGAAGCAGGTATCGATCCAACTTATGTTATTGGCGGCAAGCTTAATAGTGCTGCCACGAATGCAAAGTTAGGTGAAGGAAAATACTTTGTGGCAGAAGCAGACGAGAGTGATGCTTCATTTTTACTGTTGCAACCAATGGTAGCCGTCGTTACAAATGTTGATGCTGATCATTTAGAAACACATGATGGTGATTTTGAAAAATATAAACAGTCATTTGTAGAGTTTTTACATCACCTGCCATTTTATGGGCAGGCGATTATTTGCCTGGATGATGCTGTTAACCAGGAATTGTTATCAAATATTTCAAGGCCAGTTATTACATATGGAATTGAGACGGATGCGGATATAAAAGCGGAAAACATCACCTGCAATGGTATGCAGTGTCACTATGATTTACAACTTCCTGATTTGTCAGAACCAGTCAGTATTACCCTGAACTTACCGGGCAAACATAATGTGCTTAATTCGCTGGCTGCAATAGCTGTTGCGCATTTGTTAGGTGTTGAAGCAAGGCACATACAGCAGGCGTTGCAAGCCTTTGATGGTATCGGTCGACGGATGCAACAGTATGGTGAAATAAAAACAGAAAAAGGAAACGTATTGCTGGTAGATGACTATGGGCATCATCCAACAGAAATTAAGGCGACGTTAGAAGCTGCAAAAGGTGCCTGGAGTGATAAACGAATTGTTGTTGTTTTTCAGCCGCACAGGTATACGCGTACAAGGGATTTATTTGAAGATTTCAGCAAAGTACTATCAGAAGCAGATACTTTAATTATTACTGAAGTATATGCGGCCGGAGAAGATCATATAGCAGGTGCAGATGGCCGTGCATTGTGTGCAGCAATTCGAGCAAGAGGACGTGTTAATCCTGTATTTGTAGAAAATTTAAATGACTTAAATGAATCAATTATTGATTTAATTGAAGACGGGGATGTTTTGTTAACGCTTGGCGCTGGAAGTATAGGTTCAATTGCCAGTAAATTACCAGAGGCGCTGGCAAAATGATGGCAGCTTCAAACGTTTACAACTTCCGAGGTACATTGCAATTAAATGAGCCAATGGAAAAGCATACCAGTTGGCGTGTAGGCGGTTTAGTAGATAAATTGTATACACCTACAGATATAGATGATCTGGCTGATTACTTGAATAGCTTATCAGTTGATGAGCCAGTTATGTTCATAGGTTTGGGAAGTAATTTACTGGTAAGAGATGGCGGTATTCGTGGTACTGCTATTTCGTTAAAAGGATCATTGTCAGAAGTGTCTCTAATAGAAGAAGACATAATAAGAGCAGGTGCAGGAATAAGCTGTGCAAAATTATCACGCTTTTGTCATCGCAATAATCTTCTTGGAGGAGAGTTCTTTGCCGGCATACCTGGTTTGTTAGGTGGTGCCCTTGCTATGAATGCGGGTGCATTTGGTGGTGAGACATGGTCAGTTGTTAAATCTGTGACAACAATTGATCGTTTAGGGAATATTTATAAACATACAGCAGATGATTTTGAAATATCGTATAGATCGGTTAAAAGCGGGCGCGAAGAATGGTTTGTAAGTGCGGACATACAGCTTGAAATAGGTGATGGTGAAAAGGCAGCTGAAAACGTTAAAAAATTGTTAGAAAAACGCAATCAAACACAGCCTACTGGATTGCCGAGTTGTGGATCTGTATTTAAAAATCCAGAAGGGGATTATGCTGCGCGGTTAATAGAAGCATGTGGATTAAAGGGGTATAGAATTGGTGATGCTGTTGTATCAGAAAAGCACGCTAATTTTATTATCAATGATGGCAAAGCAACAGCAGCAAACATTGAGGAGTTAATCTCTTTTATAAAAAATACTGTTAAACAAAAGCAGGGTGTTGAGCTGCAGAGTGAAGTTAGAATTGTAGGGGAGCTTTCTGATGAATGAATTTAAGAAAGTGGCAGTTCTTATGGGTGGCTGGTCAGCTGAGCGAGAGGTCTCTTTAAATAGTGGTAATGCAGTATTACAGGCGTTGATTAATCAAGGTATTAATGCGACTGGGATTGATGTAGACCGAGATATCTGTAAGCAACTAAAGGAATCAGATTACAGTCATGTATTTAATATGATGCATGGGCGTGGTGGCGAAGATGGTGTTGTACAGGGTGTTCTGGATATGTTGCAAATTCCATATACCGGTTCAGGTGTATTGGGATCAGCCTTAGCAATGGATAAATTTCGCTGTAAACAGATATGGCAAGGCATTGGTTTACCAACACCAAATTGTTTGGAGCTAAGTTCACAGAAAGATTGTGAAAATGCAATTCAGCAACTGGGTTTACCATTAATGATAAAGCCGGTTTTAGAAGGCTCAAGTATAGGGATCAGTAAGGTAAACAAGTACGAGGATATGCTACCAGCCTGGAAAGCAGCAAAGGAATGTGGTGGGACGATCATGGCTGAAAAATTTGTAAAAGGTGAAGAGTATACAGCTGCAATTTTAGGTGATCAGGTTTTGCCAATGATTCGCTTAAAGACAGATCATGATTTTTATGATTACCAGGCAAAGTATGTTTCAGATGATACGCAATATATCTGTCCATGCGGTTTAGAGGCAGCGCGAGAAAAAGAGCTGGCTGTGATAATGAAGAAAGCTTTTGATTCAGTTATGGCAAAAGGCTGGGGTCGTGTTGATTTCATGCTGGATGGTGATGACAAGCCCTGGTTGATTGAAGTGAATACTGTACCAGGCATGACGGATCATAGCCTGGTTCCGATGGCTGCGAAGCAGGCAGGAATGTCATTTGAGGAGTTAGTGCTGAAAATTTTGCAGGGAGCGTTTGTACATGAATAAAAAACGCCAGGCAGTGAGAGGGGTAAAGAAAACTCAGCCTAATAAGCTTGGAGTGGTAGCGGATAGAATAAAGCCCTGGGTAGGTTTTATGTGGAAGCCAAAGTTATTATTACTAGGCGTAGTGTGTGGGTTAGCTGTAATTTTATATCAGCAAATTAATTTACAGCAGGTTTTACCAATTTCATCTGTAAAAATTGAGGGTGAGTTTCATTATCTTGATAAAGAACAATTAAGACAGCAGGCAATGCCAGTCGTTAATGGTGGGTTTTTTAGTGTGAATTTAACTGCTGTGCGCAATGTTTTAATCAGTTTGCCATGGGTGGAAGATGTGTCGGTGCGTCGTCAATGGCCTGATCAATTGTTGATTCGAGTAATGGAGAAAAAACCGGTTGTATACTGGGGTGATAAAGCTGTTTTGAGTGCTAAAGGTAATTTGTTTGTACCTGAAAAAAAGTTAACAGAAAATTTACCGCATTTAGCTGGACCATTGGGTTTTCATAAAACAATGTTTCAGGAACTGTCCCGTATGCAAGCATGGTTGTTAGAAACGGGATTACAAATCCAGTCTATGAAGCTGGATGAAAGACGCTCATGGACATTAATGATGAAAGATGGAATTGAATTGAGGTTGGGTAGAAAGAAGATGCATCAACGGTTACAACGATTTGCATCGGTTTATAAAAATAATTTTCAATCTGAAACACGCAAAATTAAGCATATAGATATGCGATATACCAATGGTTTTGCAGTAGCCTGGACTGAGGCATAAAGGTAATGACAAAAAAAGCAGAAAAAAATCTGGTTGTTGGGCTGGACATAGGGACCTCAAAAGTTGTCGCTATTGTCGGTGAAATAACTACTGATGGTGAGATTGAAATTATTGGTTTGGGTTCGCATCCATCACGAGGATTAAAAAAGGGTGTTGTAGTAAATATAGAATCAACAGTTCAGTCAATTCAACGAGCGGTTGAAGAAGCAGAATTAATGGCTGGTTGTCAGATTAATTCTGTATATGCAGGAATAGCTGGAAGTCATATTAAAAGTATTAATTCACATGGGATTGTGGCAATTAAAGACCGCGAAGTTAGTGATATGGATTTAGATCGTGTTATTGATGCGGCTAGGGCTGTAGCAATTCCTGCGGATCAGAGAATTTTACATATTCTTCCGCAGGAATTTATCATTGATGAGCAAGAAGGTATTCGCGAACCAATTGGTATGTCCGGAGTGCGTCTTGAAGCTAAAGTTCATTTGGTAACAGGTGCAGTGGGTGCTGCGCAAAATATTATTAAGTGTGTACGTCGTTGTGGTCTGGAAGTTGACGATATTATTCTTGAGCAACTTGCATCAAGTTATTCTGTATTAACTGATGACGAAAAAGAGCTTGGCGTGTGCCTTGTTGATATTGGTGGTGGAACGACAGATATAGCTGTATTTGCAGATGGTGCCATCAGGCATACAGCGGTTATTCCTATTGCAGGTGATCAGGTAACAAATGACATTGCTGTTGCATTACGTACTCCTACACAATATGCAGATGAAATTAAAATTAAATATGCATGTGCGTTACGCCAGCTAGCGAATGCAGATGAAACTATTGAGGTTCCAAGTGTTGGTGACAGGCCACCGCGTAAACTATCACGTCAAACTTTAGCTGAAGTGGTTGAGCCTCGTTATGATGAACTGCTTAGCCTGGTATTAGCAGAGCTTAGAAAAAGTGGTTTCGAAGATATTATTGCAGCCGGAGTTGTGCTAACGGGTGGTAGTTCGAAAATGGAAGGTGTTGTGGATTTAGCTGAAGAAATTTTCCACATGCCAGTACGTTTAGGCAAACCTCAATACGTTAGCGGTTTAGCAGACGTCGTATCAAATCCAATTCACGCGACTGGTGTTGGTTTGTTGTTATTTGGAGAGCAACATCAGAATAGTAGTAATCGATATTTTTCAACCGAAGGGGGAATGAAAGGCATATGGGAACGAATGAGAAACTGGTTCCAGGGGAACTTTTAGAAACATTGCCCGGATTGAGAATTCGGAAAAAACAAATTTTAATAACTAACAAGCTGACAACACAAGATTGTCTGAATAAAAATACAAATGAGGAGATAGCACATGTTTGAGTTGATGGATTCTGTTGCACAAGATGCCGTTATTAAAGTCGTTGGTGTAGGCGGCGGCGGTGGTAATGCTGTAACACACATGATGTCTACCGGGATTGAAGGGGTAGATTTTGTTTGTGCTAATACTGATGCGCAGGCACTTAAAAAAATTAATGGTGTAACCTCATTACAAATTGGTGGCAACATAACAAAAGGATTAGGTGCGGGTGCTAATCCAGAAATTGGTCGTCAAGCAGCTTTAGAAGATCGTGAACGCATTCAGGAAACTATTATGGGTGCCGACATGATTTTTGTAACAGCAGGAATGGGTGGTGGTACCGGTACAGGTGCTGCACCAATCGTTGCGCAAATTGCACGGGATATGGGCATACTAACGGTTGGTGTTGTTACAAAACCGTTTGTGTTTGAAGGTGCTAATCGAATGAAGATTGCGGCGAATGGTATTAAGGAATTGAGTCAGCATGTTGATTCACTAATTACCATTCCTAACGATAAGCTATTAAGCGTTTATGGTCGTGAGTTTGATTTAATGAATGCATTTAATGGTGCAAATGATGTGTTACATAATGCTGTACAAGGTATTACTGAGCTCATTACTCACCCTGGTGTAATTAATGTCGACTTTGCAGACGTGCGAACAGTAATGTCACAAAATGGTATGGGCATGATGGGCTCAGGTCGCGCTGAGGGTGAAAATCGTGCAAGCCTTGCTGCTGAATCTGCTGTAGCTAGTCCATTACTGGAAGACGTAAATATTTCCGGTGCTCGCGGTATCCTGGTAAATGTTACAGGTACCAACTTAACATTGGGTGAATTCGAAGATATTGGTGCGATTATTAATTCGTTTGCATCTGAAGAAGCAGTAGTTGTTATGGGTACAGCGATTGATCCAGAGTTAGAAGAAGAGCTTCGAGTTACTGTGGTTGCAACTGGCTTAGGGCAGCAAATGCAGAATATCAGTAAAGACTCAATGAAAATTGTGAAGCGAAATCCTGCTGGAGATGTTGATTACGGCGATTATGATAAGCCAACGATACAGCGTAAAAAGGCATCTGGTGACGGGATAGCAGGCTCTTTAGATGACGATATGCTTGATATACCCGCGTTTTTGCGTCGACAGGCTGATTAAAAATAGTGATAGCATATTGAACTACTAATATTCTGTTGAAAATTTAGAGGCCTGGTAGAGTTTCTATTTTTGTGTGCAAGTTGGCTGTTTTGGCTAAAAACTTGCCTATAATGCTTATATCAGAATATTATGTTCTTATTGTTAAAATTTATGTATAATTTGTGCGGCTTTTTTACCGCTAACGGTTAATTGCGCCTTATACATACAAAAAACTAGGGATTTCACTTGATTCGTCAACGCACTATAAAAAATGTTATCCGGGCAACCGGTGTTGGTCTGCATACGGGTAATAAGGTGTATTTAACCTTACGTCCAGCTGCACCAGATACAGGCATTGTTTTTAGGCGTGTAGACCTGGATGAGCCAGTTGAAATTACCGCTAAAGCAGAAAATGTTTGCGATACACAGTTATCTACTACATTAGGTGAGAATGGCGCAAAAGTATCAACTGTCGAACATTTACTGTCAGCAATGGCAGGACTTGGTATTGATAACGCCTATGTAGATTTAAGTGCAGATGAAGTGCCTATAATGGATGGTAGTTCAGGCCCATTTGTATTTTTATTGCAATCTGCAGGTATCGTTGAGCAGGAAAAAGCTAAACGCTTTATTCGCATAACTAAGCCTATTATCGTGGAAGAACAGGACAAATGGGCGAAGTTTGAGCCATTTGAAGGCTTTAAGGTTGCTTTTACAATCGACTTTAACCACCCTGTATTTGACGGTGCGCCACAACAGGCTGAAATCGACTTCTCATCAACTTCCTTTGTAAAAGAAGTTAGTAGAGCTCGTACTTTTGGCTTCATGAGTGATTTTGAAAAGCTGCGTGAAAATAATCTGGCACTAGGCGCTAGTCTTGATAACGCAATTGGTGTTGATGAATACCGAGTTCTTAATGAAGATGGCCTAAGGTACCAGGACGAGTTCGTTAAACATAAAATACTCGATGCAATTGGTGACTTATATCTATTAGGCCATAGCTTAATTGGTGCTTACTCTGGTTTCCGATCTGGTCATGCACTAAACAACAATTTGCTAAAAGCACTTATTGCAAATCCTGATGCATGGGAAGAAGTCACTTTTGAGGAAGATGAAGCCGTATCTCCTATTTCTTATGCCCAGCCAGTACATGCATAATTAATTGCTGTAATATTTAAATGAAAAAAAGGCCCTGATTGAATCAATCAGGGCCTTTTTATTTGTTTTGCTATTTTTTTGTTCTTTTGGAGAGTTTCTTCATAGCATATTTCAGTTGAGGATCAGATATGCACTCTGCAGTTCGGCCGATAATTTCGGCACTACTCTTACTTAAGACTCTACCTGGAGGCGTTTCGGGCGCAATATAGCGTTTTGGTGGGGCAAGTTTTATCTTAATTCTAGAAAGCTCGATTCCAGTATGTTGCTCTAAGGCTTCAAGCATTGGTTGAGTGAACATGCGCAGTCGTGTTTGCCATACAGGGGAGTCTGTTAATACGACTAACTGATTTTCGCGAATACCGGCAACGTTAATATGATCATGGCAATCTAATGGAAGAGCCGCTTTAATGGCTATATTCATTTTTTGCAGTTCCTGGGCTTTAATGAGTAAGCGCTGCTGCAGTTTGCCAGAAAGGTTTTCCATAGGATTTCGATTATTAGGATGATAAGCGGTTTATTTTAAAGAGTGAAGGGCGCGCTTGCACCAAGAATCTAAAGAAATACGCATTTTACGGTAAAGTTCTATAATCCAAACGGGTAATATGCTATGTTCTGACCTATATTTTTGTTTATGATCTTTTCTTAGGTTCTTCATTACACATTAGTTTTTCTGTATGGATATTATTTTACTAAGTAAATTTAGAGGGCGTCCTTGTCGAGTCCAGATAGGTAGCCCCGTGCAGCTTATGCTGCTGTCTGTGTTTGCTTTGATATTTGCATCAGGTTTAGGCTTGTTTGGCTATTGGATGGGGCAGTCACAGGCCTCTTCATCTAGCATTAGCTCTATTCAGCAGGAAATTAAGCTGCAACGCGATTTGATAAGTCAAACCCGGTTTAATGCGCGTGCAGATATTGATGCTTTAGCCGCAAGATTAGGTGAAGTTCAGGCCCATGCTATGCGACTGAATGCCTTAGGCCAAAAGTTAGTTACGATAGCAAAGCTTGATCGTGGTGAGTTTAATTTTGAAGCGTCCCCGGGGTTGGGTGGGCCAGAAGAGCCAGGTATGCAGGAACTGGATTTTGGTAGTGAGATTGACGAAGTCATTTTAGAGCTGGAAGATCGTGAGCAGCAATTGGGCGTGCTTGAAAATATCTTGATGAGCAGTCACATGCAGGAAGAGGTTTTCCCAGAAGGGCGCCCCATTAAGCGTGGCTGGATTTCATCTTATTACGGCACAAGAACAAATCCATTTACGGGTAAGCTGCAATTTCATAAAGGTATGGATTTCGCCGCGAAGTCTGGTTCAGATGTTCTGGCAGTTGCTGGAGGTGTCGTGACCTGGTCTTCAAAGAGATATGGCTACGGCAATCTGGTAGAAGTCAATCATGGCAATGGTTACATGACCCGATATGGCCATAACTCTAAAAATTTAGTTGAAGTTGGAGACACCGTTAAGAAAGGTCAAAAGATTTCACTTATGGGTTCTACGGGCCGATCTACAGGGCCTCATGTGCATTTTGAAGTATTAAAAAATGGGCGTCAGATTAACCCACAAAAGTTTGTTCAAAGGCGATAATCGCCATATCTCGCAATTTAACGCTTTTTTAACATTCAATGCTTAAGCCTCCCGGCTTTCTAGGGCATAATACCTATCTCATTTTATAAGCACTTTGTAAGTAATAAGGATACACAATGGCATCCACTTTAATGCGAAAAATATTTGGCAGTCGCAATGATCGCCAGGTTAAAAAATATCGCAAAATAGTTAATAAGATTAATCAGCTTGAACCTGGTTTAGAAGGTTTATCAGATGAACAGCTGGGTGCCAAAACAGTTGAGTTTCGTGAAAGACTGGGAAAGGGTGAAACACTAGATTCATTATTACCAGAAGCATTTGCCACCGTTAGAGAGGCGGGACGCCGTGTGCTTGGAATGCGACACTTTGATGTTCAGATGATTGGTGGCATTGTACTACATAACGGCAATATTGCTGAAATGAGAACAGGTGAAGGTAAAACCCTGGTAGCGACACTGGCCACGTATTTGAACGCGTTACCCGGAAATGGTGTTCATGTCATTACTGTTAATGATTACCTGGCTCAACGTGATGCAGAGTGGATGGGAAAGCTTTATGCCTTTTTAGGTATGAGTACAGGTGTTGCTATTTCAGGAATGGATCCTTTAGAGAAAAAGCAGGCATATGCTGCTGATATAACTTATGGCACAAATAACGAATTTGGTTTTGATTATTTACGCGACAACATGGCGTTTAGTATTGATGAAAAAGTGCAGCGTAAATTACATTTTGCGGTAGTTGATGAAGTTGACTCAATCCTGATTGATGAAGCCAGAACACCATTGATTATTTCGGGTCCTACTAACGATAATTCTGATCTCTATGTAAAGTTTAACGAATTAGTTAAAGAACTCGAATGTGGAGTAATGCCAGAGTCGAAAGAAGAAGAGCCTACAGGTGACTACACGGTTGATGAAAAGAATAAACAAATTCAGATCACCGAGGCGGGCCATGAAAAAGTTGAGCAGCTGCTGATTCGCGAAGGCATATTAGATGAAAATGATAGCCTGTATAGCGCAACAAATATTAACTTACTTCATTATTTGAACGCTTCTATCCGTGCCAATGTTATTTATCAGAAGGATGTGCATTATATTGTTCAGGATGGAAAGATAGTCATTGTTGATGAGTTCACAGGGCGCACAATGGAAGGGCGACGTTGGTCAGATGGCCTGCACCAGGCGATTGAGGCAAAAGAAGGCGTTAACATTGAAAATGAAAATCAAACATTAGCGTCAATTACGTTCCAGAACTACTTCCGTTTGTATGAAAAATTATCTGGTATGACCGGTACAGCAGATACAGAAGCATTTGAATTCCAGTCTATTTATGGGCTGGAAGTGATGGTGATCCCAACTAATGTGCCGGTTGCAAGAAAGGATTATGGGGACCTAATCTATCTCACGGAAGAAGAAAAATTCAACGCTATTGCCGCTGATATTCAGGACTGCATTAAGCGTAAGCAACCTGTGCTTGTAGGTACTGCTTCTATTGAGGCTTCAGAGCATTTGTCAGGGTTATTGAAAAAGTTAAATATTGATCACAATGTATTGAATGCTAAGCAGCATGAGCGTGAAGCGCTTATTATTGCAGAAGCCGGTGTTCCAGGTGCAGTGACAATCGCTACAAATATGGCAGGTCGTGGTACGGATATCGTTCTAGGCGGTAATCTTGATGTTGAAATAGCGGCAAAAGGCGAGATTACAGAGTCAGAAAAAGAAGCTCTAACAGTTGAATGGCAAAAACGGCATGACGATGTGCTGACATTTGGCGGTTTACATGTAATCGGTAGTGAGCGTCATGAATCACGCCGTATAGATAATCAGTTACGTGGTCGATCTGGTCGTCAGGGAG
>Ga0316207_10002837_pt1 | contig 17080 bp, 14 predicted proteins | sample 6weekpyrite_MG_FD_204943 | JGI IMG/M metagenome (GOLD analysis project Ga0316207, IMG submission 204943) | Microbial mat bacterial communities from mineral coupon in-situ incubated in ocean water Damariscotta River, Maine, United States -... | ecosystem: Environmental > Aquatic > Marine >...
CCGCATATAATCGGCTGCTGCTAAAATGTCGCCGACATTTGAGGTGAAATTTGTGTTGGAAAAATTACCGTCGCTTTGGCCGAGGCCAGTAAAGTCAAAACGGAAAACAGCAATGCCATCGTCATTCAAAGCACGAGAAATCCGGTTTACAGCAGATAAATCTTTGCTGCAGCTAAAGCAGTGAGCAAAGAGGCCGTAGGCTCTTATATCGCTGTCAGGTAGGTCAAGGCGAGCAGCAAGCTCATGCCCACGCGAACCTGTAAAAGTAACTTTCTCATATGCCATGTTCGCATCTCCTGTTGCGATAGCCGAAGTGGAACATCTAGTGAGACACTAACATAGTTTCCATAGCCCTAACAAAAATTTGATTTACCAAGATTGGGTTGATTTCGGTCAAGGCAATTTATGCAGGTCACTTTATCACAATATAGAGCCAGTAAAGGATATGTGAAAATGTCTAAAAAAATAGCTATTTTGCGTGGCCACCCAGACCCTGCTCAAAACCACTTTTGTGATGCAATTATTGAACACTATAAGCACGGCGCTGAAGAGGCAGGACATGTTGTGCAGGTTGTTGACGTTGCCTCTTTGGATTTTTCTATCCTCAGAACCAGTGAAGAATGGACCAGTGGCACGGTAGCGCCGGGGTTAGAGGAGGCGCAAGACACCTTCTTTTGGGCTGACCATATTGTATTAGTTTACCCGTTATGGCTGGGGACAATGCCCGCACTTTTTAAAGCTTTTCTGGAGCAAGTTTTGCGGGCGAAGTTGAACAGTGACGGTGAAGGGAATCCTGTAGCTTGGCGCAAGCTGATGCAAGGTACATCGGCGCGCATCATTATTACCATGGGGATGCCTGCTTTGTTTTACCGAGTGTTTTACCGGTCACACGGGCTGAAGGTTTTGTCACGAAACATTTTATCGACTATTGGCGTTGGGCCGGTGCGTTCTACATTGTTTGGCCTGATTGAGAATGTCAGCCAAGCCAAACGAATGAAGTGGCTAGATAAAGTTCAAAAGCTAGGCATGGCGGCGAAATAGCAAACCGCTTACCGGGCGTTTAACGCGGCCCCCATTTCACGGATAGCATCAATTTTGCTGTTCAAGGGTATCCAGTCATCGCGTTCGGCTATATGCGCCCAAAGTGCCTCCACTTCATCAATCAACATAGTGCAGGGAGTGTCTTTCTGGAAATACGCAGTATCAAGAGCGCCAGGGTTGATGGGGGCATAGCTACTCAGTGCCGTCACCATCTCAGTGGCACTTTCATTTTGGTAGCGGGTTCCTTCCGGGCCTTCTTGCGTACGTGCTTTACTGAGGCCACCGCCGTACCAATCAAAGAAAAAGCGCTCATATGGTATTTTCTCTGAGGCCATAAATTCATTCACCAGCTTTAAAAGTGCATCGTCCGTTTTTGTATCTTTGGATTTAATGCCAAGTCGTTTCAGCAGTTTTTCGCGGATGGCGTTTAGATAAGTGGTTGGGAATGCTTTAAGCACTTCCTTAAGCGCACCTTCCTCGGCGATATCCGCAAGGGAACCGCCCAATTGATAGACGTTCCAATGAAGTGCATCTGGTTGGCGGCCAAAGGCATACAGGCCAGTTTCATCAAAATAGGCGGCGGTAAAGCTTAAATCGAGCGTGGGTACGAACCGCCACGGCCCAAAATCAAATATTTCGCCGGTGATGTTGATATTGTCTGTATTGAGAACCCCGTGCACAAACCCCGCTGCCATTAATTCTGCCGCCTGAACTGCTACGCGCTCGCATACAAGCGATAAAAACTGAAGGGCACGGTCTGCTTCATTTCCTTTTGTTTCGATATCGTAATAATTTACCAAGCAATAGTCTACCAGTCGCATAAGTCGTTCTGTATCAGAGAAATAGGCATGCCGCTGAAAGGTGCCAATGCGGATATGGCCGTGATTTAACCTTACCATTACGGCAGAGCGGGTGGGGGAGGGCTCATCGCCACGGTGCAAGCTCTCACCAGTTTCAATAATGGATAGAGTTTTCGAGGTGTTGGCCCCCAAAGCTTCAAGCATTTCGGTGGCCATGATTTCACGTACAGCGCCTTTTAAAGTTAGTCGGCCGTCACCAGACCGGCTGTGAGGCGTGGTGCCACTACCTTTTGTGCCAAGGTCCATAAGTCTGTTATTATTATCGCGTATTTGGGCATGTAGAAACCCCCGGCCATCACCTATCTCCGGGTTATAAACACGGAATTGGTGGCCGTGATATCGCTGTGCCAAAGGCTCCATAAGGTTACCGGGCAAAGGTTCAAAGCGCCCAAAATATTGCAGCCACTCTGTGTTAGATAGGGTATCTAACCCAATAGTCTCGGCAGCATTGTTGTTTCGGTACCTTAGGATAGCCTCAGGGAAGTTTGCAGCTTCCACCGGGTCGCCGAACCCTTGCCCTAGGGTAAGGAAGGCTGGGTCAGCCTTATATGTGGAACCAATTGCCATTAGTCAGGGAAACCCCAGCTAATGTGGTTTTCTATTGTGGGGCGGGGGCGCTCAGTCGGGTTGCGGTCAGCATGGTTTCCAAAAAATAGGAAGCCAGCGATTTTTTCACCCTCTGCCAAGCCGAGGCCATTTGTGACCGTGGGGCTGTAACTGGCCCAGCCTGTAAGCCACTGACTGGCATAGCCAAGAGCCGTTGCTGCAATCAGCATGTTTTGGCAGGCTGCTCCAATGGAAAGCTGTTGTTCCCACAGGGGTATGGCACGCTCTGTTGAGGGGCTGTGAATAGCAACGATAAGGACAGGGCCTTGAGAGGCGTAGCCTTTCATTTTTTCAGCAATTTTCTCGCTGGTTTCATTTTCAGCGACCAAACCTGTGGCGATTAGCTCACCGAGTCGGGTGCGATCTTCACCTGTTAGTACAAGAAACCGCCACGGCGCGAGCTTGCCGTGGTCTGGCACACGCATTCCAGCGGCGAGGATTTTTTCGACAGTAGTGTGGTCTGGCCCCGGGCCTTTCATGTCGCGCGCTTTAACACTTCTGCGGCGCATTAATAAATCGTATGTGGCGACATTCTCTGGGTTGAAATTTTCTTGCTTCACGGAATTAGAATCCTCAATGCGCTTTCTATTGTTCTGTAAATTAGTCTATAAGCTAGTGTTGGTAGGGGATGACACTAAGCCTTTGATGGTTGGGAGAAAAGCTGTGTTAAGAAATATTTTTGTGATCGCGCTTATGTGCGTCAGTTCTAGTGTAGTCGCTGACTCCTCCATTAAGGGAGTGAATGCAGAGGCTGCGGTTGACGCTGAGCTAGGATTGCGCTTGCCAGATGGCTTTAAAGCCACGGTTTTTGCTGATCAGGTTGGCCGGGTGCGCCACATCGTGGCAGCAGATAATGGCTGGCTGTACGGTGCATTAGCGCGGCCAAAAGACGGCATGGGTGCTATTGCGCTAAAAGACAGCGACGGTGACGGCGTTGCGGAAGAAACAATATATTTTGCAAAAGGCCTGAAAGGTACAGGCATTGGGATATATGATGGCCATCTGTATTTTGGTACAGACGTTAGCATCTTGCGGTGGAAGCTACCTGAAAGCGGTGAACCTAAAACGGGCCCTGAGCTAATAGCTCATGGTTTTGCTGAGAAGCGCCAGCATGCAGCGAAAACTTTTGCTTTTGATGGCAAAGGCGGCCTGTATGTAAATGTGGGTGCCCCTTCAAATGCCTGCATGGAAAAAATGCGCACTAAGGGCTCGAAGGGTATGGAACCTTGTCCTATCCTTGAAGAGTTTGGTGGTATTTGGAAGTTTGATGCCTCAAAGACGATGCAGCACCAGCAAAAAGAAGGTGTGCGCTATGCTACAGGCATTAGAAACGCAGTAGCACTTGATTGGAATGCACGGGCAGATAGCCTTTATGTTGTGCCTCATGGTCGTGATCAATTAGCTGAATTCTTCCCTGAATATTATTCTGTAGAAGATAGCGCAGAGCTGCCAGCCGAGGAATTCCATAAGGTTGCTGAAGGCGCTGACATGGGCTGGCCCTATAGCTATTTTGACCACCGTAAGGGCAAGCGTATGATGATGCCTGAATATGGCGGTGACGGTGAAAAGCTATCAGACAGAGGCCAAATGCCACTTGTTGGCTTCCCTGGGCACTGGGCACCGAATGATTTGCTGTTTTTGAAATCAGACGCACTGCCTGAGGGGTATCACTTGGGTGCCTTTATTGGTTTCCATGGTAGCTGGAACCGTGCTCCAATGCCGCAGCAAGGTTACAGGGTGGTATATGTACCAATGGATGCAGCGGGTAATGTAACGGGTGACTGGATTACATTTGCAGATGGCTTTGCAGGAGCTGACGTAATCAAAAGTCCCCGGGATGCGAAGCACCGGCCAATGGGCCTAGCCGAGGATGCCGCTGGCGCGCTTTATATTTCTAGCCTGATGTCAGGTGGACGGATTTGGAAGATTACATATGAAGGCAATTAATCTTATGGCGGGGGCTGCGTTGTGCGCAGCCTCTACCTTAGTAAACGCGGAAGACAACAAGCAAGCTGAAGGCAAGGCTCTATACGATGCAAATTGCGGGAGCTGTCATCAGGCAGATGGCGGCGGCGTGCCAATGTTGCAGCCGGAACTTATTGGTCGTCCCAGGGCAAATGGCCCAATTGGCGGTGTGATCGATATGATCTTGTTTGGCAGCGATGCCATGGCCCCTAATGAAGGTGACTATTCTAACGAAATGCCGCCTTTCGATTATTTAACTGATAAAGAAATTGCACTGATTGCTACATATGTACGTACCCATTTTGAAAACAAAGGCGGCCTTGTTACTTCTGACGACGTTAAGCCTCGCCGCACCAAATAATGCCTACGGGCAAGACACAAACCAAAACGACCTAAAAGAATCCCAGAACCGATGCGAAGATTGCACGCCCGATGAGATTATTGTCGCGGCATCCCGTCTTAGTTTCGCTGATAAAGGTCAGCAACAGGTTGTCGTGTATCCAGCAGAGGGTACCTCAACGCGTTTGGACCAGCTTTTGAAATCTGTTCCCGGTGTTGGGCTTTTTAGGCGTGCTGATAGTTTTTCAGCGCATCCCACTATTCAAGGCCTTTCAATGCGCGGTGTTGGGGCAAATGGTGCTGGCCGTGTGCTGGTAACGCTGGACGGCGTTCCGTTGAATGACCCATTCGGCGGCTGGATATATTGGTCTGCGTTTGACCCTCAGACTATTGCGGAATTAAGGGTTCAGGCTGGTGGCGGGGCTGGTGCGTTTGGCGCTCAGGCCTTGGCTGGTAGTTTGGATATGCGCAGTGTTTCGGTACAATCAGACCAAAATTCCATTAGTGGATGGGTAGGTGAGAATGACGCTTACCAAGTAACAGGCGTGTTAACACAAGAATACGATAATGTTGGTTTGTCTTTGCAGGCTGGTCGCCAGAAAACAGACGGCGAGTTTTTGTTGGCAGAAAACCAGCGAGGGCCAATTGATGCGCGAGCAGCAAGTGAAATAAACCACGCGTCGGCCAAAGTGGAATGGCAAGGTGACGCAGTAAAAGCTGTTGCCAATATTCGTTACTATAAAGAACAGCGCGTTAATGGATTGTCGCTTGCATTAAACGAAACCGAGGCTGTAGATGTTTCTCTCAAGCTTTCAGGTGAGGGCTCAGGCTTGAAAGCTTGGGAACTAGTTAGCTATTACCGCACCCGTGACTTTGCCAATATGTTTGTTTCTGCGCGTGATGACCGAACCGTTGAGAGGCCGGTGTTAGACCAATTTGATGTGCCTGCCTGGGGGGCTGGGATGTTGGCACGAGTGCAGTTTGATGGTTTTGAAGTTGGTGTAGATGCCCGCCGGATGAGCGGCGAGACAAATGAGCGTTTCCGTAATTTAGGTGCAGGGTTTACCCGCCAACGCCGTGCTGGTGGAGATCAGTGGATTGTGGGCCTATACGGCGAACATGAGGGTAGCTCTGATAAAACATCTTATTCAGCGACTGTTCGTGTTGATAAATGGCGCACTTTCAACGGTGAGCGTTTGGAAACTAATATCGTGGATGGCAGTTTGGTACGCAGTGATGATGTACCAAGCCGGGGGGATTGGATCTGGTCTGGCCGGTTTGGGTTAGAGCATGAGCTCACAGGCGCTGTTGATGTGGGCGCTTCTGCATATAAAAGCTGGCGCTTGCCAACACTGAATGAATATTACCGGCCGTTCCGGGTGGTGAATGATATCACTGAGGCAAACTCTGACTTAGTACCAGAGAAGCTATACGGCATAGAGGTTGGCTTTGATTATCAGCCTTTGAATACCGCTAAGCTGAGTGCAACACTATTCAGAAATTGGCTGCAAGACGGCGTCGGTAATGTGACCATTGGCTTTGGCCCAGGCTTTTTCCCATTAGGTGGATTTGTACCTGCGGGCGGGGTGCTGCGTCAGCGGGCGAATATTGACCGGGCAATCACGGATGGCTTGGAAGTGGAAGGCCAGCTTCAATTGCAAAATGGCTGGGATATTTCCACAAGGTATTTGTATGCTCGTGCACGGATCACTAAATTTGAGGCCCGGCCTGAGCTGGTTGGTATGCGCCCGGTACAAACGCCGCGTCATAGTGTAACTTTGGCGGCTAGATATTCTGTTGAAAAAGTCAGCTTTAATAGTGAGCTACGCTATGCGTCTGGTCAGTATGACGATGATTTAAATACGCGCAGGCTTGGGGGCATTGTTACTGTTAATGCTGCAGCGGCATACCGCCTTAAAGATAAGGTTAGTATCACAGCGAATGTAGAGAATTTATTTGATGCGAAAGTTATATCTGCGGTTACGGCAACGGGCTTGGAAACGCTTGCGCAAAGGCGCTTTGCCCGCATTGGGCTGGAAGTGGGTTTCTAACGCGAAGGATAGGGCTTGGTTAGTTGATTTATAGGCAGTTTCAGGTTAAATAGTCGGCATAAATAAAATAAGCGGCAAAAGTGCCGCACTACGACAGGAGACTACCACGATGAAACTGATCAACGCTACCCTTGTATCTGCACTTAGCCTTTCTCTCGCTGCATGCGCTGTGTCTATTGGCGACGGCGACTATGATAGTGGATATGACAGCAACCATAGACACGGTGACTATATGACAGTCACTTTACCCTCAGGGGATAAAGATAGCTTTAGCTGCCCGGATGAAATGGATGTGTTTGTTATCGATGGGACAGACCAAGGCAAAGGTTTGGTGTATGGGTGCCGGTCAAGCGGCGCTGCGCTCCCTGCAAATAACTAAAAGGAAGGGTCTGGTGATGAAGGTATTTTGTACTCTTGCTGTAGCAGGCTTTATATTATCAGCGTGCTCGGTTTATGTAGACGGCGCGCCTATGGAGCATTACGGCCAAGGAGAATCTTCTCTAACCATTCGTGCTGATAGTGATGCGGAAATGACAGTAAAATGTAAGGATGGCCGGGAGCCTTATTCCAAAGGAGGCGAAAACGGCGAGCCTTTGGTGATGGGGTGCCGGGACATCCGCCGATAGGCATTAACTAGGGCTGTTTAATCACGAGTTTAAAAAGCCGGGGACACCCGGCTTTTTGGTATTATATCCAGCGACGTACATGTTTTTTATAATGGCGAAACTCATCACCGAAAGCCTTTTCCATAAAGGTTTCTTCGCGTTGAACCACGGGCCCTAACAGTAGATATGTACCAATTACTGACAGGATTGTTAGTGGGCCTGGGACCAGAACAGCGGCTCCGATTAAAAACACCAGAATCGCAACGTATATTGGGTTTCGGCTGTAGCCATAAACACCCCCAGTGATGAGGGATTGGCTTTCTTCTATTTCTTCAGGAATACCAATGCGCCAAGATTTTCCCATATCAATTTGACAAAGGATCATAAGCCCTATCGCTAGTGCCATTAAGATAAGTCCGAATACGGGGAGAGGCGAAGTTTGGGCAAAAACCAATGTATCAAGTGTAGGTATGAAGGGACGAAACACCAGATACCCATCAAGAATAACAGCGATCACGCCGAGCCCTATTTCTGCTGGAGTTTTCTTGCGGGCAAGAAAGGAAACAACTGTTACCTTTTCCACAAGGCTTAAGTAGAGGATGCGGCCTATCCCCCACATCAGGGCAACCGTGATAATGGCCAGAGGGCCGTACGTAATTAGGGCGTCTGTTTGCAGCATGAAGTATCTCCTGAAGTGATGAGTATAACTTGATTGCTAGAGACCATAAAATCCGTAGTAACTACAGAATCAAGAGGTATTTTATTTTAAACTAACAGGGGAGGGTTATTGGCATTATTCATGCATTGGTGTTGTGCGTATTTTAAAATGGGGAGTTGAGAATGAAAAATCCATATCAGGATCTGGACGAGACAAAATTTTGGCGCACTGCGATTGCTTCAAGAGCAGCTTATGAACAATACGGCGATTTATGGCAACCGAAAAATGAATTCACCAGGGAATCTAAAATTGTGGCATCAGGCTCGTGCTTTGCGCAGCATGTAGGGCGGTGGCTTAGCTATAATAAGTTCGATTTTCAGTCATCAGAATTAGATGATAAGCATAATTTTTCCTTTGCGACGGGAAATATATACACACCTGCTTTGTTAAAGCAGTGGCTGCAGATGGCGCTTGGCCAAATTAATTTAGACCATGTTTATGATGAAATAGATGGCAAGTTTATTGATCTGCTGCGGCCCTCTATCCAAACCGAAGGCTACGAAACGCTTGAGGCCCTATTAGAGGATCGTCAAAAGGCGCTTGACGAGATACTTGAGAAGGTAAAGGGCGCGGATATTTTTATCTTTACTCTTGGTTTGACGGAATCGTGGGTGCACACCGACGGCATTATTTATGCTATGTGCCCAGGCACCATGAATGGCAGATTTGATGCCGACAATCACCATTTCAAGAATTTCAATTTTGAAGAAACCTATGCCGCAATGGAAGATGCGTTGGCTTTGGTGCGGTCTGCAAATAAAGGTGTGAAATTCCTTTTAACAGTTTCACCTGTCCCGCTTACTGCCACGGCATCGGAAGACCATGTTTTGTGCGCGACGGTTTATTCAAAATCTGTTCTGCGTAGTTGTGCTGGTTTGTTGAAAAAGACACATGAAGATGTGGATTATTTCCCCTCTTATGAACTGATAACCACCCACCCTGATAATGTGGAGTTTTTTGAAGCCAATCGTCGCGAGGTGACGACAACAGGCGTTTCCTATGTAATGGCCCATCTGGAGGCCGGATTAGCAGGACGAAAACAGGTTAATAGCGGTGATGAAGAGGCTTCTGCAGAAGTGACAGAGCTGGAGGATACCCGAACGGCAGCAGAGCGAATTGAGCCTCAACGAAAAGTCTATGCTAATGAAGAGGCTGTCTGCGAAGAGATTTATTTGGACCAGTGGAATAGAGTTAAAAAACTAGAGAAACCACCTCGCTTCTGTTTGGTTGGGGATAGCCAGATGGCGATGATTTCAAACGTTCTTGAGGAGGAAGAAATCCCCTATATTGGCGGCATGATTATTAATGGAAGCAGTTGGGCGGAGCAAAAATTTCATCCGGATGAAGATGAATTTTTTGTGCCGTTGGAAAGTAAACTTACCCGCACTCTTTGGTCGCGTACTCTTGAGCAATTGGAAGCGTTTTCAGGTGAGGAAGCGACAAAGCCAATTATCCTTACCAATGTGGGTATGCATATCCGTGCTAGCATAGTGCAGCTTTCTACGTGGCTTAACCAGGGAGACAATGCTGAAAAATTTGATATCAGCCTTGGCTTGAGGTTCATAAATCATATCCGCGCTAAGCATATTACTGTTTTGAAGTATTTCGTGAAGGCTGGGTATGAGGTTTTATTGGTGACTGATCCGCCGCTTCAGAAGTTTTACCCAAACGCCAGCGCTGTTGAACCATTAGCCAATGTGTATGAACAGCTTTACCGTGAAATAATGCGCGAAGTGGGTGGCCAATTCTTACACGTACGTGACTGGCTAGAAAATAGTGACGGCATTCATGAGGGATACATTTCTTCCATCACCCTTAAAACGGGCGAGAAAGACTGGATGCATGGCAGTTATGAATATTACAAAAAAGTAACCACAAAAATCCTTGATATGACTGCCACAAAGATGGCTAAGGCGGGATAAATACCAGTGAAGTTACAAACCTCACAGCAACCGTAATTTTGGGTGGCTGTGAGGTTACGTTCTTTTCTTAGTGCTGTAACAAGCTTGTTATTGGTTGGGCAGCTTTTGTGCGGCATCTCGGATTGCTTGTACATCTTCCATTGTTACACCTTGCCCATTCCAGTCTAAGTCGCCAAGTGCCGTTGAAATGGTTTGAAAGGCGGCCATGGTTTCATCTTTATGCAACTTGTTTTCTGGGTCATTATAGCCTTTGTGTGCGCTGGTTTTGCTGATGATAATTCCTGTGGTTGGATCAATATAAATAAATTGATGATAGATACCTGAGGCCATGAAATCGCCGTGTGGATTTGATGGTGTCCACCACTGAAATCCGTATCCATATGGTGTGTCACTGCCCGGGTTATCAAAACCAGGCATTAAGTGCGGTGCAGACGGTGTGGTGCTGTCTTTTACCCATTGTTCGGGGACAACTTGCTTGCCGTTCCATTTGCCGCCGTGCAGGTAAAGCCGTCCAAGGCGCGCCATATCCCTCAGGCTTACCTGCAGGCCGCCCATGGCTACTTCCATACCTTCACCGTCGATCGCCCAGATACCTTCGTGCTCCATGCCAATCGGCTTCCAGATATTCTCTTCCAGATACTGAGTGAGTGTTTTACCGGTAACACGGACCAACATCATGCCCAAAACATGGGTATCAACACTGACATAATTATTGAAGGTACCGGGTTTGCGCTCTTGCTCTAATCCAATGGCGAAATCGTCAAGCGAACCACCTGTGGCGATTGTCATCGACATTACATTTACGTCTGATGAAAGATCGCCGTAGTCTTCGGTGAAGCGGATACCGGAAGACATTGTTAAAATGTCACGAATTTTGGTGCCATTATAGCCGCTTGCGGCCAGTTCGGGCACATATTTGGTGATAGGGTCATCAATGCTATCGATTAGGCCGTCTTCTATCGCGATGCCGATGAGGGCAGAAACAAAAGATTTGGTTACCGAAAACATAGAATGACGGTCAGTTTCTTTTTCACCCTGATAATATTCTTCGAACAGAATTTTATCGTCTTTCGCAACAAGTAACCCTGTTGTGCCGGTACGTGTAAGCAGTTCGTTCAGCATCTGAACCTTGCCGCCATATTGATAAATCATCGGCAGGCTTTCAACGGGCTTACGGTCAAACTGCCACGGTTCAGCAGTTTTTACGATAGAGTGAGGAAACTTTTGAGAACTTGATCGGAAATTTTCAGTGATTTTCTCTGGATCGTAAAATGTTGCCAGTTCGTAAAATCCCATAGCTTGCTGATAAGCAAAATATCCGCCAACGGCCAATATGCCAGCAACAGCTAATCCGATAGTTTTTTTAGTTGAAAGTGCCAAAGTATCCTCCCCAGGAACCCAAAGTATGCATCTATAGTTAAATAGCGCATTGGCGCTAAAAGCCCAGTGCGAATTCCGTCAACTGATTGATAAAGTGTGCAGGGCCTCGCCGATAATTAAACCTCGTATTAAGCAGAGGCATTGATGCGGAGCACATCCCCGTAACCATCAACGATTGCCATGCGTTCACCAAATCCCCGCTCCAACATCAATTTATGGATGGTGGGTAAGCGGTAGCAAGGCACAAAAGGCAGCATATGGTGCTCAATGTGAAAATTAACCCAATAAGGCGCAAACATAGCTCGAGCGATAGGCCCCACCAGTGTTGTTCGGCTGTTTTTTAGTGGGTCATCTAAATCTTCAACAGCAGCATGTTCAGCAATGTTACGTACGCGCAAGAATAGCTGATAGGTGGTTGCCATTGGTAGCAACCAAAACAGCAAGTAAAGATCAATCCGGCCAAATGCCGCTAGAGTTCCCGCTGAGGCAATATTAAATAAAAGAGGGCCGCCGTAAAAACCAATTAGGCGTGTAGATCGGCCTTTCTTTTCTCCCCATATAAAGCAAAAAATACTGATATTTGTGCGCAAAAACACAATGCCGGTTAGATCACGGAGGAATTTTCGCCCCATGCTGGCCTGCGTTACAGGGAAAGGTGTGTAGAGATAATTTTCAGGATCTTTGTCTGTGCGGGTGAAACGGTGATGTGCCATATGGCGTACCCGGTAAACATGAATATTTAAAATCATGGGCCATGCGGTTAACCACTGAGTTAAACGCTCATTTAGAATACGGTTTTTAAACAAGAGGCCGTGGCTACCTTCGTGCATTAGAATAGAAAGACCCAACTGGCGGCCACCAACCAGTATGATGCCAAAGAGCAAAGTAAAAATATTAGGCAGGTAAGCATACAGCGTCATAGAGCCTGCAATTATGCCCCAACAGTGAAGCAAGAGCCAAAAGCCCCATACATTGGAGCGCTGTCGCAAAGTGTGAGATTCCTCTTTACTGAGGATGTCTGAGGGTTTTATTTGTTGCCACTGGGTCGACACAGGTAGTTATCCTTCCATTACTTTCTAAAATAGGATGGGCAATACAAAAATCAAATGACTTGAATGCAATCTTGGGCCTTGCACATAAAAATGTAGGCTCTATGTCTAGAACTTGATGATAGGGACGGGGAGTATCTCATGGAAACTGCTGTAATGAAGGCCGAACAGGCTAGGTTTCAGATTGAAGCGAACAGTGGCATTTCGTTGCCTGTAGCGGGGGCGCTATATTGGATTGCGCTAGGCATTGCTGGGTATTTTGTGGAGCCGTTTATTTGGGCTTGGGTTGCCGCATTTACATCGGGGTTAATTTTTCCTATTGGGTTAGCACTACAAAAACCGCTTAATTCCCCTTTTATGAAGGTAAAGTCACCGCTTGCGAACGTTGCGCTACGTGCGACGATTGGTATCAATCTTTTATGGCCCATTCATATTGCGATTATGTTGAATGCTATTGAGATTTTTCCGCTTTCACTTGGTATTGGAATGGGGCTTCATTGGTTGGTAGTTGGATGGACGTATGACAGCAAGGCCTGCACTGTGCATGTGGTGTTGAGAACTTTAGCCGTTACGGCCCTCTGGTTTTTATTCCCAGCGCTCAGTTATACTGTTTTGCCGTTTGTAATTGCGGCCATCTATGTGTTGACGGTGGTGATGCTGCGAGGTGAAGTGAAAAGCAAGCAGGCGGCTGCTGAGTTGGTCGCAACGCCTCAATAATATTGGCTGGATAAATGGATCGGTTGGTAATGGTGTGAAAACTACTTTTTACCTGCCGAACTGGTATGTTAGCCTGTTCGCATGCCAGTGAAGATTACCTTTAAAAATGCTGTTTGTATCATGGGCCTCTATGTGGCCTTGGCTCTCTCCAACGTGGCCATCGCTGCTGGTGATCCTGCCTTGTTGGATAAATTGGTGCGGGCACCGTTGATCGGGGCACCAGCTCTATCATCTGATGGGCATTATCTATCTGGGCTATATTTTAAAGAAAATAACTTAGGCCTTGTAACCGTTTGGCATATAGACAGCGGATTTGAGAAAGGGGAAACACTCCCTTATAGCCGTGAAGATATCAATTGGCTTTCCTGGGTTGGCGGTGGCCGGTTATTACTGTCGCTAGCCGAGAATGGCTTGGTTTTATATGATGCCCATTTAGGGCGTCTACGACCATTGATTGATAGCGGGGGGCCTCGTCCCGGTGATCTGCCGCCCTTTATCCTTAGCCCGCTTCACGATGACCCCACCAGCATTTTGATGCAATGGGAAGATGAAAGCGAACCGGGCTTCCCAGCAGTCTATAAAGTGAATGCTGTAGAAGGCACATCCCATAAAATTGTTGGTGCGTGGCGGCCTGTTGTGCGCTGGTGGGTTTCGCCTGAAGGGGATGTAAAACTTGGGGAGGGTTATGACAAACGCAAGCAACTACTTTATAGCCGGCGGGCAGATGGTGGATGGCGAGAGATATCAAGGCGTGATTATTTTAAAGGGCCTGCCCACGATGTTTTGACAGTTGAGACAGGCGGCGCAACGGCATTAGTTTTATCTGCCCATGAAGGGGATACTAGGGCCTTGTGGCGAATGCAAACGGCGTCAGGCGAGATGATTGCTAAACTAGCAGGCCACAAACGGTTTGATATTGTTTCCGCGCTTATTGATCCAGTTACAGATATAGCCGTTGGGGCAAGTTATATTGAAGACAGACGCCGTGAAATTATTTGGCAAACTGAAGAAGAAGCAGAGCAAAAACGTATTGCGCGGCTTCTAAAGGTGGAAAGTGTTGAGCTGGTTTCTGCTAGCAGAGATGGCCGCCGTACCTTGTATCGGCACCGGCCTTTAAATAGGCCTGCCCTCTATTTTATTTATGATTATGAAACTGATTTGGTGACTGAAGTCCCTGATACGCCAGAATATAAAGCGCTGCCTGAGCGTAAGGTCAAAAGTATTGATATTCCGGTGCCGGGATTAAAAAGCCCAATGCAGGCTGTTTTATCAAACCCAGTGGAAGGGCCTAAAGGTAAGGCTGTGGTGTTGGTACACGGTGGGCCTGTGCAGCGGGTTTCAACAAATTTTAGTGCAACCGTGGGCTGGCTGGTTGCTAATGGATACAGCGTGTTACAGCCAAACTTCAGGGGCTCTAGCGGCTATGGTGAACGTTGGCGGCGTGCCGGGTACGCTGAATGGGGGCGCGATATGCAGAAAGATGTACGGGCATCAGCAGAGTGGCTTCACCGTGAAGGAATTGCGACAAAGGGCTCAATGTGTGTGATGGGGGGCTCGTATGGTGGCTATGCAGCTTTGATGTCTGCCATTATGGACGATGATTTGTTTGCATGCGCCGTGAGCCTTAACGGCGTCACTTCGTTACCGCATCTGGTGCGTTATTTAGATCAGAAACGATTTAACCTGTTAACGACACCTAGGATAAAGGGCAGGCTTTCACTGCGAACACTCAAGCGTCGATCGCCGTTATTCCGGGCCGACTTGGTGCGAATCCCTGTGCTGATGCTACATGCCAACAAGGACCAAAACGTACCATTTGAACACGGTGTGCTGATGGCAGAGGCTTTGCGGCGTAATGATAAGCCGCATGAATTTATTGTCCTTAAAGGTGCGGAACATATACTAGAGCGTGCCGCAGACCGCCGGGCATACCTACAGGCCGCTGTAGATTTCATTGGTGCCCATATCAGCGCTTCCAAGCAAAGCGCTATGCGGCATTGATCTTGGTCCATGCGAATGTTGCTAATCTGGTTTAAAGCAATGGAGAAACTTCTATCATAAAGAGGGGTATGCTGAGTTCCCTAGTCAAATTTCGAATTTTGATTATCGGGTACACCAACGTTTTTAAGATTGATCCCGTGAAACGTATAAATTTACAGAGCTTAAAGTTAATCGGTTTTTGAGGTATGATTTTAAGGCGTTCACTTTAAAGATACCAAGTCTACTAGACATTGAGCACCATCTTTATCTGACTCGATGTTTCACTTATTCAATAATAGAAAAAATTCGCCAAAAAATGTTCAATTTGGCTAGGATAAGGTCTAGATACACCAGCGTCCCTTCAGGAGATATGGATTGAACCATTCGGAAATTTTGTACGATATTTTGGTGTTTCTGGTTGCGGCTGTTGTTGTTGTGCCTGCGTTTCGGCGCATGCGAACAAGCCCTATACTGGGGTATCTTACGGCAGGTGTTCTTGTTGGGCCCTACGGGCTAGCTGTTATTCAAGACTCTGAGGCTGCCCACACGCTCGCTGAGTTTGGCGTAGTATTTCTTCTGTTTATGATTGGATTGGAACTGTCTGTTGAGCGCTTGCGTGCGCTTGGCCGGTATGTGTTTGGGCTGGGTGCATTACAGGTGATTGTGACAGGTTGCTTGATTGGCGGCGTGGCATGGCTCTTTGGTGCTTCCGGGGCGGCGGCTCTAATAATTGGTGGTGGTTTGGCGCTGTCATCTACGGCATTTGTGCTTCAGCTCCTTACCGAGAAAGGGGAGCGTTCGACCGAGCATGGGAAAATCGCATTCGCTGTCTTGCTTTTTCAGGATTTAGCTATCGTTCCGCTGTTGATGCTGGTTACTTTACTTGGTGAAGGTAGCGGCTCATTCCTAAGCGTTTTGAGTATGGCGATTTTGAAGGCGGCTTTGGCGCTAACCCTTGTTATTGTTATCGGTCGGCGGGTTTTAAAACCAATTTACCGTATCATCGCTGAAACACGCAGTTCTGAGCTATTTGTCGCAATCACGCTTCTCGTAGTGTTGGGCATTGGCTGGTTAATGTCGCTGGTTGGCATTTCGATGGTCTTGGGGGCCTTTCTTGCTGGCCTGTTATTATCTGAAACGGAGTATAGGCATCAGGTTGAGGCTGACATCCGGCCATTTCGCGGCATCCTGCTTGGGCTGTTTTTCATCACAGTCGGCATGTCGATAAATATTACGCTAATTATAGATGAGCTCTTACTGGTTAGCTTGATTGTGGTTGGCCTTATGGCGGGTAAAAGCTTTGTCATTGCAGCTTTGAGTAAGGCGTTTGGGGTGCGGGTTGGAAACTCTTTGCGTGTGGGCATGTTGCTTTCACAAGGCGGTGAGTTTGGATTTGTTCTTTTCTTAACAGCCAGTTCACTTGGCCTTTTATCGCTGGAAACAACGCAGATATTACTAGCCAGTGTCACACTTACAATGATTGCCACTCCTTTTATGGCTTTTGCCGGACAACATGTTTCAAGGTTTTTTGCGAATGGGTGGACTCAGGCCGCGGTTAGTGTTGAGGAAATAGACGAGGATGTGCATGACCATGTCTTGATTGCTGGCTTTGGCCGTGTGGGGCAAACTGTGGCAAAGACGCTTTCCATGAGTGGGATATCCTATTTGGCGCTAGATATGGATGCCGGGCGGGTTTCAGCTTGCCGCAGCAAAGATATGCCAGTATTTTTTGGGGACGCAAGCCAGATTGATGTGCTTCATGCGGCAGGGGCACGCCGTGCCAGAGGTGCAATCGTGACAATTGATCAACCCGAAGCCGCTGATCATATTGTCTCTGCCCTTCATGA
>Ga0316207_10002838_pt1 | contig 17076 bp, 10 predicted proteins | sample 6weekpyrite_MG_FD_204943 | JGI IMG/M metagenome (GOLD analysis project Ga0316207, IMG submission 204943) | Microbial mat bacterial communities from mineral coupon in-situ incubated in ocean water Damariscotta River, Maine, United States -... | ecosystem: Environmental > Aquatic > Marine >...
GCAACGGCAGGGCACATGACCATGTTAAAACAGACATTAAGCTTAAAGCCGGCAAAAATGATTGTACACACAGTGTATCAAAACCCCCGTGCTGCTCAACGACTTGCAAACTTGACGAATACTCCGGTTGTAGAACTTCCTTACACTGTAGGCGGGACAGAAGAGGTAAAAAATCTGTTTGATCTGTTTACGGTTACCATAGAAAAACTGAAAGGGGGAGCTGAGTGAACTGGACAGCTGTCGATATGGGAATACTGGGTCCCGCTCTACTCGCTGGTATACTAGTGACGGCTACCCATATACCCTTAGGTAGAAAGGTACTACAACGTGGCATTATCTTTTTAGACCTGGCCATCGCACAGGTAGCTGGCCTGGGTCTTATCATTGCATATAGCTTCGACTGGAAACCAGATGGCTGGCAAGTACAGGTGGTTGCTGTCAGTGCAGCTATTCTTGGGGTATTAATTCTGAATTTTACAGAACAACGTTGGCCGAAAATTCAGGAAGCACTAATAGGCTCTCTTTTTGTTCTGGCATCCAGTGGCAGTATTTTGTTATTGTCAACAAACCCCCAGGGAGGAGAACATTTAAAAGAGTTATTGGTTGGTCAGATTCTGTGGGTTAGTTATGATCAAATTATTCCGGTGGCATTTTTATATACCCTGGTTCTGGGGTTATGGTTTGGCTTTTTCCGTCGAGCATCTTCACTGCATTTTTATTTATTATTTGCTTTAACTATTACCGCGTCCGTACAACTGGTTGGGGTTTATCTGGTGTTTGCCACTTTAATTCTTCCCGCTCTGGCAATCAGGAATGTTGCAAAGTTTTCACTGGGCTATGGTTATTTAATTGGTTTTGTGGGATATATGCTGGGCTTAATTCTGTCAGCTGTTCTGGATTTACCCGCGGGTGCCATTATTGTATATGCCTTGGCATTTTCAGCACTTATAGTCGGCATACTTTTAAGAAAAAAGTAAAAACTGTATTAATTTTCATGCTGACGTGTATTTAGAAGTTTATCTCTGGTTGTAAACGAGACAGCAGTGTGAATTATCCAAAGTCTAGCCCTGAATTTGTTTACTAAACTACAGACAAAGGGAGGGCTTATCAATTTAGATCAATAGGAAATCTGCAAACGTCTATTATGTTTTTACATGCCCACTGTTTGTAACAGGAGATAGCACACCCATTACAATTGTCGGCAATCAGTCGACAATATTTCTACTATACTTGGTAGAACCTGGCCTGCCATGTCTGTATCAACCTGAAGTACATAAGCATATGAGTCACAGTAAAAATCCTGTTGTAGTTAGCATTACACTTTTTTTACTGTTAATCGTTTTTAGTGAAAATTCCAGTAGTAACAATCAGTTACAGATATTTGTATTACATTCCTATAGTCCGGAATATCCATGGACCAAATATCAGCATGAAGGGTTTTTCCATACTTATAATCTCTATACCAGCCAGCCTGTGTTATTGAGTACTGAGTATCTTGATACTAAAAGGAAAAACTACACCCTGGAATATGCGTCTCAATTTTCACGTTATTTGCTGGATAAATATGACAACTATCTACCTGATCTTATTTATGTAACAGATGATAATGCTACGCAATTTGCGATTAATAAATTACACGATATATTTCCTGATACACCGGTTATCTTCTCAGGTGTGAATGATATTAGTGTTCACCATGAAATAGATCGAACTTACATAACAGGCGTATTTGAGAAAAAGGAAATATTACCTAATCTTGAGCTTTTGAAGTTCATGGATAAAAATCTAAAGGAAATTATTGTTTTAGGCGATGGGTCAAATACCTACCAGGCAATAAAAATAGAATTAATAGAACAACTCAAACAACACCCCAATATTGATGCAACTTATATTGCTTCAAGGAAAATAGAAGATATAACAAATGCACTCGTCACTCGAGATGAAAAGTATGTGTTTTTAACAACAATAGGTGGAATGGTTGATTTCAAAGGTAAGCATCAAACTCTTCAGGAAACTATTTCAAAAATTTCACATTCTGGTAATTTTATTATAATCAGTATGGAAGACTCATACTTACTTGGCGGTGTGCTGGGAGGTTATGTTACGAGCGGCAGACAACAGGGTCATACTGCAGCAACATTGGCTCTTAAATATCAACAGGATATTGAAATTAAAGATATTCCTGTAGTACTAATTAGTCCGAATGAATATATATTTGATTATTTTGAGCTTAAAAAAAATAATCTAAACCTGCCTGCTACGATCTTAAAGTCTTCAATAATTAAAAACGAGCCACTTACTTTTTATGAGCGCAATCGCGATATTATATCAAGTATTATTATTGGACTTACAATCCTTATTGTTTTGCTAATGTCAGTTTTTTTAATATATATTTCACTAAAAAACAGACAAATTCATGACAAATCTAAAAAGCTTAAGCAACAGTCTCAAAAATTACAAATGATTAAAGAAACACTGACAAATGCACAGAAAATAGCTCATCTTGGTAATTGGGAATGGAATTTAGCTAGTGGGGAAATTTACTGGTCAGATGAGCTATATCGAATACTGGGTGAGCTACCCCAGGGCATTGATGCAAGTTTTGAAAACCTGATTGCATTTATACCCGATTCTGAGAAAAAATTAATTAAATCCACTATTGAAGCAAGTATAAAAAGTCATCTACCTTATGAAATTGAACATCAGATAAGTAGAAAAGATGGTTCAATACATTATGTGCGACAGGTAGGGGATATCCAGCGAAATCCGTCAGATCTATCACAATTATTTGTTGGTACTATTCTCGACATAACTGCAATAAAGCAGAATGAAATTTTTGAACGTGATCGATTAGCAAGAATTGAACGCTATCAGGATGCGCTACTGGAGTGGTCACGTGTAGATTATGAAAATTTAGACCAGGCGTTTGAACGAGCAACTGAAATTTCAGCAAATACGCTTGATATCTCTCGGGTTAGTATCTGGCTCTATAATAATGAATATACTGGTATACATTGCCATAATTTATATGCGCAAAATGTGGGACATGAAAAAGGAATGGAACTTTTCAAAAAAGATTTTCCCAATTATTTTAAAGCGGTTGAGACCGGGAAAATGATTGTCGTTAACCAGGCGCGTGATGATGAAAGAACAAAAGAGTTTACTGAATCGTATTTGATACCTAATGACATTTATTCAATGCTTGATGCACCAATTCGTTTTGCGGGGGAGGTTATTGGTGTTGTTTGTCACGAATACACCGGTTCAACTCATGATTGGAGTTCGCAGGAATTAGAATTTGCATCTGCAATTGCCAGTACTGTATCACTTTCTCTGGAAATACAGAAACGCAGGGAAATTGAAAAAGAACTGGAACACCAGGCATATCATGATGCGCTTACCCGTTTACCAAATCGTAGTCTTTTTATAGATCGTCTTGATCAGGCAATAAAACTTGCTGCACGTACAAAAACGCTGATGGCCGTCCTGTTTTTAGATCTTGATAATTTTAAGGAGATTAATGATTCTCTCGGACACGCAGCAGGTGACCAGGTGTTGATAAAAATAGCCAGTAGACTAAAAGAAAATCTTCGGGATATGGATACAATTGCCCGACTTGGTGGTGATGAATTTACACTTATTATGAGTTCTTTTCATGACACCCAGCACATTCAAGAAGTCGTTTTAAAGCTTTTTAAAATACTCCAACAACCTATGATGATCAACGATCAGGAAATTTATGCAACCAGTAGTATAGGGATTAGTCTTTATCCGGATGATGGTGAAACATCGGAGACATTACTAAGGAATGCAGATGCAGCGATGTACAGTGCTAAAGAGTCAGGACGGAATGGTTTTGAATTCTATACCCACGATATGACAGAACGCGCTTTTGAAAGGGTGTTGATGGAGACCAACTTACGCAGAGCAATGGAGCAGGAGGAATTCGTTGTTTATTATCAGCCTCAGTATGATGCTCGGAATTTAAAGTTAATAGGAATGGAGGCCTTGCTTCGTTGGGAGCACCCTGAAATGGGGATGATCTCACCCGCTAAGTTCATTCCTGTTGCTGAAGACACAGGGTTAATAGTTGAGTTAGATCGCTGGGTTATGCAGCTTGCCAGTAAACAGATTTCCGATTGGTATGAGGCTGGTTTACAACCTGGAAGACTGGCGCTCAATATGGCCACCAAACAACTCGAACAGAAAGACCTGATTGAATTTGTGAAGTCAACATTACAGGATTCAAACTGTAGGGCCGACTGGCTTTCCTTTGAAATTACTGAAAGCCAGATTATGAAAGACCCTGAGAAAGCTATATCATTATTGCTTGAGATTAGTGCATTGGATATAGAAATTGCAGTTGATGACTTTGGTACAGGGTATTCATCTCTCACTTACCTGAAACGTCTACCCGTTGATAAATTAAAAATTGATCAGGCCTTTGTTAGTGATATTCCCCATGATGAAGAGGATGTGGCGATAGTTCGAGCCATTATTGCTCTTTCTAACAGCCTGAGATTGAGTGTTATAGCAGAGGGTGTAGAAAAGCAGCAACAGGTCGATTTTCTGTTAGCTGAAGGCTGTTTTCAGATTCAGGGCTTCTTGCTCGCTAAACCCATGAGCAGTTTTGATATTGAAGCGCTACTAAGAGATAATCATCAGTAAGCAAAAAATTATTTAGACTACTCGCTCGGGAAATGGTATTTCAAAAAATCGGCTTAATTTCACATATATTTAAATTATTGACTAAACTAGCAGTTAAACTAAAAAGGATCGGGCAGTGCTGGAACTAACACAAGAAGTTAAAAATATACGGCTGTTGATTGTAGATGATGCTCCATCAATGCGAAGTTTGTTATCTGCTATATTAAAAGGTTTTGGCATTACCCATATATTTGAGGCCTCTGATGGTAAAGAGGCTATGCAATTTATGCAGAAATCGAATATTGATTTAATATTCTGTGACTGGGAAATGCCGAAATTAGATGGCTTGCAACTCTTTTCGGAACTGAAGAAAGATGAACAATTGCAAAAAATACCGTTTGTACTCGTGACTTCAATGGCCGAGCTGGATAAAGTTAAAATGGCAATGCAGGCAGGTGTAAAAGATTATATTGTTAAACCCTTTAAACAGGATACTATATTAAGCAAGATTATTGAGTTATTTAACGATACTGATATACCAAATTTTTAATTTATAATATTTATAACGAGTTACAGCTGACCCTCGAAAGAATTTGGGTAACTTAATATTTTCATTGTCCCAGTAAAAATACTTCTTTAGCAATTCACGCTATTTCTGAATCTCGAACTTCACCCACTAAAACAATATCCGGGTCCTGACCTGATACGGCACGTAATATTGAAGAGAAGCTTCGGCTGAGATTGTGTATTACCACACCCTGTAATCAAAGCCTGGTATTTATAGAAAATGATTAATATCAGGCCTGAGATCTGTGTTGTATCAGTTCAATAGAGGTGCACAAGCACATATATTGTGCAAGTTTTGAATTAGATCATATTTTCTTAATATTTAACGTGTATCCTGAAATAGTTTTAAAAACAATAGCTTAATATTATTTTTCAGGGTTTTGTGATTGGCACAATCCTTGTAGATTTATTTAGTGTGATTAATCATTATTTCATCTCTTGCTTCCAGTAGATAACAGGCGGAAGTAACCGTGAGTATAAATAAGTATTATTAATTCCAGGGGTGCATGTGACTATATCTGGCGTACAAAGACAAGCCGTCGTTTTAATTATTCTTGACGGTTTTGGTGTGAATCCGAGTAAACAGAACAATGCTGTGGTTGAGGCACCAACACCGAATCTTGACAAGTATTTTTCCTGTTATTCACATACACTTTTAAACGCATCGGGAACGGCGGTAGGTTTACCCGATGGCCAGATGGGTAACTCAGAAGTCGGGCATTTATCCCTTGGGGCCGGGGAAGTCATTCGCCAGGACATGGTGCGAATTAATGATGCCATTGAGTCAGGTGAGTTTTATAATAATCTCGAATTAACCAGGGCCCTGGAAAAAGCCCGGGCGGCTAATCGTCCACTGCATCTACTGGGCCTGGTTTCTGATGGGGGCGTACACAGTCATATTGAACATCTAATAGCACTAATTAAAGCCTGCAAATTAAAGGGTGTTAAACCTTTGCTACATATGATTACTGATGGTCGTGATACAGCACCCCAGTCTGCACTTAATTACTTATGCAAAGTGGAGCAACAACTAGGTGAAGCCGGTGGCAGTATTGCCAGTATTATTGGCCGCTTTTATGCCATGGACCGGGATCAGCGCTGGGAACGAACCGAGCTGGCCTGGCGCGCATTAGTTCTGGGTAAAGGGCAGATGGAAAAATGTGCGCTGAGTGGAATAAAATCAGCCTATGAAGCGGGGCATACCGATGAATTTATACGACCGATTTTGCTGCCTGAATTTGAAAAAATGCAACAGGATGATGTGGTCATCAGTTTTAATTTTAGAAAAGATCGTCCACAACAAATTGTTCAAGCAATAAGTAAAGTTGGATTTATCGGTTTTGATCGAGGTAAAGCCGAGTTACCGCAAATAACCTGTATGATGCCCTATAATCGTTCGGATCAGTTACCATTTTTATTTGAATCTGAGCGACCACAAACCACGCTGGGAGAAATAATAAGCACCCATGGGCTGGCACAGTTTCATTGTGCCGAAACTGAAAAATATGCACACGTCACACACTTTTTTAATGGTGGGCGAGCAGAGCCTTATAGTGGTGAAGCTCGTCTTTTGATTCCATCACCTAAAGTTGCAACATATGATTTAAAGCCTCAGATGAGTGCTCATGAAGTTGCAGATGCAGTGATAAAAGCCATGAGCGTTGGTCATTATGCTTTTATTGTGGTTAACTTTGCTAATGGCGATATGGTCGGTCACACCGCTAAGCGGCATGCGGTACTGGCAGCGGTTAAGGCGCTGGATGAAGAAGTTGGTAGAGTACTGGATTCGGCAGAAACAGCAGGTTATTCAGTAGTTGTAACTGCAGATCATGGAAACTGTGAAGAAATGGTTGACCCGGCAACGGGCGAACCGCAAACTCAACACACAACATACCCTGTTCCCTGCATGATTATGGATAAAGAAAACTGGACCTTATCCTGTAATGGTAGCCTGGCTAATGTTGCACCCACTGTGCTACAACTTATGGGTATCAGGCCACCGGTGAGCATGACTGCAAATTCGTTATTGCTTAAATCGTTTAAACGAGAAAAGACGAGGCCAGGTCTTAAGGAGAAACTGGATATGCAAGGGGTTGCTTAATATGCTTGTACAAATTTATTATGTATCATAAGTCATAAGAAAAAAGCCGATAATTTTACTACTCAGTCCCTGAGCTATCCCCACGAAAATTATTTAAATGCAAAAAGCATATTGTTCGCAAATGGCAGTTGCTGCGCATCCATGCGCCCACTGCATTAGTACTTCCTTGCACGTCAACGCCAAATTACGCAAATTAAAGCTAAAACATTAATAGTGTGCTGTTCGCCGAAGGCATGCAAACATAAATAATATCCTTTTAAGGCTATTTTTATAGCGCTTGCAATAGCTGTCGTTTTTACATCCCTTTGATCCCTTCTTTAGCAGGCTCTCTTTTTCAAAAGGATAGACCTACAAATAAGAGCAAAAGCATAGATAGAGTGTTTTACGCCAAAGGCGTAAAAACATAAAAACTTTGCGTGTTTTTGCGTTTATTTGCGGACAAAATGCCTTTTTTTTGTTTTTAATATATATTTCGTGGGGATACCTCAGACTCAATCCTGCATTACTTCACCAAGATACAATCCCAGTGCCATATCGGTGTTAAGGATATGACCAATTAACCAGTGCTCCAGCAACTCAATATCTTCACTTGATAGTGATTTGCCCTGCGTCTGAAATTTCTGTTGTAGTTTTCTGGCGCTTTCGATTAATTCCTGGTGCTCAGTCTTGTGTTCCAGGATACCCTCATAAGCATATAACAACATCAATCGCTCCTCGTGCCTGAAGTGCCAGATGGTACAGCTGAGTAATTCTTCTAATACAGCCTCGATATAATTTGCATCGTCTCCTTTCACTACAGAATGATTGAGGATATTAAAAAGCTCAACAAGCCTGCGGTGATCTTCATCTATTTCATCGATCTGGACACTTAGAGAGTTGTCCCAACTTAAATCTTTCATAATTTTTCTCCTATGTCGTTGTCTTTATAGATTTATATTTTTCATGAGCCTGGAAAAGCGATTAGAATTACCAGTCTTTACGTAGAGTAAATAAAATATTAAATAGCTTAGAATATTTTATGTTTTAAAATTAACAGCTGCCTAAGGCGGGGGGGCAGATGCTGTTCTGATATAAGTAATTATATACCACCGCACTACTAATCCGTTAATAACTATTGAGAAAATGGAATTATATTTGTAATCGACTGGTCATTTTCTATACAAGTGAAAGGTGTGACAATCGAATTTTATTAGTGATATCATTTGCCAGTGATTTCATTATTCTTCAATTTTATAGTAAATTCTGGAATTTCGAACGAACATAGATTTACACCTGATTTGTAGATACACAAAACTTCACTAATTAAAGGAAATAAAAAATGAAAAACTGGAAATCTTTAAGCATCTTATTATTAATTTTATCAAGTAGTGCAAATGCAGCACTCATTAATGAAAATTTTACCGCAACCGTTTTGCAGGGAGACTTCATCGGTACGGTCGGTAATGGATCATTTGCGTATGATGATTCATTAATATCTGGTATTGGTAATGAATTCATCAATATTAGTGATGGTTTAACCGTTAACTTTACTGCCTTTGGGCAGAACTTCTTAGAGAGTGATGATATTCAATATACAGATACGATGCCCTTTCCACAACTCAGTTTTGTAGATGGCGTAATTACAGAACTTGACTTTTTTGTTTCTGAAGTTGATGTCTGGGGTGTAAATGATCTTGGCCAACCGGTTATTATAAGCAAAGTACTCACAAATATTGATCAGGGAGGTGTATTTAATTTTAGTACCCTGGGTATTACTGCTTTGTCGGAAGGAGGCTATGAAGGTGAGTTATTTGTAAATTCAGATGTTAGCCCAATCCCGGTTCCTGGGGCGTTGTGGTTGTTTTTTAGTGGATTGATTGGACTAGCAGGGTTCACTAAACGATAATTCACACTTAATTTACCTGTTTAATAACCCGCATTAGTAATATAAAGAGACGATGATTATCAAGTATTAATAGTTTTGATATTTGTCATCGTCCTCTTTGTATTATAACCCGCATTTATTGAATTTTAATATTATTTTTCAGATTTTATGTCGTTAAATTCTAAATATTATAAGAGAAATAACGCCATGTTTTTACTCAATTTCTATAGAGAAAAGAAGTAGTTTTTATTTCTATTGAACTTGTAATGTAATAGTTCCTTCATGTGTGTTTTGTTCACCGCTAATACGATAAATGTAATTGAATGTGGCGGTATTGTCCTGTGTCGAGGCATGATCATTATAATATAAACCGGTATTTGATCGATACCAAAGTCCATCCGCTAATGAAGTATACATATTAACGTTGTTGTTATAATAATAGCTATTAGATACCGATTTAATTTGTTCATTGGTAGCAAGGCTGATCAGAAAAATTGAGTGGTGGGATAAGAGCGAAGGCGAATTAATGAATAATAATATTAATTACCCTCAATTAAATCGAAGTAGTGCCTTTGTTTGTAATGATGGGCGCTGTTCATTACCGTTATTCACAGCTGATTCTATTACTAGCATGTTAGAGGAATTTGAATAATTTTCAATTTTGGAAATTGAGGACTAACCCATCGAAATTGTACTTAATTCAGTTCTGTAATCATACTGTCACACAAATGCGTCATGATAACTCCTCGTTAATAGGTTTGTAATCTAATCGTAATAAAGGGTTAAGTATGATGTGCTCCTGTGGCAAGGGCATGGATGAAACAACACAGCAACAGGATTTGCAAAAACGATATCAATCGTTTTATGACATTCTTGAAAATAAATTGCTTACGCCATTTTATCAACCCATAGTTGATATGAATCGACGAACTATTCACGGTTATGAATCTTTAATTAGAGGCCCATCTGATAGTCTATATCACAGTCCAGTTACATTATTTGATATTGCAAACCGAACAGGCAGGTTATTAGAGCTTGATTTATTGTGTCGTGAAACCGGTATTAGTGGTTTTCAGGAAAAAAAACTGCCCGGTAAATTATTTCTTAATGCTACACCAGAAAGTCTGCTAGAGCCTGGGCATCGATCAGGTTTAACACTTGAAATTTTATTAAAAGCTGGAATTAAACCACACAACGTTATCATAGAAATGACTGAGCAATATCCCATGGAAAATTTTGATGTGATGCGCAGGGCGGTAGAGCATTATAAATCGATGGGGTTTGAGATCGCAATTGATGATTTAGGGGCCGGATACTCAGGCTTGCGTCGCTGGTCAGAATTTCGACCGGACTATGTAAAAATAGATAAGCATTTTGTACAGGGAATTCATGAAGATCAGGTCAAACAATCATTTGTACGTTCAATTCATGATATAGCACAGGGTTTAGGTTGCAAGGTGATTGCAGAGGGAATAGAAACCCGAGATGAATATCGAACGGTGTTTGGGATGGGAATAGAGTTAGGGCAGGGGTACTTTTTTGCCCGTCAGCAACGAACGCCGCCTTACTTTATTTCAAGTGAATTATTTAGCTGCTCTTCTAGACAGGAGTGCGGTTCACGTGCTAATCGTGTTTCCGAAAATATTTCTGCATTATTAATTAAGGTTCCGGATATTTCATCTGATACTACCCTGGAAGAATTACACTCACTATTTTTTAGCCGAGTTGACTTAACTTCTGTGCCTGTACTGGATGATAATGAAAAACCTCTTGGGTTAATCAGACGTAGTCATTTATCAGCAACACTTTCGACAAAATATGGAAGAGCTCTATATGGATCAAAAACAGTCATGGACTTTGTTGAAGAAGCACCTGTGATTGCAGACTGGCAGTGGAATATAGAGAAAGTCAGTAAATTAGTTACTGACAATATGCAGCTACATATAGAAGATGATTTTATTATTACTGAAAATGGTAAATATGTGGGTTTAGGTAAAGTTGTCCAGTTATTAAAAATGATCACAGACTTACAAATTAGAAATGCTCGGTATGCAAATCCGTTAACACTTCTACCTGGAAATGTTCCAATATATGAAAAAATTGATGAATTACTTAGTACTAAAAGTAATTTTTGTATTGCATACTGTGACATAGATAATTTCAAGCCGTTTAATGATGTGTATGGCTATGCAAAAGGTGACCAAATAATTAAAACCGTTGCTGATATTCTGCTACAACATGCTGATCATGAGTATGATTTTGTAGGACATGTAGGTGGTGATGATTTTATAGTAATTTTCACAAGTGAAAACTGGAAAAATTCGTGTCAATCTATATTAGAAAGTTTTGAAAAAATCATTCCGGATAGCTATAGCGAGACAGATAAATCAAATAACGGTATATGGGCGAAATCACGTAGTGGCGAGGATGGTTTTTATCCCGTGATGAGTTTATCGATTGGTGTGTTAGCGCCGGATTCTTCGTTGTATTTTTCGTATGGGGATATTGCCGAACTTGCGACACAGGCCAAGCGTAGTGCAAAAAATATTCCGGGTAACAGTCTATTTATAAAACATCGTGGGACACCAGAGGGTTTGCCGGCTAATATTAAAATAATAGAGTGTTAATAATACAGGTCAAATATCTACTGTCCCGTCGAAAGAAACAGATATTTGTTTAAGTGATACAGTAGCAGGTTTAAAGCTTATTTCGTTTTATATAGCTGACTGAAACAAACCAAAAACCATCCCCGTTCTTTACCCCCACTTTCATGTGGGTGACGTTCTTAGTCAGGCATCCTCCACTTAAGTTCATTGTGATTAAAATGAAAATTATTTATCAATGATTAACAGGTTTGTAAGGATCAGTCTTCAAGTTTATGTGTATCCCATCCAGTAATTGTCTTTTCTAAATATTATTTTCCAGATGTACCCAGTCAGCTCCCAGTGTGCCTTTCAAACTTTCGATATAGGCCTCACTGGAAACAATTTCTAACATACGTTTAGCTTCAGTTAACGGGTCTTCCAGCTTATTGTCGCTGCCATTTTTGGTTTCCAGAGCTTCATTCTGTTTTAGCTTAATGTAATCGATTTTCAATCGCCAGAGTTTTGCGTCACGTGCCTGTTTGTTTTTTAGCCTGTGCATATACCAGCTACTTTTTACCAGGTAATCATAGGTGAACATTTCACGTATTTCGGTATCTTCAATTGACTTACCATCATAATGTCCTTCGGCCATTATATGTAATAAGGCTCGTAATGGTGGGCAGGCATCATTAACACTGCCATCTTCAAAATAGGCTTTTGCAACACCCTGTTGTGATTCTACGATATTGTTAATACCATCTACATAGGCATCCATGTCCTGTGTTTCGGGGCGCAGCATGGCTTCGTCGAATACGATCATTGGGTTGTCGAAAATTTTCCCAAAAAAGGCATGCACAAAATTTTCGGTCATGCGATAACCCAGGCGACTGGCGTGTACTTTTTTACCCTGATGCTCAAAATCTTCCAGCTTTTCCAGATAACCTTTTTCTATAAGAAAGTTCGCATCACGGTCTTTTACAGATAAGCGACACCAGATCTCGGGTATTAGCATACTGATATCATGGTCAACGCGACGTTTGTGTCCTATATAACCTGCTGCGGTTGAGAATCCATCATGCCCACAAAGAATTGAGGTGACCAGCGCATTATTCAAATCAGCGGTTGTTGAAAGTGCATTAAATGGGCCTTTGGTAAGCGCGCCTTCAGAGCCTGCACCGGTGGTAGATGGTGATTTACCAGTAAGGCTGCAGATTAAATCCATAAACAGTTCCGGCAATTCCTGATAATGAATCGGGTTGTACACTGCCAGCGCCCGAATTCCTTTTGCCTTATCCTGTGGATTATTGCGTCGCCCCTGAAGTACGGCATTGACTGGGAAATGCACCGGGTCCTCAAGCGAAAGCCCCCGTGCTAATCGCGTAGCGGTTCGGGCAAGGTATAGTTCGACTGGATTGGCGAGATCGGGGCGTAATTGTAAATAGCGTACATTGGGTGATGGCTTGCCATTAACCAGCCTGGGCTGGGCAGAGGATACGAAATAACTACCTGCATCAGCGTTGGCCGCTTTATTAATAAGTTTGCGCATAGGGGAGGTGAACTCCTCAAAGCCGATAACATCTTCAATAAGTTCACGCGCATTGTCGGGTGTTAATGGTTCAAAATTAGAAATAAAGTTATTTTCACCTGCAAGATCCATTTCAGCCTGTTTATCCAGGCCACGATTAATGGCTTCATCTGGACGTTGAAATAGGCGTGTTTCGCAATTTGTCACCAGCTTAATGCTTTTATGATCTTTATATTCAGGATTTAGTCCGTGCACCTGGTGCATCGGTACAACGGTTGATGCGGTGATATCATCTTCCATCTGTATCTTGCATGCGGCGACGAAGTCCTGGCGTAATTTTAAAATTCGCCAGGTTCCATCAGAGTGCATACCGATGCGAAGATAACTGGCCTCGAGTTTTCTGTTCTTGAACTTGAGTTCATGCCCCGGATTTCCATTAACTTCATCAACTGAAAAATAATCACGCCAGTTATTACCCCATGCGGGTTTGTAAAAGCGTTTGATCATATAAACAATGGCAAGAATATTATTCGGTATGTCTGTCAACCACTGGTTGTATTCATCTGTATACTCAGTGGAAGAGGGTGTTAATAACTTTATTACTGAACCCAGGGTTCTTCGGCTGCTTAAAAGGGCACGGTCATCCATTTGCCGGGTGTCACGAAAGCGGTTTGAGTAATCATAATTGAAGATATTTTCTACATGGTTAAAATCATCTTCAATGTTACCAATAAATACCGGGCCAGCAATCATCAGGTCCTGTATCGATTTTGAAATTTCAGATTTTCCACCACCTGAAACGGTGCTTGGTTTGTGACAGAACGTCCCTTCACCCAGGGTACCCACCAGGTGCCAGCTCGGTGCATGGTGATGTTTGCGCATTTGTACATAAAATCCACTGGGGTAAACATAGGTTTTTTTGGCGGACAGTTTCAGGTGTGTTAATTCACCTTGATGCAACCAGCTGAGTTGCATCTCGTGCATATCAATTTTTGTATCTTGCGGAACATAAATAATGTCGGAATATTGTCGGTCAGTCGCATAGCCATTGGCTTTGATATCAATATTTTCAGATAGCTGGGCACAGAGCTTTTCAAAGGTTTGTCCGCTGGCGATATGCACCTGGTCTGGCAGGTAAATTTCACCCAGGTTAAAACGTGGATAAGCCAGCGCACCACCGGCGTGTTCCTCTTCGCAGCCGCCAAAAAGATTGGCTGAATAACTGATTTGAGACTTAACTTCTTTTTTACTGTAACCAAAATAATTGTCAGCAATTATTGTAACTATCACACCCTTCATGTCACGGCATACTAGCTTGAATGCTTCACCATCATTGTAAAGCTCACCCTCATCTTGCCAGCACATACCATCTTTGCGTTGACGCTCACTTGCCTCATTGAAATGTGGTAGCCCCAGTGATTTTTTGCTGAGTTTAGTTAGATGGGGGGCCAGAATGATGCAGCCACTGTGACCAGTCCAGTGTTGAATATCCAGGGCAGCGTCATTTTCAGGTAAAAAAGGATCGCCACCATTTCCAAATATAGATTCTACAAAATCAAGGTTTGCCACCAGGCTACCAGGAGCAAACATCCTGATTTCCAGTGATTTTTCCGGCAATACACCTTTAACTTCGGGGCGCACCACGGGTCTTAATAATAAAGAGACCCACATATTCACGGGCTTTTTCGTACCGCTGGTAATGGGGAGCTGCATGAGCTCATCAGGGGGTTGAAGTGCAGCCTGCAAAATATTGGCATAAGTCTCAACCGGTACAGCTCGTTTATCCGCTGGAACAGGTAAGCCGCCTTCGGCTATATGAAACACACCCTTAGTTGTTCTACGATCACTTTTGGGATTATGTAAAACCCCCTGAATCAGTCGATATGATGATAATAAAGGTGACTGGTAAGCGTTCGCAGAAAAGGGTAGTGAGATTTCAGTTGCCAGCCCCGGCTGTAGCAGGCTAAAGGTTTCACCGGGTAAATTGATGTGTGTCTCAACACCATTGCGTTGTAAATAATCATTGAGAAAGTTTTGTATGCGTTGATCAGCAGGGCAACGATAATTTGCCAGTAAACGGCGATGTTGACTGTAGTTTTTTAGCAGGCTATCAGCAACGGGGAGAAAGCTGCGATCCGTATTCATATGGCATTCATGACCAAGTGCCGATAGCTGTAAACAGATATGCTGCAGTTTAAGCTGGCGCTGATCGATGCCTCTTCTTTCAGGATGAGTGTATTCGTTGACGATATCTGACAAGCTTCTTCTCCAAGTGCTTCATGACTGGTGTTCAGAAACTATCAATTTAAAGGCTCAAAAACAACTGATTATTTCTTTTAACTCATTAAAAAGAAGAGGTTCTGACTATTAATCCTGTATTTACCCAATACCATAATTTAGGGAAACGGAATGTCTAAGGTTGTTGACCGGCTTAATATTTTGTCTGTAGAGCATGCCGAGGCTACTGTGTGAAGCCAGAAAATCGCCCAGATAACGAAGAATGATAAATGAGAATTATTAATATTATGTTATTTATTAGTTTCTAATGCCTTTAGCTTCTCCGTTTGCCCAAACACTGTAGCGAACTGTTTTAATGTTTTGCCTGTTGAATGGGCTTTTTTACAGTCTTGTTTATATAATATTTTTGCTATATCCCATTCGGCTTTTACGATTGCACCCATCAATGCAGTGTGACCTCGTTTATCTTTTAAGCAGGCATTAGCACCATGTTCAAGCAAAATTTCAACTGCATTTTTATGACCGTGATAAGTTGCCATCATTAAGGCGGTATAACTCTGTGAGTTACGTTGGTTGACCGGAAATCCATTATTTAAATATTCGGTTAAAACCTCTGTTGAACCAATTTTAGCGGCGTCAAAAAAGTAATTGATTAGTGACTGATCGGCCTGTACTGAAATAGAACTCATTAACAATAAAAGGCCAGGAAACAGTTGTTTCATGGTATTACTCCAGAATGGAAAATGTATTCTCAAAAATTAATAATGCTTAAGCTTTCTGATTTAAAACAGCGTCCCTGCTGCTCCTGATAGAGAAAATTTTTTCAGGAAATCATCTATTTGTAGCAATTTACTTTCAGGCTATTTATGAGTTAAGGTTTTAACCTTGTTCAGATCACCATTCACTGCTTTAGTGATTCTACTGCCAAAGTCTTTATCAGCCTGATAAAAGTAGCTCAGTATAATGTGCATGGTCTCACTGTCTCTTACCTGCCCGAGGTCACCTGCCAGATTTCTGATAAGGTTTTTCTTATCCTGCTCGTTGAAACTTCTGTACAACACACCTGCCTGACTAAAATTATTTTCCTTAGTAATTTTTTTCTGTTGGCTCATACCGGCCTGGGCCTTGCTGCTATAACGTGCATTGTCACTTTCAACAAGACCTTCCTTTCGGCTTGGCTGGTAGTTAACATCAGAGGTTTGACGCCCCTGGTTTCCCAAACCATCCTGGTTCCAGTTATTAACCGCTACTTTAGCCCTGTTAACAGGTAACTGCTGGTGGTTAGCACCCAGGCGATACATTTGAGTATCAGCATAAGAAAACACGCGACCTTGTAATAACCTGTCTTCAGATGGTTCTATACCAGGTACAGTATTTGCGGGTGCAAAGGCTGCCTGTTCTGTTTCCTGGAAAAAGTTTGTCGGCATGCGATTGAGTGTCATCGTACCTACCCTGGTCTCTTTCACGTTTAACCACATTTTGGTTGCATCCAGAGGGTTGTAATCAAGGTTCGCAAACTGGGATGGTTTTAGCACTTTGATATACAGAT
>Ga0316207_10002839_pt1 | contig 17030 bp, 17 predicted proteins | sample 6weekpyrite_MG_FD_204943 | JGI IMG/M metagenome (GOLD analysis project Ga0316207, IMG submission 204943) | Microbial mat bacterial communities from mineral coupon in-situ incubated in ocean water Damariscotta River, Maine, United States -... | ecosystem: Environmental > Aquatic > Marine >...
TTTATCATTATCCTTCATATCTATCTGTTTATTAAAAGCAGTACCGTCACTTTTTACCCCGCGAATGTAAAAATGATGCTTTTGAGTCACTGTATCTATGACCTGATCAGTATCACCCATTAGATCTCTAATAGTATCTTCTCTCGTTATGGTCTTATATGACCCATTATCAGCACTTGTAGGCGTGAACCCAGGATATTTTGCACTTAGGTTTTCCTGTATGACATTTGTTGTGATCGCTCTACGGGTCAGTTTTTCTTCTCCTAAAAAGAGATCTGCACCTGTTAGGTTATACTGTTGTGTAGAGTTAGACCCTAAAAATGAGTCCATATTATCACTATTGCCCTGATAGACACCTTTTTCATCAATAGGACGTGTGTTGACAGCCGAACCGGAAAACAGGAACTGCCCGTTTATAGAGCTATTTGCAATATTTTTAAAGTGTTTCTCCAAACCTCGAAGCTCCCCTGCAATAGCATCGAGTGAATCATCACTATGTGTTCCATTAGCAGCATTGACAAGAAGTGTACGCATTCTGTTCATAGCTGTTGAAAACTCATTTAAAACCGCATCTGTTTGATTTGAAACCTTATAACCGCTCTCTGTACTTTTTTTGATCTGTCCGATCGTAACGAGTTCATTGTCAAGTCGCATCGTTTCTGTAAATGTTCTCACATCATCTTTTGCATACTGAATCTTCAGACCTGAAGCTATCTGCTTGTTTACATCAAAAAGTTCATTATTTATCTTTAAATTATTTGTACCATACAGGCTTTTATAATACATACTTGATGTTACACGCATAATATTTCTCCATTTACAGGTTCTAAATTATAGTTTCATTTATTGACCAAAGTATAGCAATAAAAGTTCCATATATTTAATAATCGGCAAAATATTATTTACTTTTAAGTAAATTGTTACTATCATTTCGACTTCAACAGCTGGTTCGCCAGAGTGATGGAACGGTATACATAGCGGATTCAAAATCCGCCGCCTCACGGCTTAGGGGTTCAAATCCCCTCTCTGGTACCATTTTTACAGCTGTTAGGTCTCACAAATGAGAGATGTTCATGCTATTTTTTAAAATACTCTTTATTTTTATACTCTCCACATGTCTTTTTGCGACCAATAACCTGAAAAGTAACTATTTTATAACAAATGATTTCATTATGCTCTCTGATATTGTACATGTAAAGCAAGAGAATGATAAAAAGCTTTTTGACATTGACACATACAGACACTCAAAACGCATCAAAAGAGATGAACTCCTAAATACCCTTCAAAAATATGGATACGATGATTTTACATCAAAACACAGCTATATTCAATTTACAAAAAAAAGTCCTATCGACACGACATTCATACAGCAAAAAGTAAAGAACCTTTATAAAAAGAAGTACCGAGAAATAAAAATATCCTCTGTAAAAATCATTCCAACACACTACCTTGAGCAGCTGCCAAAAAGATACACCGTTGTCTTTAACCAAAGAGCTCAGCTCTCAAACAAAGGTGTTGTGTATATTAAAACTGATGATAATAAAAAGATCTTCTTCAACTATCATTTAAATGCAGTCATTGTTGTTCTTACAGCGAGGGTCAACATTCAAAAAGACAGTGAACTTCAAAGTATAAATACACGAAAAAAGAGTATAATACTACATAAGTTTAGAGCAATGCCACTGCAAAGCTTACATGTAGGCAAATACCAGGCAAAGCACAATATAAAAGCGAACACAGTACTCACAAATAGAGATGTCATTCGATTATACGTAATTAAACGTGGTACAAATATCAGCGTAACCCTTAAAAGTGAAGGAATAAATATCTTTTTTTCTGCAAAGGCTTTACAAAACGGCAGAGTAGGTGATATTATAAGTGTGAAACAAAGAAACGGAAAAGTTCTAAAAGCCAGAGTGCTTGGAAAAAACAAAGCAGAGATACAATGAAAAAAAAGAAAGTCGTAGTTGCGGTAAGTGGGGCAAGTGGTGTCAATATAGGCATTAAAGTATTGCAACAACTCCCAGAATCTACTCAAAAGCACCTAATAATGTCAAAAAATTCACAAGTTGTGCTTGCCAAAGAGATGCAGGATGTGAGTGTTCACGACAACAAGAACATAGCTGCTTCGATAGCTTCAGGTTCTTTTGGCGTGGATGCGATGATAATTACACCCTGCTCTATGAACACACTCGCAAAAATAGCCTGTGGCATTGCAGACAATCTAACAACAAGATGCGCTGCAGTCATGATAAAAGAACACAAAAAACTGATATTGGCACCCAGAGAGATGCCATTCTCAGCTATAGCACTGGAAAATATGCATAAACTAGCCGCTCTTGGTGTTATCATCGCTCCTCCGGTTATGGCATACTATTCACAACAACAAACCCTAGATGAAATGGAAAACTTTGTCATTGGAAAATGGTTTGACTTACTGGAAATTGAAAATAACTTATACAAAAGGTGGCAAATTGAAGAGTCTTAATACAGCTTTATATCCTGGAACATTTGATCCTATAACAAATGGACATTTTGACATCATAGAACGTGCCAAAAACTTGTTTGACGAAGTCATCGTAGCAGTTGCAGAATCTAAAGACAAGAATCCTATGTTTACGCTGGAGCAGAGAATAAAGATGGTGGAAATTGCTGTCAAAGACATTAAAGGAGTCCGGGTTTTGGGCTTTGACAACTTAACAATAGATTTGGCACATGAGCAGGATGCCAGTGTATTAATACGTGGACTACGGGCAGTCAGCGACTTTGAATACGAGCTTCAACTCGGCTATTTGAACAATTCACTTGACGAGAAGATAGAAACAGTTTATTTGATGCCAAAGCTCAAACATGCTTTTATCAGCTCTTCTATTGTAAGAAATCTGTTGAAATTCAATGGTAAAACTGAGCATTTATTGCCAAATGAAGTGCAAAAAATCATAGGAACTTTTCGCTGATGTATATTGCAATTGAAGGTATAGACACAGCCGGTAAAAGTACACAGATCAATGCTTTAAGAAATCATTTTCCAGATGCTCTGATCACAAAAGAGCCTGGCGGCACTGTCATTGGAAAAGAGATTCGAAAACTTGTCTTAAGTGCAAAAACGAAAAGTAAAAGAGCGGAATTTCTTCTTTTTCTTGCAGACCGCGCAGAACATGTAAAAGAGATAATAGAACCTAACCTGCAAAAAATGATAATTTCAGACAGAAGTGCCGTAAGCGGTGTTGCTTATGCCCTTACACAGGGAGACATAAGTAAGGATGAACTGGTCTTACTGAATGATTTTGCAACAAAAAAAATATATCCTCAAAAAATCTTTTTGCTACGCCTGACAAAAGAAGAGTTGGAGTACAGGCTCTCGCAAAAAGAACTTGATGGTATAGAGCTTCGTGGCAGCGAATACTTACTGCAGATACAAGACAGTATTAAACAGGCAAGTCAGCTTTTGGGTCTAACACTTGTAGAAATCGATGCTACAAAGTCTATAAATGAAATAACGCAAGAAATACTAAAGGAAATAGATAATGATTAAATCACTCAGAGGTATGAATGATATACTTGATGAAAATGAATCAAAACGATTTACCTACTTTTTAGATGTAGCAATAAATATAGCAAAAAAATATGGTTTTCATTACATAGAAACGCCGCTTTTAGAAGAAACTGCTCTGTTTAAACGCAGTGTCGGCGAAAGCAGTGATATTGTCGGTAAAGAGATGTACCAGTTCATAGACAAAGGTGAGAATGATGTCTGTCTCCGCCCAGAAGGAACTGCGGGTGTTGTACGTGCTTTTATACAAAAAAAGCTTGACAAGGCCGGAGGAATTCACCGCTTTTTCTATCACGGACCTATGTTTCGATATGAAAGACCACAAAAAGGCCGCTTGAGAGAATTTCACCAGTTTGGAGTTGAGAGTTTTGGGATCGAGAGTGTTTATGAAGATGCCAATATGATCATGATGATCAGCGATATATTAAAACAGCTCGGTATAGGTTACAGACTACAACTCAATTCACTTGGTGACAATAACTGTATGCCGCAATATCGAGATAACCTGGTTTCTTTTATTGAGAGTGTAGAAGATGAGATTTGCCAAGACTGTAAACGCAGAAAAGAGACGAATCCAATACGTGTACTAGATTGTAAAAATGAAAAATGCCAGTCTTTATATGAAAATGCGCCAAAACTCATCAATTCACTGTGTGAAAGCTGTGAAAGTGATTTTGACAAGCTTAAGAAAATTCTCGATGAGAACGACATAACATACGAAATAGATACGAACCTAGTCCGTGGGCTTGATTACTACTCCAAAACTGCATTTGAATTTGTCAGTGACAACATTGGATCACAAAGTGCCATAGCCGCTGGAGGACGATATGACAGACTTGTAGAATTTCTTGATGGACGCCCTACCCCTGCCGTTGGTTTTGCAATGGGAATTGAAAGACTTTTAGAACTTATTACAATGCCACAAGAGTCACGGGAAGGATACTATCTCGGTGCAATGGACGAAGAAGCAATCGATACGATCATTTCACTTACTCATAAAAAAAGAACAACAGATAAAGCCGTATGTGACTATAAGACGAAAAATTTGAAGAATCACCTCAAAAGTGCCGATAAAGTGAATGCACGCTATTGCTGTGTTATCGGTACAAATGAAATGGAAAATAAAGCTATATGGATAAAAGACTTAGAAACAAAAACAGAATCAGTCATAGAGCAAAAAAATTTCTAACTCATTTACTAAGAGTTAGAGAGCAAATATAAAAACTTTAAAGTTCAGGAAAATAAATGTATGATTTCGGTCTAAATATCTGGTCAAATAAAAATTTTATTATTCAAGACGGAGAAGTAAAACTAAATTATAAATCTATGCCCTCTTTACTTGAGATCGTTACTAAAATTCGTGTCAATGATGTCAAAGGCCCTCTACTGCTTCGATTCCCACATTTAGTGAAAAAACAGATCAAAACACTTTACAGTCATTTTGAAAGTGCCATCCTTGAAAACGACTATCAAGGTAAGTTTCATGCTGTATTTCCTCTTAAGGTAAACCAGTTTCCTGCTGCAGTTGAAGCGATAACAACACAAGGGAAAGAATATCATTATGGATTAGAAGCGGGTAGCAAGGCAGAACTCATTTTAGCAATGAGCAAAATAGATAATAGTGCCAATATCACAGTCAATGGTTTTAAAGACGAAGAGATGCTGACCCTTGGCTTTATCGCTGCTCAAAGTGGACATAACATTACTATTACTATTGAAGGGCTTAATGAACTTGAGACCATTATCTCAGTTGCTTCAAAATGTAATTTAAAAATACCCAATATTGGTATACGCATAAGATTACATAGTGCAGGAAGTGGTATTTGGGCAAAAAGTGGTGGAATGGATGCAAAGTTTGGACTTACATCTACAGAGATCATTGAAGCAATCAAACTTTTAAAAGATGCAGAACTCATTAATCAACTCACAATGATCCATTTTCATATCGGCTCACAAATGTCAGATATCGCACCACTGAAAAAAGCACTCCGTGAGGCAGGAAACATATATGCAGAACTAAAAAAAATGGGAGCGGATGCACTTTCGAGTATAAATATCGGTGGTGGATTGGCAGTTGAGTATGATCAACATGAGCAAGCAAAGGCAAGAAACTACTCAATAGGCGAGTTTACAAGTTCAGTCGTATTTTTACTTAAAGAGATCATGGATGCGAAAAAAGTTTCTCATCCTGATATCTACACAGAATCAGGAAGGTTTATCATTGCTTCACATGCAGTTCTTATAACCCCTGTTTTAGAGCTTTTCACCCAAGACTATCAAGAAAAGCTTTTAGATATCAAAGAGTTCAATCCACCTTTAATAAAAGAGCTTATTGAACTTAATAACCTACTTAACAATGATAACTGCATAGAATACCTACACGATGCTCTTGATCATATGGAATCTCTTTTTACACTCTTCGATCTTGGATATATAGATTTGCAGGACCGTTCTAATGCAGAAATATTAGTGCATAATATTATCAAAAAAGCCCTCTATTTAAAGTCGGCCAATCCAACCAATGAACTTGAACAACTGCAAATAAAATTACAAGAACGTTATTTGATCAATGCTTCGGTCTTTCAAAGCTTGCCGGATTATTGGGGACTGGGTCAACATTTTCCTGTTATGCCGATTCACCATTTAAACACTATACCATTGCGAGCAGCCTCTTTATGGGATATAACATGTGATAGTGATGGTGAAATTGGCTTTAACCCTGAAAAACCTCTTTACCTGCATGATGTTAATATTGATGAAGAGGAATACTTTCTTGCTTTTTTCAATGTCGGTGCCTATCAAGAGACCTTAGGTATGAATCACAACCTGTTCACACATCCAAATGAATATACAATCTACATCGATGATACCTGTTATAATATTATTAATGCAGTCGAATCAAAAAATATACTTGACATCCTTGAGTCTATTGGTTACAACAAAAAAGAAATAGCCACAGAACTTAAAGACAGACTTAAAAGTACTTCCTTTATCACAGAAAAAGAAAAAAATGATACACTTTCAAAGCTAGAGCTATTCTTGCATCAAAATGGCTACTTAAGAACAACAAATTAAGGATTTTTATGGGAATATTTGCCGCAATTAAAGAAGACTTTTCAAATGCATACAAAAATGATCCTGCCTTAAACTCAAAGATCGACTTTTTATTTAATTATCCTGGAGTGTGGGCACTTGCATGGTACAGGATTGCGCATAAGCTTTATATGTCAAACTTTAAAAGAGCAGCTCGAATAATTATGGGGCTCAATCAAATACTGACAAACATCGACATTCACCCTGCCGCTGTTATAGGTAAGCGTGTATTTATCGATCATGGATTTGGAGTTGTTATTGGAGAGACTACAATTATAGAAGATGATGTCCTTATTTATCAAGGTGTGACGCTCGGCGGGGTCTCACTTATCAAAGGAAAAAGACACCCTACTGTTCAAAAAGGTGCCGTTATAGGTGCCGGAGCAAAAATCTTAGGAAATATTACTATAGGCGAATATGCAAAAATCGGTGCAAATTCTGTTGTGATCAAAGAAGTACCAAATTGTTCTACAGCAGTCGGTATCCCTGCTCATATAATAGAAAAAGGACGATGTAAAGATCCATTTATGCATAATATGCTGCCAGATATCAATAAAGAAATGTTTGAGTACCTTCTTAAGCGTGTTGCCATACTTGAGCATATATTGGTTCAAGAGAATAAAGATCTTTTAGATCAGGATCTTGAGCTTGAGCATATTTACGAATCTTTTATTAAATCAATGAAAAATTAATTTTTATATTCGTCTCAACTAATATAGATAAAATTTTTAGTATAATTTCGTAACTATACTATTTAAAGGGTTTAAATGCTAGCAAAACGCATAGATAAACTATCTGAATCAATTACAATGGCTATAACGGCCCTTGCGCAAGAGTTAAAAGCTGAAGGAAAAGACATACTCAGTTTTTCAGCCGGCGAACCGGATTTTGACACGCCTCGAGTCATTAAAGACGCTGCCATTGATGCAATTAACAATGGTTTTACAAAATACACTGCAGTTGACGGAATTCCTGCTCTTAAAGATGCGGTAGCGAATAAACTCAAACGAGATAACAGTCTCACTTATAAACCAGAACAGATTATCATTAACAATGGCGCAAAACATTCTTTGTTTAATCTCTTTTCGGTAACGATCGAAGAAGGGGATGAGGTCATAATTCCTACACCTTATTGGGTAACATATCCAGAACTTGTACGATATTGCGATGGAACGGTCGTAGAGATTGAAACGAATGACACGACTGCATTTAAAATCACACCCGACCAGCTTAAGGCAGCATTGAGTGACAAAACCAAAATGCTCATTTTAACAACACCATCAAACCCTACCGGTGCTGTCTATTCAAAAGAAGAACTTACAGCATTGGCTGAAGTTCTCAAAGGTACAGATGTTCTAGTTGCAAGTGATGAGATGTATGAAAAGCTTATCTATGATGGTCAATTTACTTCTGCTGCAGCGATCAGCGAAGATATGTTCAAAAGAACGATCACCATTAATGGATTAAGTAAGTCAGTTGCAATGACCGGATGGAGATTTGGGTATATGGCTGCACATCATACTGAGATCATCAAAGCGACAAAAAAACTACAGTCTCAAAGTACTTCCAACGTGAATACAATGACACAGTATGCCGCTATTACAGGACTTGATGGCAGTGCAGATGATGACATAGAGATGATGAGAAAAGAGTTTCTAAAACGTAGAGATGAAGCTGTAAAACTCTTTAATGAAGTTGACGGTCTTAGTGTTTTAAAACCAGATGGTGCTTTTTATCTCTTTGTTAACATTAAAGAAATAAGTAATGACTCGCTTTCTTTTGCAAAGGAACTTTTAGCTTCAAAAGGTGTCGCTGTTGTTCCAGGTGTTGGTTTTGGAAGTGAAGGTTATTTTCGATTTAGTTTTGCAACCGGAATTGCTACTATCAGAGAGGGCATTAAAAGAATAGACGAATTCGTTCAAGAATTCAAAGCAAAGTAGGTAAAAAGCCTACTTTAACTCAGATAAAGCATTAATAACATCATTTAAATTCTCTAATGGAATATGTACTTTCCATTCTGGATTATCTGTTTCACCCGACAATGAAATCCCTATGCTGGCAACTGTATTACTTCCTTTACCATAAGGTTCATCGATCTTTGTTATTGATATTACACCATTTTTTGTTCCGCTTAATGAAATAGTTTTTGACATATTAACTCCTTTTTATTTTCTTATTTGATAAGTCTAGCAAGTTTTGCCTGAAGTTTCAACCATGCCCTATGATCCATTAAAGGAAAACCTGCATAAGTCTTTCCTGGTACTTTTATAGTATTTGTAATACCGCTTCGTGCTGCGAACTTTGAAAATGGTGCTATTTCAAGGTGTCCTGCAGTTGCAGCCTGTCCGCCCATAACAACATTTCTTCCAAGTTTAGAAGATCCTGCAAGTCCGACTTGAGAAACAAGAACACTATATTCACCAATTTCGCAGTTATGTCCGATTTGAACCAAATTATCTATTCTAGTACCTTTCTTGACCATAGTTGAACCAAATACCGCTCTGTCGATACTGACATTGCTCCCTATCTCAACATCATTCTCAATGACAACATTACCATTTTGATAGATCTTTTTATGCTCACCCTTTTTATTCGTAGCAAATCCAAATCCATCAGAACCGACAACTGTGTTTGCATGAATAATACACTCTTCTCCTACTACGCAGTCTCTATAGATAGTAACACTTGGATATATAATCGTATTATCCCCAATGATCGCTTCTGCACCTACATATGCATGTGCCATTATCGTACAGTTTTTCCCGATAACTGCACCATTTGCTATTTCAGCCTTAGCAGAGATGGAACAGTTAGTACCTATTACCGGAGATGGAAGTGTGTCATCTTCAATTGGCGGAGCAAAATATTTTGAAAGAATGGCCATCGACCAGTAAGGGTTTTTTGTAAAGAGAGCAACACAGTCTACTGAAAGCTTATCAGCTAGGTTTTCAGAAAGTATTACAGCAGCTGCATTTGTGCTTTCTATATCTTTTACATATTTGGTGTTTGAAACAAAAGAGACTTCATTCTCTTCTGCATCTTTTAGTGTGTTCATACCGACAATCTCAATATCTTTACCTTGAAAGTCACACCCTAAAATTGAAGCTATTTTACTCAGCTTCATTATCTTATCTCTCTAACGCAACAGCGCCGCTTCTCACGATCTCTTTCGGATTGTATTTTTTAATCGCTTCAAGATAATGATCGACTCTTTTTGGTTCATCAGCGACCATAGTGATCACAACATCATTTCCGACATTAACGATCTTTCCATTATATGCATCACAAATAGCACTGATGTCACTAATATTCTCTGTAATTGGGAATTTCACAAGAGCCATCTCTTTTTCAACCAGATCTGCATGCTCATACACACGTAAAACGGGAATGAGTTTATGCAACTGTTTTGTAATTTGTTCGATGACACGTACAGATCCTGATGTTACAATTGTCAAGCGGGAATATTTGCTGTCTGGAATCGGTGCAACCGTTAAAGATGTGATGTTGTATCCGCGTCCAGAGAAAAGGTCGGTAATACGAGACAGAACACTCGCTTCATTTACAACGATAACGGAAACTACTCTTCTTTCATTATTGTCATTCATTATTTACTCTCCTTTTTCTCTAACAACATCATATTAAACAGACTACCGCCTGATGGAACCATCGGCATAACATTTTCAAATCTTTCAACCTTAACATCTATAAATGCAACTATATTTTTCTCAACAGCATCTTTAAGTGCTGTATCAAACTCTTCTTTTGTAGATACCCTATACCCTATCCCTCCAAAAGCTTCTGCAAGCTTTACAAAGTCAGGCTGTACAGAGAGATCTGTTTCACTGTGACGTTTGTCATAGAAAAGTGTCTGCCACTGACGAACCATACCAAGAAAGTTATTATTTAAAATAATGTTGATTACCGGCAGTTTTTTCTCAACTGCGGTCATCAACTCCTGACAGTTCATTAAAATAGAACCGTCACCCGTAAAGTTGATACTTGTTTCTTCAGGAACTGCTGCTTTTACACCCATAGCAGCAGGAAAACCAAAGCCCATTGTACCAAGTCCACCGGAAGTTATCCATTGACGAGGTCTAGTAAACGGATAAAACTGTGCAGCCCACATCTGATGCTGTCCAACATCCGTAGATATATTTGCATCATCTCCAAGAATTTCTCCTACTCTTTTAATGACCCATTGCGGTTTTATATTCTCAGTATCCTCATGGAATGTAAGAGGATGCAATTCATCAAAGTTCTCTATTGTTTCTCTCCATGGCTCATAGTTTTGGCTATCTACCATAGAAACTAGCTTAAGCATCTCTTCGACTACATTTTTGACATCACCAACGATCGGATAGTTCGCATTCACAAGTTTAGAAATACTTGCAGGATCTATATCTACATGGATTACAGCCGCATTTTTAGCGAATTCACTTAGTTTTCCTGTTACACGGTCATCGAACCTTGCACCAAGAGCAATGACAATATCAGTCTCACTCATAGCCATATTTGCAGCATAGCTTCCATGCATACCAAGCATGCCCACACGTAATTTATCATCGTGCGAGAGTGTACCCAGTGCCATTAAGGTCTCAACTGCAGGTATTCCTGTGTTATGCACAAGTTCTCTGACTTCATAGGCTGCATTTGAGTTTATGACACCACCACCAAGATAAAAAAGAGGTCGCTTCGCATTTGCTATCGCTTCCATCGCTTTTTTAATTTGACGAGGATTTCCTTTTACATGTGGTTTGTATGTCTCCAGATCAAGTTCGATATCATAGTTAAATTCTGCTATCTGTGCAGTAACATCTTTTGGAATGTCAACATGCACAGGACCCGGACGACCTGTTCTTGCTATATAAAATGCTTCTTTAAGTATGCGAGGTAAGTCATTGGCATCAGTAACCAGATAATTGTGTTTTGTACACGAACGACTTATACCCACAGCATCGATCTCTTGAAATGCATCTGTTCCAATAAGGCTCATAGGAACCTGACCTGATATAACGACCATAGGGATTGAGTCCATGTATGCATCAGCCAAACCTGTAACTGCATTTGTAAACCCTGGACCACTCGTTATCATAGAGACACCGACTTTTCCGCTTGCTTTTGAATAGCCCTCTGCAGCATGAACTGCCGCCTGCTCGTGACGAGTTAATATATGTTGAAACTTATCTTGTTTGTAAATTTCATCATAGACATTCATTATCGCTCCACCAGGGTAGCCAAAGACTGTGTCTACACCTTCTGCGATCAAAGCTTCAATGACCATTTGTGCGCCACTAATTTGCATGAAAAGTCTCCTATAGATAATATATAATTTTAAAAATTCGCTAATTATACTTTAGAGGAGCTATAAAAGAGGTTAAAGTATCAACCTAAAATTGATTTTACAATCATTGATGGCCTCCACATCGAGAGAGAACCTTTTTTAAGTAGTTCAGGATTTAATTTTGAATCTGGGTATTTTTGCTTAAAAGTTTCAAAAAAATCTTCTATTTGATCTTGAGTACCAAAACTAAATATATACTTTTTTATGGCTTTTTCAACTTCCTGCTGTAAAACATTTTTTTCCAAAGCAGTCTCAAGCTGCACTATATAACACCATCCAAATATTGTTGCCAATGCAGTATATTTTGATTCTATTTTCATATATGGTTTTAAAACCGTATAAACTCCTTGAACATTACCAAGTGCGGCATATTTGTTAGCCTGTAAAACATCATTATTCCATTTTGTTTGTAAATCCATACCGGCATCAGTTTCAAGCAGATCCTCTGAGACTGCCATCATATTATAAGCAGTAGCAACAGCGTTCTCTTCTATAGCATTATAGAATTTTTGTTTTGTTTCAACTTCTTTAATCAGTTCTTGCGCCTCTTGTGTAAAATCACTGAAAACTTTCAAAACCTTTAAAAGTTTAAGTGCGGAGTGTGTATCGTTTTCTTCAATATATTGATGTATTTTTATATAAAGTGTATCTCCATATGTCATTAATGCATCATACTCGGAAAACTCTTTTAAAAATGGATGACGTTTTACCAGTTCAAAACATATCTTTAACTCTTTTTGACCTACAGCAGCCCTAAACCGCTTATAAACTTCTCCTTTCGTTAAAACCTCTTGAATAAACTTTGTTTTCTGACTAATCCCTCTAAAAGGTGCCAGCAATTCTTTTGCATGCTGTGCGCCGTTTGGATCCAAAATATATTTTTGTGCCTGAACAAGCACTTTTTGCCATTTGTTCTCCATGGATTGATAAATTTTTGATTCCTTATAGACAGGATAGGTATTAGCAAGATTATAGGCTAATGACAGTTTCCCATTTTTTACATAGTTTATAAACTTATCAAATTCTGTATAATCCTTAACTAATTTCTGAATAACTCTATTTTTTGCAGGTTCATGCTTAAATTGGTTTAAAAGGAGCATTGCTTTATTCTTATTGCCATTTTGAAAAGCAATTTTTGCTTGTTTTAATGTATTTTCCCATAAATTAGATAAAAGATTATAAACTTTTGTGAACCTCAGTAAAGGATTTAACTCAACTATTTCTTTAATTTGTATAAAGTTTTTTTCTCTTAAAAGATCTTTGAGTTTACCTTCATGTTCATAGATATTATATTGAATTAAAAAACCGTCTTCAGTACCAACAATAAGATAGTTCAATTCATTATCAAAATCAAGTGCCGTTATAGGGGAAACAATCTTTATATATTTATCAGAGATCAATTCATATGTACTTAGATCATAAACTAAAACATAACCCAATGAAGTACCTAAGAATAAAAACTTTTCATCACCACTAATGCATATTTGAGTCACTTCGTCATGAATACCTTCTAATCGATGAAGCACTTTACCTTTATAGATATCCCAGATAATCGCACTTGAATTTTTATCGATACTTACTAGTTTGTTCTTTCCAAAGAACTCTAGTTTTATTACAGGTGCAGAGTGAGCGACCAGCTTGTCTTTTGGAGACATTGTAACAAGATTAAAGAGAGAGATCTTTCTGTCATAACTTGCCGTTGCAATCCAGTTGGCATTTTTGGAAAAGGCAATATCATTTATAGTGTCAGCATGATGAGGAAGTGTAAAGACCAACTTTCCACTTTTTACATCAATCGCAAAGGTCTTACCGTCATCTCCACAAGAGAACATATATCTTGATAATGGGTCAAAACCAACACAAGAAGCCTCTCCATGATGCCTGTCTATTTTTACAATCATCTGTTTCGATTTCGTATTATAAAGCCTTGACTCTCGACAGTCTTGACTTAAAGTAGCAAGATATTCTCCATTTTTACTGTACGACACAACATCAGCTTTATAACGTTCATGTATTATGCCGACTTTAAAGCCGTCAAACAGTTCTAAAGAGTCATGTCTAAAATAACGAACTGTTGTTGTAGCGTCAATAGCCACAAGAGTGTTATCTATTAAAAAATTAAATGATATCAGAGGCTTTACAACACTTTTACTGTTAACATATTCCATACATCAATCCCTTAAATAGCCTTCTTTTCGCAAAGCTTTTTTAATATCCTCTTGGTGTTCTTTTCCTTTTGTCTCCATATGTACGGTAACATTGGCATCACCGTAGTCAAGAGATATTGAGGTTCTATCATAAGATATATGAACAATGTTCGCATTGAGTTCTTGAAGAATTTGTGTAAAACGCATTAAAGAACCTGGTTTATCTACTAATGTGACAGTGGTCTTCATCTTTCTATGTGATTTTAAAAGACCTTTTTCTATAATGACTGACAATAAAGTAACATCCATATTCCCACCGCTTAATACAACAGCAACATTTTTGCCTTCCAATCTCTCAAGCTTATGATGCAGTAAGGCGGCAACACCGACAGAACCGGCCCCTTCAACAACAAGTTTTTGTTTTTCAAGTAAAAACAAAATGGCACTCGCTATCTCTTCATCATCTACGCTGATAATTTCGTCAACGCATTCTAAAGCATGCTTCAATGTAACAGAAGATGTGTCTCGTACCGCAATTCCATCAGCAATAGTTCTCACACTTACCGAGTCAATAGGCTTTTTGAGATCAAAAGAGTTCTTAAATGCCGGTGCACCTTTGGCACTTACACCGATTATCTGGATATTTGGATTTTTTGCTTTAAAAGCACTGGCCATTCCTGCTATGAGACCGCCACCTCCGACTGGAATTAGCACGGCATCAAGCTCTTCACATTTATCTAAAATCTCTAAAGCAACTGTGCCCTGTCCTGCCATTACTTCTTCATCTTCAAATGGATGCACGAAAGTCAAATGATTTTTAAGACCATACTCTTTTGCATATGCATAGGCTTCATCATAATTTGTTCCCGCTAGTATGACCTCTGCTCCAAAATGCTTTACACCGTCTATTTTCGTAAGCGGTGTAGACTCTGGCATGACTATGACTGCTTTTGTTTCAAAAGCTGCAGCTGAATAGGCAACACCTTGAGCATGGTTTCCTGCACTGGCTGCCACAACACCGCATTCACGTTGCTCGGGTGTCAAAGTTGCTATTTTGTTATATGCTCCACGGAGTTTGAACGCACCTGTTATCTGCAAGTTCTCTTTTTTCAAGAACACATTGCAATCAGCAATTTCACTAAGATATGGAGCATGTGAAAAAGGCGTATCAACAGCTACACCATCAAGACGTTTTTGTGCATCAAGTATTTTTTGTAAAGGTATCAACAGCTATGCCTGTAAATTACGGTGATCAACCATAGTACATTGGTTTTGCACTACTTTCATACCTTCATCTTGTGCTTTTTTTGCAGCTTCATTGTTGACTATGCCTTTTTGTGCCCAAAATACTTTCACATCAGCGCGTCTTATACAAGCATCGGCAATGGCATCGAGTGCGGCAGATTTTCTGAAAATATTGACCATATCAACCTCAAAAGGGATCTCTTCTAAAGATTTATAGACTTTTTCACCTAAGATAGTGTCACCCTTTGGATATACAGGAACAATTTTATACCCATGAGCCTGAAGATATTTAGCCACTTTGTGACTGTCTTTACTCTCATCAGGTGAAAGCCCCAAAACTGCTATGGTTTTAATACTGTCAAAAATCTCTTTTATTTCATACATATTTGAATTAACTGTTGGAAATTCACACTCCATTTTCGTCCTTTTTATATTTTATCAAATCTGTTCAATTCTCCCTTTACAAAGGAGTTTTATAAATTTTAAGATTATTGTATCTTATCATTTTTAGTCCGAAAAATGCAAATTTGTCGGACTCTCGTCGGACTCAAATTAGACTCAGGAGATACTATAAAGACATCATCTAAACGAATACCAACGAACACCAAAGGTGTCTTTTACAAAGAGATTATATCAAAAAAAGCTAAGCTAGTGGATAAAGTATATTCAATCCGCTATGTTGACGAAAATAATAGAGATAGGCTCATTACAATTGGAAAGTATTCTGAAGGGATACGAGAAGCATATTTTCAGGCTAAGCTCAATGAAATAAATACAAAAATTCGCTTAGGATAATAAATACAAACAAAAGCGAAACAAAAAAGTAAACTTACTTTTGAAGATATTGCGAACAGATACTTTGCTAATAAAGTATATTTTACCAAAGAATCAAATAGAGAGAAAGTTAGATATCTTAAACATATCAAAAAATATATCAGTCATTATTTACCTCAAAATATCTCTAGAGACATTTTAACCCTAATGGAGAATAATAATAGAGATAGATTTAAGTAAATTTGAAGAGTTAATTACTACTAATAAATAATTTATTAGTAGTAATATATACTTTTAAATAAGATTTACTAAGGATTTATATTGACTTTAACAAATATATTGGAATTTATAGAAACTATGCCTGGCTTATTTGCCATATATATAATGTTACTTTATGCTTTATGGAAAGCAGTGAGAGGTAGTCTTTTTGAACAAGTCGTAGGCACCATGATTATAGTATTTGCAATGTACTATCAAATGCAAAGTGCTCTTATTCAACTTAATGATAAAAAAATATTACAAATGAAAGTTAAACACATAGAAACTATTTTAAAAGAAAATAATTTAACATTTTCTCCAGATACTAACTTTAAAGAAAATCTTCAAACACAAATCATGTTAGGAGATGCATTCAAAGCAATGAACTTTTTTTCAAGAGAAACTAAATGATAGATAAAAAAATAGAAGTGTTGGTAGACCAAAACTTGATAATGAACAAAAACAGGATAAAAAGGTTATGTTGTCTTTAACGGGACCGTTCAAAAATCTGTGTCAATCGGGTAAAATAACAAATACCCAAGGAAACACAGATGAATATAGAAATAGATGTAGAGCAATTTGCTCGTGATATGAAAGCCGGTAAAAGTATCGGTGGAAA
>Ga0316207_10002840_pt1 | contig 17029 bp, 15 predicted proteins | sample 6weekpyrite_MG_FD_204943 | JGI IMG/M metagenome (GOLD analysis project Ga0316207, IMG submission 204943) | Microbial mat bacterial communities from mineral coupon in-situ incubated in ocean water Damariscotta River, Maine, United States -... | ecosystem: Environmental > Aquatic > Marine >...
GACCTTGACGTCGTTGCTGCGGCTCCCGGCTACAGACGGAATCGAGCCGACCGCCAAAGGCTTGTTGGGGTTCGATGTATAAAAGACCTGAATGCCCGATCCATTGTCACCGGTTCCATCGCCGCAGGGTGTGCCGAACGTGCCGATATAGGTGAATTTATCAAGCGTCCAAACGTCGGTTGTGGCATTCGGCAACAGGCGAACGCCACGCCCGGCGGTTGCAAGATTCTTATTGACCTTGGCCGATGGCCCATCGCTGACTATGCCCTGGGTTGCAAGGTCGTGAAGCTCCAGCGAGAGGTTTGGATCGGGCCGTTCCAGACTGCCGTAAAGTTGCCCGTCAAGCTCCGGCTGATCGTCGGCCAGGGCCGATACGCTTGCCAGCGCCAAAACGATTGGCACAGAAAAGAGAATGGATTTCTTCATCTTATTTTCCTCCTTGATATGATTTTATTTTTTTATAGCGGCGGCTTGTCATCGTCATCGTCCAGATCAACCAGCCAGCACGCGTCACCTCGCCGAATGCTGTTGGCGCCGCTGGCGGGTGGAAAACAGCCACGTCGCGGACATCGAACAGGGTCAACGATACATAAAAATCCGAAGATTTCCAGCTTTCGTTTGGATGGTGGCCGGACTTCGCGCGCATTGTCCGACAACACAATCCCCTGCCCCTGGTCCCGCCATGGTTGTTCGCGGCAAACTTTTCGCCGATTGCGCCGTCCGCAAAGCGCCGGTTTGTGGCCGAGCCGCTTGTCCCTAGGGGTTTTGCACGGCCCGCCTTCGGGCCGGGCGGGTTAATCGGCGAGGCGCGGCGCCTGCAACCCAAGGTAACGCAGATGCGGGGGCGGCCAACGGCCAAGCTTAGGGAATTTCAAATAACATATTGATATTAAACGTTAAAAAATTCTTCCGCGCCAGAGAATTCCCCGTTTTCTTCCCGCCTGAGGAGAGCATCAGGTGAGATTTCCGTTCTTGATCCCTCCAGCACATGCTATGGCTGCATATCAAAAAGGAGATTTATTATGACAATCAGATTCGCTCCTCTTCCGGCACCCAAAGACATTCCGCAGTTAAAGCCATTGCTCGACCACGCTGATGAGGCGGATTTCGTCGCCCTGCTCGAAGATTCGCTGAAAATGGCAGACGACAAGGCCAAAACCGACCTGGACCCGGCCCTGTACGCGGCGCTTCCCTATGCCGATACCGCATGGCCCACGACCTTCGACACCTATATCAGTTTTCTTGTGGAATTCGCCCATTGGATCCCGCAACAAAGCTCTGACCCGGCCTGGCTCGATCCGGACTCGCCGCTGGGCGAGCATCAGGAGGTCTATGATCACCTGTGCTTTTTCTACTGGCTGATCGACCAACCGGTCGGCCCCGATGGCGGCGTTGTGCAGGACATCCCCTGGTTTGCCGATTTTTTGCGGGACTACGCCACCTTGTGGGGCGACTTTCTGGACACGACGGAGTCGTTCAACGACGAAATTCTTCAGACCTTCATCGACGACTCGCCCAAGTTCCGCGTTCAGGATTCGATGATCGGCAGTCCACCAAGGCCGAATGCGCCAAGTGGCTGGCTGACGTTCAACCAGTTCTTTGCCCGAGAGCTGAACCCCGGGCTGCGCCCGATTGCGAACCTCGCGGACAATACCACCATCACGGCCCCCGCCGATTGCACCTACAAACAACATTATCAGATCGACGCCTCCGGCACGATCCAGCCGCCGATCACGATCAAGGGCACGCATACCTACGCCACAGTTCAGAAACTGCTTGAAGGCAGCCAGTTCGCGGATCAATTCAACGGCGGAAATTTCATCCACTTCTTCCTTGGGCCATACTCCTACCACCGGTTCCACACGCCCGTCGCCGGCACGGTGATCGAATGTTATCCCCTCACCGGTCAGGTCTATCTCAAGGTGGCGTTGGGCGGCGGCCAGTTCCAGGCCGCGGATTCCGCCGAAGATGGCTATGAATTCCTGCAAGCGCGCGGGATCATCACCATCGACACGACCTACTCGCCCTATGGGAATGTCGGCATCGTGGCCGTCATACCGGTCGGCATGTGCCAGGTGTCCGGGGTCAACATGACCCATGAAGTGGGCACAGGGTGCAACAAGGGTGACGAATTCGGCTACTTCACGTTCGGAGGGTCGGACATAATCGTTCTGACCCAGGCGGGGACCGATCCGGTCTACGACCCGGCCTTCGCCAGAACGCCGCCGCCCTACTCGCTTTACGGCTCGCTCATCGCGACGGTGAAAACAGTCTAGCGCCAAGCGCCCGGCGATGCCGGGCGCTGCAAACCCTTGCAGAATTGACAGTGGAGACCGGCCAATGCCGCACATGACGCATGAGGATCTTCGGGCGCGCTATGCCGCCCACTACGGTGTCGCCGCCGAATACCTGCCGTCAAACCTCGACCAGGTGCTGGAGTGGCAGGAAAAGCTGATGGCCGAGTTGAAGGGCGCCGACGCGGCAGAGGATGCGCCGTCGGTTGCCGCCATGCGGGCACTGCTGGCCGCGGACCCAACCCTCGCGGCGCAGGTCGATCAGATGATCCAGGAGCAATCCAGCCTTGGCCAGGGCCAGCCGCCCGTCGCGTCAACAGATCAGATGCTGGCGGCGATGAACCACATCATCGCCCGCGCCCCCAAATTCGAAGCAGATCCGGCCAAACGCAACTTTTTTCCCATGTCGTCGCTGTTTGTCCTGATGATGTATACGCCGACGGGATGGGAGGTGTTTCGCAACGCTGGTTTCAACGACGCACTTCGGGCGATCCTGCAGGCCTGGTGCGACTATCTCAGCTCTTCCGCGTCGCTTGACGTTGTCAATTACGTTGACGGATGGCTGTCGCCGCCGGCAGCCGAACTGATGGATTTGAAGGATTTCGTCATCCCGGATCCGGGCGGCCCGCATGGCGGGTTCACCTCTTTCAACGCCTTCTTCCACCGCGAGATCAAGCTGTCCAGCCGTCCGCTGGACAATCCGGACAGCGGAATGCAAATCGTGTCGGCCAATGACGGTACGATCTTTCGCATCGCGCGAAACGTGCAGAAAACCGCCGAAATCTGGTCAAAGGACCAGCCCTACGCTTTGGAAGACATGCTCGACCGGATCGACGAAAACGGCGTGACGGTCGATCAGTTCGTCGGCGGCGATGTGTTTCAGTCCTTTCTGAGCGGCGCCAATTATCATCGCTGGCGGGCGCCGTGTTCCGGCACGATCGTCGCCCAGCGGATCGTGGATGGCCTGATGTTCAGCGAATTGCAGGCCGAGGGTTTCGACCCCAGTTCGGGGACGCTGTCGCAAGGCTACGAGGCCTCGGTCAACACCCGCGCGCTGACCTTTATCCGCGCTGACTGGGCGCCACTGAAAACGGTCTGCGTGATGCCCATCGGCATTACCGAGATTTCGTCGGTAAGCCTGTGTCGTGAGGTCGGCGACCACGTCGACAAGGGCGACGAGCTTGGCATGTTCAGCTATGGCGGTTCGACGCTCTGCCTGATCTTCGAGCCCGACGCGATCTTGGCTTTCCGGTATACCTGGCCGCCGGACGACCCGCAGAATCCGCCCAAAATTCAGGTGCGCAGCAGGATCGCCACCGCACAACCTTACCGGGACTAGCGCGTGATGCGTTTACTCGGAAACGAAAGCACCGGGCTTCGCCCGCATTTGGGGTGAATCCCGGTTCTGCTGGAACGCATCTTGCGCTGGCTGTAAGCGGTATCGCTTTTCAAAAGACTGTTTGTTTGCTTCAAACCTTTGCAGCAGGTTCAGTCCGCTTGTCCGGCTTTATGGAAAACCCGCAAGCATCATCAGCGACAATGGCGCCGAGTTCACCGGTCCGGCGATCCTGAAAGGTGCAAACGACAACGATGTCGACCGGCAACCGGCACTACGATGCACGCCGAAAGCCGGCGCTGTGGCCCCACGACTAAAACAGAATAGCCGCCGAGCTGCCCGAGTAGCTGGGATCACGTCAGGCGGGCCTTTTTGGATTTCTTCCTTGGTCAAGAATTGCCATGAAAAAGATAATGGCAGCCGAGTCGGCTGCGAGCCCAAATTTGGTTATTTGGGTCGCAATCAAGTTCCGTCGTTGTCCATAATGAGATCGTCCGGGACAGGCTGACGCGACTTGCCCGGCAAAGCCTGGATCTCGATCCGATTTGTCATCGCAACCAAGACGGCCAGTGCTTGTTGACCGTTCGGGAAAACACACCCAGCCAAAATCCTCTGAAAACTGACTGGTTCAGGCCTGTCGAGGCTTTCACGCGGCAAGTGTGCGTAAAGGTGATCCAGCCGGATACTGCCGCCGAAATATATCTCGGAATACGCTCTGGAAATGAATGTATTAAATTCGTCACCGACTCGATCTTCCTCTGACAGAGTTCCCTGGGCACTTTTGGCCCACGCCCACCCGAACCATCTTCGGTAGGCGGATTTTTCACCGATATCCGCACAAATCCAGCCTCTTTGATCCCTGCGATAGATCACCAGGTAGGGGCGGATTCTCGCCATTTCGCGATGATCCAGTTGGGTCAGAGAGGCCCCCCAGGCGCGAACCATTTCGCTCAATAGTGGAAGGCCTCTAACATTCACGGAACCTACGCTGTGCTGTTGAGAGAAAAACTTCTTCCCGTCCGCATCTTGATACTGCGCGTGCTCAGTCCCATCAATCGTACGCAGCGAATAACTATTGCGAACATCCCAGGCTTTCACGCGCCCAAGAATATCGCTCGCGTCTTGAAGACTCTGTGCTCCAAGTATGGTGAGAACGTATCGCCCCCTTTTTAATGTCAGGAGTTTGCCGCCTCTTGCGATCTCTAGTTCATCGATGTACCGGCGCAGCGTTTGCCGAGTGAGGTCTAGTTTGGCAGCGGCTTCCGAAACATTGAGTGTCCGAGCGAGTGTCACAAAGGCCTGAAGCATCTCGAACGAGACTTGTACGTTGTCGTTGCCACGCGCATCCATCCATTTCGCCTATGCAGATTGTACTGAACATCCCAACTGGATGATTTTTCATCCAGATATGTTCGCTTTGATTGCCACAAGTGTCTAGTTTATTTGCAATTTCCACACGCATCAACTCTGCCATATTTGCCACCCAAAGGAGAGTCTAAACGCGGATAGACCATCAGGATCGGAGGGGCCAATGCTTGGCGGAGCATCGTTAGATCTGAGCAACGCTTATTTGAGAGTCGCTGTTGGGAGAAAAATTTTCGAATCTCGAAAGGCGAAGCAGCGAACGCGCCGGGAAGTGGCTAAGTTTGTTGGGGTCTCGCGTCAGGAAATGGATGAATACGAAAAAGGACGATCCGGCGTTTCTGTCGAGACGTTGCTGAGGATCCTCCGCTTCCTCGACATTCCGCCGCAAGATTTTTTTGCCAGCATTTGGACATCGCACGAAGGCTGTGAAGCGCACGCCAAAAAATAGCATTTGCTAAGAATGATTACGGTACTCCGCGAAATTTCCTCCAGGCGCATTTGAAACTAACATCTCAATTCTCCACTGTCGGCGCAGATATGTGCTTGTCTGGAAAGATCCGGGCCGGTTCGACTGGAAGGTCGGACTTTTCCTGGGATGACATTCCTTGGATGCCGGAGTGGCTGAACCGATCTCGGCGCCGTTGTTGCGGCTGGCCGTGCTGGCGAGGTTCGCTTTTGCTGCGCCTCAATGGCAGGGTTTTGCGCCGCCGTTGACAGATGCCCGCAAGGCGTCGGTACGCCTCACGCAGGCCGGTTTGAACAAAATCAGCGAAGCCGTCGAGGATCACATCGCGACGCAAGCCGAGCTGGTGAGCTGTCTCTCGTAAGATGAGCGCCTCCAACTCGAAGAAGTGTTGAAAAAAGTCGAGCAGTCGATCGTTGACGGCACGCAAGGCTCAACCTAACGCACCAGGTCGGCTTGCCGACCGGTTTCAGGATGTATGCACGCCCGGTGTACGGCCTGTCTAAACGCAGTGTACAGGTTGTGTGCGCGCGGTGCGGGCCATCGATAGCGCGCAGATCAGCCCTTTTTCAGCACCCGGTTGCCCAGCGTTTCGGCGATCTGCACCGCGTTCAGCGCCGCGCCCTTGCGCAGATTGTCGGACACCACCCACAGGTTCAGACCGTTGTCGATCGTGCTGTCCTGCCGGATCCGCGACACGAAAGTGGCATAGTCGCCGACGCATTCCACCGGGGTGATATAGCCGCCGTCCTCGCGCTTATCCACGACCAGAACGCCGGGCGCGGTGCGCAGAATGTCCCTTGCTTCGTCCTCGTCCAGAAAATCCTCGAACTCGATGTTCACCGCTTCGGAATGTCCAACGAAAACAGGGACTCGGACGCAGGTCGCCGTGACCTTGATCTTTGGATCGACGATCTTTTTGGTCTCGGCGACCATCTTCCATTCTTCCTTGGTCTCACCGCTGTCCATGAACACGTCGATATGCGGAATCACGTTGAATGCGATCTGCTTGGTAAATTTTGTTGCCGGCTTGTCATCGACCGGGTTGTAGATCGATTTGGTCTGATCCCACAGCTCGTCGATGCCGTCTTTGCCCGCGCCGCTGACCGACTGATAAGTGCTTACGACCACACGCTTGATCTTTGCGCGATCATGCAAGGGCTTCAGTGCGACAACCATCTGCGCGGTCGAACAATTCGGGTTCGCGATGATGTTTTTCTTGGCATAGCCATGGATCGCCTCGGGGTTCACCTCGGGCACGATCAGCGGCACGTCCGGGTCATAGCGATACAGCGACGAGTTATCGATCACGATGCATCCGGCCTTGGCCGAACGCGGCGCGTATTTCCTGGTCGCCTCAGAGCCGACCGCGAACAGCGCGATGTCCCAGCCGGTGAAATCGAAGGTATCAAGATCCTGGGTTTTCAAGGTTTTCTCGCCAAAGCTGACTTCGGTGCCCAGCGATTTCCGGCTTGCCAGCACGGCAAGTTCATCGACGGGAAACTGGCGCTCGTCCAGAATGTTCAGCATTTCGCGGCCCACATTGCCCGTGGCGCCCGCGACGACGACTCTATAGCCCATTTCGGGGTCTCCTGATGTCTTCAGACGGGGCCTCTTAGCGCACCGCCGATGCACTTGAAAGAGGCTTCAGAACCCAATGCAAGCTGGGTCAGGGATGAATCAGAGCGGCGTTCCATTCGTTCAGGAACCGCTGCCGCTTGATCGGATCGACAAACACCAGCAGACCCGGGTCCAGCCGGATCGGGCGCAGATGCTGCCCGGCGGCCAGCGCGCGTTCATCGATCGGCGGCAGCCCGGCCTCATCCCGGATCAGGCGCCGGCCCTCGGCGGACAGCAGAAAATCCAGAAACGCCGCGCCCAGTTGCGGAGCCTCTGCATTGCGCGGCACCAGGGCGGTGCGCAGCAGGGTCAGCGTGAAATCCTCCAACTCGACCAGCACGCCGTCGCCGCCCACAGGCAGGCGCGCCTGCGCATAGCTGCCCAGCACGTTATAGGCCATCGCCAGCCGCCCGGCGTTCAGGTCGTCGATCATGTCGCCCGAGGTGCCGTAAAGCCGGGGCGACAGCCCGCCCATGACCTCGGCCAGGCGCCAGAACGTATCGGACTGGCGCGCATCCTGCGTGGCGAACAGATATCCCGCCCCGGACAGTTTCGGATCGTATGTGCCGATGCGGCCGGTGAACCGATCCGGGTTGTCCCGCAGCAGGCGCACCATGTCCTGCCGCGTGCGCGGCATCTCCAACCCCTTGAAAGCCTTGCGTGAGACGATCAGCACCACGGGTTCCTGCGCAAAGGCGTACAACTGATCGCGCCAATAGGCCCAGGCGGGCAGACCTTGCATTTCAGCGGACCGATGGCTTGCCGCGAACCCGTCATTGGCCAGTTTCATCTGCAAATCCATCGCCGAAGAGATCACCAGATCGAAGGCCGCGCCCTCGTCATAGATCGCGCGAAACACCTCCTGACTGCTGGCAACCGTGTAGCGCACCGAAAGATTGGGGCTGGTCTGCTGGAACGCGGCGATCAGCGGCGCGAAAGTCACGGTGTCGGTGGTCGACAGGATGCGCAGCTCGGCCGCCGCGGCGTCTGCGGGGAACACCCGCTCTTCCTCGATCTCAAAGGCAGAGGCAGGCGCGAGCAGCGCCCAGATTAGCGTAGCGGCAGTGATAAACGGGCGCATGTTCCGCCTCCTTCCCGGTCTGTCAGATCGAAAGCGCCACCATGGGCCAGCGCGACCTCTTGCACGATGGTCAGGCCAAGGCCCGAGCCGATGATATCCTGCACATTCGGCCCCCGCGTGAACCGCCCGGTCAGATCAGCGGCCGAGGCCCCGGCCAGCCCGCGCCCGGTGTCACTGACCGCAATCATCGCCCGATCGCGGCTCGAGGTCAGCGTAATCCCGATGGCGCCGTCAGGAGGCGAATATTTGATGGCGTTGTCGATCAGGTTGCGCAAGGCGCTCTCGATCAACAGCCGGTCGCCGTCGATCTCAACCGCATCGTCGGGCACGGATACGGTGATCGCCAGGTCTTTCAGCTCTGCCGTCGGGCCAAGCGCCTGCGCCACCTCGCGGGTGACATCGCCCAGACGCAGCCGCTCGTTCGTACGCTGATCGGTGCGGTAGACCACCGTCGCGTGGTCCAGCAACTGACCGGCGGACCGCGCGCTGTCCTCGACCGCGCGGATCATCTGGTGCAGCGTCGCGCGGGTTTCGGAATCATCGGTCTGGCGCAGCGCGATCTCGGCTTGGGCGCGCACGGTCGCCAGCGGGGTGCGGATATGGTGCGCGGCCTCGGCGATGAAGGTTTCGGTGCGCGACAGGGCCGCGCGCAGCCGGGCGATGAAGCCGTTCAACGAGGTGACGAAAGGCGCCAGTTCGCGCGGTGTCGCCTGCGTGACGGGGCGCAGATCCTGTGGACCACGGCGCTCCACCGCCCCCGCAAGGCGGCGCAGCGGGCGCAGCACGTTGCTGGCGGTCAGCAGCGACAACACCGCGGCGACGACAAAAAACCCAAGGCCAAAGGCGGCGCCCCGGTTGGCCATAGTGGCGACGATGGCCTCCTGCCCCTGCCGGGTCTGCGCGACCAGAACCAGTGCCGGCACCGATTTGCGATCGACCAGGATCGCGCGTTCCACCGCCGCGATGCGGACCTGCGTGTCGCGAAACGGTTCCGAATAATAAAGCGGAGTCAGCAGGGCGGTGCCTTCGGGCGGGGCGGGCAGGTCGCCATAGCCGGTCACGGTCTCGCCTGCGACGACGATCCGGTAGAACACCCGATCCTGGCTGATCGCGCCAAGCATCGAGAACGCCGAATAGGGAATGTCGATCTCGACCCCGCCTTCGGCCCCGCGCAGCTGTTCCGCAATGGCCGTGGTCGCCGCGCCCAGCACGCTGTCCTGTGTGGTTTCCACCGCATCGCGCGCCACTGTCCGGATCGAGAAATACAGCAGCACCGCCAGCACCGCCGCCACGATCAGCAGCTGCAGGATCAGCTGCCGGCGGATCGAGCGCGGAAAGTGCGGCGCCAGCTTCACGTTTCGGTCAGGCGATAGCCGACGCCCCTCACGGTTTCGATCCGCGCTTCGCTGCCGGTCAGCTTTTTGCGCAACCGGCCGACATAGACCTCGATGGCATTGTCCGTCACCGCCTCGGCAAAAGAGAACAGCCGGTCGCACAGCTGCGCCTTGGAATGGATGCGTCCGGGGGCGGCCAGCAGGATCTCGAACAGGCGCAATTCGCGGTTGCGCAATTCGCGCGCCTCGCCGGCCACGGTGATGGTCGCGGTCAGCGGATCAAAGATCAGGTCGGCGAAATGCAGCAGCGTCTGCGCGGCCCCGCCGCGCCTGCGCAGAACCGCACGACAGCGCGCTTCCAGTTCGGCGAAATCGAATGGTTTGGTAATGTAGTCATCCGCGCCCGTGTCCAGCAGCGCCACGCGGTCCGACACCGCCGACCGGGCCGTCATCACGATCACCGGCGTGTCGCGCCGGGCCTGCCGGTGCGCGGCCAGGAAATCGCGGCCATCGCCATCGGGCAGCATGATATCCAGCAGGATCAGATCATAACTGGCGGCGCCAAGGTGATCCGCCGCGTCCCGCAAACTGCGCGCCCAATCCACGGCATGACCGTCCAGCGCCAGGCGCTTTTGCACCGATTGCCCCAGGTCCGGATTGTCCTCGACCAACAGAAACCGCACGTTTTCTTCCTTTTTTGCCTTGTGACAGGTTCTTGTCAGGTTGTCCGCGAATCGTGCAACACTGCAAGGGCGGAGCCTGCATGACGAAAACCATGCCCCGCCAAAGAACACCAAATCTCTGGGAGGAGACACATGAAAACGACCTTTCTCAAGGCCCTGGGCCTTAGCGCCGTCATTGGCATGTCGGCAGGTTCCGCCATCGCCGCCGAGTGCGTAGCGCCCGCGAACCCCGGCGGCGGCTGGGATTTCACCTGCCGTCAGATCGGCAAGATCATGTTCGACATCGGCGCGGTGGACCATCCGGTTCAGGTCACAAACATGGCCGGCGCCGGTGGCGGTCTGGCCTATAATCACGTCGTTGCCGAACGCAATGACGACGCCGATCTGATCGTCGCGGCCTCGTCCGCCACCTCGACCCGTCTGGCGCAGAACGCCTACGCCGGCATGACCGCCGATCAGGTGCGCTTTGTCGGTGCAATCGGTGCCGATCCCGGCGTGATCGTCGTGGCTGCCGACAGCCCGTTCCAGTCGCTGGGCGAGCTGGTCGACGCGATCAAGGCCGATCCCGGTTCGGTTGCTTTCGCGGGCGGCTCCGCCGTAGGCGGGTTTGACCACCTGAAACCCCTGATGATCCTGCAACGCGCCGGGTTCACCGACATCACCAAGGTAAAGTACATCGGTGTCGACGGCGGGGCCGACGCGATCACCCAGACCGTGGGTGGTTTCACGCAGGCGATGACCGGCGACATGTCCGAAATCGTCGGCTTTCTGAAGGCGGGCGAAGTGCGCGCGCTGGCGGTTCTGACCGAAGAGCGGGTGCCGGGCTTCGAAGATATCCCGACCGCCAAGGAACAGGGCTTTGACGTGGTCGCCGTGAACTGGCGCGGGCTTTACATCCCCAAGGGCGTCAGCGACGACACCTTCGACATGTGGGCCGAGCGTCTGCAAAAGGTGGCGGATTCAGCCGAATGGCAGGAAGCCATGGCAGCAAACGGTCTGGCGCCGTTCACCAAGGTTGGTGGCGATTTCCAAAGCTATGTTGACGGGCTGGTGGCCGAGATCAACCAGCTGTCCAAGGACATCGGGGTCATTCAGTAATGGCCAGCGACCGGATCTTCGGTCTGGTCGCGCTTTTGGTGGCGCTCGCATATCTTGCGAGCGCCACGCAAATTCAGACCAGCTTTTTAGCCGATCCCGTAGGGCCCAAGGCATTTCCCATGCTGATCAGCGGCATTGCCGCGCTATGCAGCCTAGTGCTGATCCTGCGGCCCGATCCCGACCCGGACTGGCCCGCGATGCGCACCTGGGGCGCGCTGCTGATCGCCGTCGTGGTGCTGGTCGGATATGCCTATGCGCTGAAACCGCTCGGCTTTCTGATCCCGACAGCCATCGCCGCCGCGATCCTCAGCTACCAGATTTCGCCGCGCGCGCTACCGGCGGTTCTGTCCGGGCTGGGCCTTTCGGTCGGCTTGTTCCTTTTGTTCAAATTCGCCCTTGGTCTTGGGCTTGTGCCGTTCCCCAAGGGAATGCTCGGCTAGCGGAGATCACGGATGGACCTGCTTTCAAACCTGGCGCTTGGCTTTGGCGTCGCATTGTCACCCTATACATTGATGCTGGCCGTGGTCGGCTGCTTTCTGGGGACCATCATCGGCGCGCTGCCGGGGCTTGGCCCGTCCAACGGCGTCGCGATCCTGATCCCTCTGACCTTTACGATGGGCCTGGACGCCACCAGCGCGCTGGTGCTGATGACCAGCGTTTACTATGGCGCGATGTATGGCGGGCGGATCAGTTCGATCCTGCTGAACATTCCGGGCGACGAACCCGCCCTGATGACCACGCTGGACGGCTATCCCATGGCCAAGTCGGGCCGTGCGGGCGATGCTTTGGTGCTGTCCGGTGCCGCGTCCTTCGTCGGGGCATTTCTGGCTACCATCGGGCTGATGCTGCTGGCGCCGCTGTTGGCGCGCGTGGCGTATCTGTTTGGCCCGGCCGAATATTTCGCGCTGTATCTGCTGGCGTTCTGCACGCTTGGCGGCATGGCCTCCAACAATCAGGCGAAATCCGCGATTGCCTCGTGCATCGGGCTTGGTATCGCGATGATCGGCGTTGACAACAGCTCTGGTCTGCCGCGCCTGACCGGGGGCAATCTGCACCTGATGGACGGCATCGATTTTCTGGTCGCCATCGTCGGCCTGTTCGCCATCGCCGAGGTGTTCTTTTTCATCGAAAGCCACGGCAAGGGGTCCTCGATCGGGGTCAGGCTGGAAAAGGTCAGCATCCCGTGGAAAGACATCATTGCCACCAGATGGACCATGTTGCGGTCCAGCGGCGTCGGTTTTGTCGCGGGCATCCTGCCGGGCGCAGGCGCCTCGCTGGGCAGCTTTCTGGCCTATATGACCGAGAAATCCATCGCCGGTAAGAACGGTGGCTTCGGCACTGGTGTGCCCAAAGGCATCGCCGCGCCCGAAGCCGGCAACAACGCAGCCGCCGGCGGGGCGCTGGTGCCGATGCTGACGCTTGGCGTGCCGGGGTCCGGCACCACGGCGGTGCTGCTGGCGCTGCTGATGACGCTGAACATCACACCGGGTCCGACGCTGTTCACCGACCGGCCAGAAGTGGTCTGGGGTCTGATCGCCTCGCTGCTGATCGCCAATATCGTGCTGCTGCTGATGAATGTGCCGATGGTCAAGATTTTCGTGCGGGTGCTGCAGGTGCCCGCCTGGGTGCTGCTGCCCGGTGTCACGATGATCTCTTTCGTCGGCATCTATTCGCTGTCGGGCAGCTATTTCGACCTGCTGCTGATGGTAGGTTTCGGCGCGCTGGGCTATGTGCTGCGCAAGCTGGACATTCCCACGGTGCCGGTGATCCTTGGCATCCTGCTGGGCGGCAACATGGAGGACGCGCTGCGTCGCGCCATGGTCCTGTCGGATGGCGACGCGCTGTACCTGTTCTCGACCCCGATCGCCATCGGGCTTTGGATCGCGGCCATTGCGGGGTTTGTCGCGCCGATGTTCCTGCGCGGCGTGCTGAAGAAACCTCAGGCAATCACGGATTAAGCGGATGGTAAAGGTTCTGATACCTTCGGGCGCCCTGGGTCTGGGGTATGACCCGGTAGCCCTGGAACGCGGTTTGGCGGCCAAGCCCGATATCATCGCCATCGACGGCGGATCCACCGACAGCGGGCCGTCCTATCTGGGGCGCGGCGTGTCGAAATACTCGCGCGCCTCGACCAAGGTCGAATGGCGGGGGCTGATAAAGGCGCGGGCGAAAGCGGGCGTGCCGCTGGTGATTGGCACCGCGGGCACTTGCGGTGCGGACAGCGCGGTCGACTGGCTGGTCGGGATCACCGGGGAAATCCTGGCCGAACTGGGCCAGAGCGCCACCGTCGCGGTGCTGAAATCCAACCAGTCGCCGGAACGGGTGGTCCAGGCACTGGACGCTGGCGACATCACAGCTTTGCACCCCGCGCCTGAAATCAGCGGCGATGTGCTGCGCGACTGCTCCAACATCGTTGCCCTGGCCGGGGCCGAACAGATCGCCGCCGCGCTGAACACCGGCGCCGACATCGTCATCGCGGGGCGCACCACGGATACCGCGATCATCGCGGCGCTGCCGCTGATGCGCGGCTGCCATGCGGGCGGCGCCTGGCATGGCGCCAAGATCGGCGAATGCGGTGCGCTTTGTGCGACCAATCCGCAATCGGGCGTCATTCTGGTCGAATTCGACAAGGCAGGGTTCACCGTCACGCCGATGGCGGACGGCGCCCATGCCAGCCCGCACACGGTTTCAGCGCATATGCTGTATGAAAACAGCGATCCGTTCATCCTGTTTGAACCGGGCGGGCATCTGGATGTGACGGGTGCGGATTACCGCGCGCTGGATCAGAGCCGCGTGCGGGTCACGGGCTCGGAATGGGTGCCGTCCGAACGCTACACCGTCAAGCTGGAAGGCGCGCGGCGGGTCGGCTATCAAAGCATCCTGCTGACCCTTTTGCGCGATGCGCATTATGTGGAAAACGTCGATACATGGTGCGCCGATATCCTGACCAGATGCCGCGCCAAGGCGCAGGCGCGGCTTGGGCTGGAGGCCGACGCATTCGACATCGAGCTGCGGATCATCGGCAAGAACGCCACCCTTGGCGCGCTGGAAAACCGCGAGTCGCCCGCCGTCGAACTGGGCGTGCTGGGCATCGTCACCGCGCAAACGCCAGAGCTGGTGGATGAGATCGGCAAGATGCTGAACCCCTATCTTTTGCATCACCCGTTGACCCAGGCCGAGGAACAGCCAACCTTTGCCTTTCCATTCTCGCCCGCCGAGGTCGAGCGGGGCGAGATCTACGAATTCTGCCTGAACCACGTCATGACGCTGGCCGACCCGATGGACGCCTTCCGGCTGGAGGTCCGTCAGTTTGGCTGAGCTGGGCCAGATCGTCGAGAAGATACGCAGCAAGAACGCCGGGCCGTTCTGGCTGACCATCGACATTTTCTGCGGCAGCGCCGAGGCCTATCAGCGCGTATCACAGGGCGTGTCCACCGACCGCGTGGCGGCGCTGTTCGCCACCGGTGCCACGGATTTGAAACGGTTCGATATCCCGTCGCTGAACGTGGTCAAGTTCAGTCTGCCAAGGCCCGCCGTGCAGGGCACGGTTGCGGATCGCGACATGCATGGCGCATCCTTTGCGGCGCTGCTGTCGGAACTGACGGTTAACTGAATCGAGCTTTGACCCCCGCGCCTGGTATTACGCAGGCGCAATCAGGATCGCGCGGAAATCGTTGACGTTGGTCAGGGTCGGCCCGGTAACAACCTGTGCGCCGATGCCCGCGAAAAAGCTGTGGCTGTCGTTGCGCGCCAGCGCGCCCTGCGGGTCAACCCCGGCGGCTTTGGCCCGGGTCAAGGTTTCGGGGCCGACCAATGCCCCCGCGACCTCTGCCGCGCCATCGACGCCGTCGGTGTCGCAGGCGATCAGGTGAATGCCAGGCCGCGCTTTCAGGGTCAGCGCCGCGGACAGGGCGAATTCCGCATTCGGCCCGCCAATGCCGCCGCCCCGGCCGGACACCGTGCATTCACCGCCCGACAACAGCAGGACCGGCGCATCGCCGGGCGCCAAACCGGCCTGCACGGCAAGCGCCTGCTGGGCCTGTGCCGCACCCAGATCCCGCGCCTCGCCTTCCAGATCGTCGCCCAGAATGCGCACATCAAGGCCCTGTGCCGCTGCGGCATCGCCTGCGGCGGCCAGCGATTGCGAGGGGGCGGAAATGATACGGTTCTCGACCATGGCCAGCCTGGGATCGTCGGGGCGCAAAACGCCAGAGCCGGTTTGCAGAACCGCCAGAATCGAGGGTGGCGGCGTGATGCGATAACGGGTCAGGATCGCCAGCGCATCGGCTGGCGTCGTGGCGTCGCCCACGGTCGGCCCGGATGCAATGAACGCAGGATCGTCGCCCGGCACATCCGAAATCATCAGGGTCAGCATCCGCGCCGGATAAGCCGCCGCGGCCAGCTGCCCGCCCTTTACAAGGCTCAGATGTTTGCGCACCGTGTTCATCAGATCGATCGTCGCACCCGAAGCCAGCAGATCGGCGTTCAGCTGCTGTTTCTCAGCCAGTGTGATCCGCCCTGCGGGTGCGATCATCAGGGCAGAGCCGCCGCCCGAGATCAGCGCCAGCACGAAATCATCCGGCCCCAATGTGCCAAGCAGATCCAGCATCTGCCGCGTCGCCGCCTCGCCCGCCGCGTCCGGCACCGGATGCGCCGCCTGGGCAATACGGATGCCCCGGCAGGGGCGCGCATAGCCATAGCGGGTGATCACCAGCCCCTCGCACGGCCCCCAGACGCTTTCCACCGCCTCCGCCATCCTGGCCGAGGCCTTGCCCGCGCCAACCACCACCACCCGACCGGGCGGTTTTGGCGGCAGCGCCTGCGGGATCGTCAGCATCGGGTCAGCTGCGGCCACGGCCACATCGAACAGATCGCGCAACAGCGTTTTAGGGTCGGTCATGGCTCCATCTCTATGCCGAACTCCCGGCACCTTCCAGATCGATCCTCCGATGCTCGCGATCCGACAGATAGGCGGCATCGCAGGCCCGGATCACATCCAGATAGGCGCGTGCGGTGTTTTCCAGAACGCCATCGCCGTTCAATGCGGCGACCACATGCCGGATCAGTGCGCCAACGCAGCCGCCGCCAAACGCGGTGTCATCGACCGGATCGCTCAGCGGCACCGGTTCCGACGTTGCAGAGCCGAAAGCACGGAACCGGAGCTGCCCAAAGCCATCCAGCGCCAGCGTGCCCGCCTCGCCTTCGATCACCATCTCGCCCATGGTCTTGCGCGGATTTGCCGCCAGATGATCGGCCAACCGGTTGCCGTCGAATTCCGACCGGACGCCGCCCGCATGGGTCAGGATCAGCACCCCGGCGTCCTCGCCTGCAATCGCCGGGTTGAGCTGCCGCAAATCGGCATAGACACTGGTGATATCGCCAAACAGCCAGCGGAACAGATCGATGAAATGCACGCCGGTTTCCCGGATCAGAAACCGTTGCATGGTCTGAAAGGCCGGCTGCCGCGCCAGATAGGCATCGGGCCCGCGTCCGTCGCCGGGACGCAACGCGAAGCGGCAGCCATAGACCCGCCCCATCCGCCCGGCGTCGAGAAACCGCTTGATCTCGCGGTGCCAGGGCTGAAAGCGAAAGTTCTCGTGGATGACCAGCGTCGTGCCGGCGGCCTCTGCCATGTCCGCCATCGCCAGCGCCTCGTCATAAGACCGGCCAAACGGTTTCTGGCAAATCACCGTGCGGCCCGGTTTCAGGCAAAGCCGCAGCAGGTCGGCCTGCGCGGACGGCGGCACCACCAGAT
>Ga0316207_10002841_pt1 | contig 17018 bp, 14 predicted proteins | sample 6weekpyrite_MG_FD_204943 | JGI IMG/M metagenome (GOLD analysis project Ga0316207, IMG submission 204943) | Microbial mat bacterial communities from mineral coupon in-situ incubated in ocean water Damariscotta River, Maine, United States -... | ecosystem: Environmental > Aquatic > Marine >...
TCCCGCAGCCTCAGCACCGAATTTATACACTATACTTAAGCGATATCGATACCAGCGCCATAACTCCATGGTGGCACTCGAGGGGCGACAAGGTCATTGAACGATGCAACTGCGTAATCAGAAGTTTTGTGATATTTCATCAGCAAGCTCGCTTTGCGCTACAATTCTGATCGCTCTTGCGTGCCTGCTATCTCAGGGAATTGCCGCAGCAACGAATAGTCTCGACACTTCCAGAGAGATCACTGCATCACTCAACACCGCCAAGGCGCGATTTTCGACGTCACTGAATACCCTCAATCCACGTATTACCACGCTTGAAGAGACAGTACCATCAGATGATGCGTTGAAGTCCGAACTGACATGGCTTTATCAGCGACGTGACTTCCTGCAAAAGAGCATCACCTCGGTCGAGCGCACGCTTGACTACTACCACGCTTATCAGGGAATACCCGTTCGCCTGAAGAAGCTTGAACAGGAGCTGGCCACGCCCCTTCCCGGAACGCTCAAAATAGATGAGCGGGAACCACTCGCCAATCTGGAACAGCGACTGGAGAGTGCCCGGAACGAGCTGGAGACGGCACGCCGCATACGTGATGAGGTTGAGAGCGAAGCAACGCAACGCGGTGAACGCCTGCAGAAGATCTCTGCTGAATCTGCCACGGCACGCAAGCGGCAGGAGGAACTGAGCCAGCAACTCGTAACGCCTTCCTCAGGCATTAGCGACAAGGGCAACATCGCCCGCAGAGGCGCTGCACAGGCAGAACACGACTACCTCGGCCAGCTCTTGATGGAGCTCGACCATGAACAGCGGAGCTATGAAAGCCGCCGTGAACTACTGCGCGCCCGTCGCCAGCAGGCGGAACGTCAGGTACTGATCACCGAACAGCGTTTCAATGCACTGGAGCAGAGCGTCAACTACCTGCGCACCAGCGCGGCTGTTGAAGCGGTGCAGGCTGCTGACATCGCAAGCCGCAGTGCCGTTACTGCCCATCCTCTGGTACGCATGGTGATCGATGAAAATCAGCAGCTGGCGACCGAACTGACCAACGCCTCGGCGATGAGCACGATCATCAGCGAAGATAAAAAGCGAGTCGAAGAACGACTCGATACAACCCGTCGCAAATATGAAGGGATTAAAGAAAAAATCACCCAGATCGGCCTGACTGACGCAATCGGCCTCAAACTGCGCAATGAACGGATACAGTTAACCGATACAGGCGAACTTGTCGCATCGCTTAACAAACACCGCAAAGAAATCAACCGCGTTCAGCTACGACGCATCGAGATCGAAGATCGCCTGCTTGAACTGGTCGATCTGAAACGCGAAGCGCAACGCAGAATCAATAACCTCTCTCCTCCGCTTTCCGAAAGTGAGCAACGGATTATACTACCGGCGCTACATCACGCCCTGCGTGAACAGAAAGAGAGCTATCTCAACGAGCTGATTAAGGCCTACGACATCTATTTTGAAAAGAACCTCTTCCCCGCTATGGAGGCAGAGCGTGAGCTGACCACGCTGATCGACGACTACAGGGAGTTCATCGATACGCGTATCCTGTGGATTCAGAGCGCACCGCTACTTGCCGCCAGCGACCTGAGTAAACTAGGGGCGGCCACCGCATGGCTACTGGCTCCTTCATCGCTCGGTGACGTAGGCGACACGCTCCTTAACAACCTGAAGCAGAACCCGCTTAAAACCGGTCTACCCCTACTGGTCGCAGTGGCTCTGCTGATCTCCTATCGTCGACTAACAAAGCGACTTGCGACACTCGGGCGTTATGTGACGAAACTGAGTAAAGCGAAATTCGGTGACACCCTGTGGGCCTCATTTGTGACTATACTGATAGTATTACCCTGGCCGCTATTATTCTCCATCGCCGCGTGGCTGCTGGCTCAAAACAGTGGCGAGATACACTACACATCCGCGCTCTCATCTGCACTGTTCGCCGCCGCCTGGCTGCTCTTTTTTGCTCTGCTACTACGCGCCCTGTGTCGCAGAGATGGACTGGGAGAAGCGCATTTTCGCTGGAAAAGCGAAACGCTCTCTCTGGTCAGGCAGCAGATCAACTGGTTTCTTCCCACAGCGCTACCACTACTTTTTATTACTTCATTCACACTAAATCAGCCAACCCAGGCGCATCACGATACACTTGGCCGCCTGGCATTTATCCTGTTAATGGCCTTCTCGTCGCTATTAGTCTACCGACTGCTTCATCCATCACGCGGACTGTTCCGACTCAAAATCGAAAAGTCCCCAGACGGCTGGCTGGCGCGACTGACTGGCATCTGGTTTCCTGTACTGCTCTTTACTCCACTACTGCTCGCGGTCGCCTCGGTGATCGGCTATCTCTATACCGCAATACAGCTCTCACTCTACATCATCAACACCATCGGACTAGTCTTTGCGATCGGTATCGCAAGAGATCTGTTAATCCGTTGGCTCAATATTGCACAGCGCAAACTGGCACTTGAGCAGTGGCGCAAGAAGATTGCAACACAAACAGAGAGCACCGAAGGTGAGGCGAAACCTCAGGCTGAGGAGGCAGGTGAACTTGCCGTCAATGAGCCCACACCAGAACTTGATGTTGCTGAACTTAGCACTCAAACCCTCAAACTGCTCAATAGCGCCTACTGGATTGCGATCATCATCGGCCTGAGTCTGCTCTGGGCAGAAGTTCTGCCTGCGCTGAATTTATTAAATGAAATTGTCCTCTGGAGCAGCGAAGTGGTCAGCAGTGAAAACGGTACCACTATAACCACGCAGACCCCTACCACGCTGGCAAACGTACTACTGGCAATTGTCATTCTATTGATGACCTTTTTTATCAGTGGCAACATTCCGGGACTGCTTGAGATCGCCATTCTGCAACGACTGCCGTTCACACCGGGCGGGCGTTACGCCATCACCACCATTGTCCGTTATATCCTTGTCATCGTCGGGCTATCGATGACCTTCGGTGCGATCGGTATCGGCTGGTCAAAGGTGCAGTGGCTCGCTGCAGCAATCACGGTTGGGCTCGGTTTCGGACTGCAGGAGATCTTTGCCAACTTCGTTTCAGGCTTGATCATTCTGTTTGAACGCCAGATTCGCGTCGGTGATGCGGTCACCGTCGGCAACATCAGCGGCAAGGTGTCACGCATTCAGATGCGCGCGACAACTATCACCGACTGGGATCGCAAGGAGCTTATCATTCCAAACAAGGAGTTCGTTACCGGGCAGGTGATCAACTGGGCGCTATCGGATACCATCCTACGCATTGTGATCCCAATTGGTATTGCTTACGGTTCCGACACCCGTCTTGCATACGACACCCTGCTTGCCGCAGCACATGCGAATCCGAATGTGCTCGACGAACCGGAGCCAACGGCAAGGTTCGCCGCCTTCGGTGAAAGCTCCCTCGACTTTGAACTCAGGATCTATATTCCACACCCCGATCTTCTGCTTGAGACCCGCCATGAGATGCTGATGGATATCGACCAGCGCTTCCGTGAAGCCAACATAGAGATCGCCTTCCCGCAACAGGATATTCATATTCGGGATATTGCCGAGGGGAAGCCGATCGATCCTGGCCAGTTACGCAATCGACCTTCAGAGTAAAACGCACAACGCTTCCTCCCCCTTCAACATACATACCACAGAGCCTTCTTTATCCATCTTTCTCTGCAGCTTCTCCTACTCGGCAACTCCTTGCTGTACAGCAAAGTCGCGCAGATCCTGCGAACTGAAGAAAGGGAACAGAAGGACAAGTATAGTGACATGCCATGTATGCTATGCTCATTTTAAAAATCCAGGGATTTAATACTGGAGAATGGGGGGGGGCTTGGGTGGCGCAGGAAAAAATTTTCTCTCTGCCGTAACTGGACAGTTCAAGGCGTGTCGCGATGCCCTGCGTAGCGATCTGGCCGCGGTGGGCGCCGATGTTGTGGTGCAGAAGGGTTCCCAGCAGCATGGTGGCACGCTGCTGCAAAAACTTGAAGAATACATCGCCTCCTGTGACCGTGTCATTGCATTGGTTGACAACGCCTACGGATGGCAGCCAGAACCCGCGGCACTTTCCGACAATGCACAAACTCGCTCGTACACTCAGTGGGAGTACTATTTTGCGCGCGGCGAACGCCTGGATGGCACACAGGCCATCGCGAAACCAATTTACCTCTATCTGGCTTCGCCGAGCTATCTGGAACAGAACCCCGTTGAACAGGCAGATGCCGAGGCTCGGCAACAGAAAGACTTTGTTGATGAGATGAGATCAGAGCGAGTGGCAAAGACCAAAATGAGTTTGACTGCATCGATAACCTGGCACGGCTGGTGCTGCGTGATGGCTTTCGCCTGTCGTCCGCGCCAGACATGATGTTGAAACACTTCGCGCACTGGGAAATGCCCTGCTTGAATTCGCAGACTGCGCGCATGATCGCTGGTTCCTCGACCGTGTCGCCCCCCATATGCTCGCCTTTGAAAGCGACAGCCATGTCGAGTGGCTTGAGGGTAACTTTGCCGATTATGAAGAGGACAAGAAACGTCGCCTTGGAGACGAGGCAGTGACCCAGCCCAAGCGGATTACCTATAAGAAGTTTGGTCAGCCTTAATGACTGCTACTCCTAGCAGCAACATATGTCGGCTTTCTTGGCACTATCACCCAACCCGTTGAGGATGACATCAGGACTATCTGGCTTGCGACAGATACATTTGCTCAGTTTGTCACTCAATCTGTTGAAAACGCCACCACAGGCATATCCGCATCGGAACAACAGTTCGGCGTGAGTTCACTCGATCCAGCCGAGTGGGATATAACCGTTTTGGGGACTCCACCGACTTTTTGATGCATCATCGCCGTACTCGGTGACCGCGCATTCATACCCTATCTTTGAATGCCACTAGCCATCCTGGCCACATCGCTCTTCCTGGTCATTAATCACCCCCCAGCATAGCCAGGGGTTTACCTGAGGATTAATTATCCAACAGAAAGGTGAATAACACTCAATAATCATTATCAGTTGCCGAAAAATAATAAGTCAACACAAGTCTCATGATATGGACATTAATTACTACCTAACATTTTTTTGGAATCGATTATGAAGAATCTACTCAAGCTCTTACTACCAGTACTGATGGTATTCGCAACTCCCCTGGTGACAGCAAGCGATGATGTTTCACCCACCTCTGTTAGTGGAGCAACCACGATTGATGCAACCAAAGCCAAAGCGCTATTCGATAACGAAGCATTGTTTATTGATACCCGCAAAGATAAAGACTGGAATGCAGGTCGCATCCCCGGTGCAGAGCATCTGGATGTCAAAAAAGTATTGACCCAGGAATCCCTTGCCGAAGTGGCGGGCAAAGACGAGCCAATTGTTATGTACTGTAACGGTCACAAATGCATTCGAAGCTCGAAAGCAACCGCCATGGCGGTTGAATGGGGCTATAGCAAAATCTATTACTTCCGCGACGGCTTCCCGGCGTGGAAGGCCGCAGGCTATCCCGTCGAATAAATACATGGATTTATTTCTGATGACCTGAGCTTCCTTCGGGAAGAACAGGAAAAATCAGAAGCAGCTCATCAACTGGAAGAGAACGGAATCATGACCCTCAAAACACGCATCATCATTGCTGGCCTGATAGCCATTCTATTTGTATCGATCACCCTCATCGCCACCAGCTGGATGGCCCAGAATGAAATTGAATCGCGCCTGGATAGTGCGCTAATTAACGGAAAACAGGCTTTCTGGGAAGAGACCGTGGATGGCCATATCGAGAGGATGGAGTCAGAGATGAGCAGTCTGACACGTGATAGAACGTCTCTGAATGCCATACGCAATAACGATACCGCCACTTTAACAGAAAGTCTCACTTCCACCTTCAATCGCCTCAGCGCCAGTAACCTGCTCAGTGAACTTACAATTGTCGATACAGATGCCAGAGTCCTGTTTTCGACCCTCGAAAGCCTTGCCGGTAAAATATCCGAGCGCATCCTGATCAAACAGGCAATTAGTGAAGGAAAAGTCAAAACAGGGATCGAACAGAATGAATTCAAACATATCGAGATAACCCTCAGCTTCCCTCTCTATCGACGCGGTAAACTAATCGGTGGCGCTGTCATGTCGCACCACCTGGGTGGCTCTTTAGATGAATTCAAGGAACATGGGGGCTCTGATGCCTTTGTATTCGATACCGATGGAAGCCTGGTCTATGCAACGGACAAGGAGCTTGTTGAACAGTTCGATATCTCTCTACCGCCCCCTGGAACAAATGAAAGCTTAATATTAGAGGCCAATGATGCCTATTACGGCACCATTATCGTTCCTATTCTCGACCCTGTCGGCACCCCGATCGCCCATTTAATCAGCACCAAGGATCAAACCGAGAGTATTCAAACACAAAAAACCATCAATCTGATCTCTATTATCGCTTCCATCACAAGTGTCATCATCATGACTCTTATCCTCTCCTGGTACATCACCCGCTCATTCAAACCGTTGCATACTGCAATAGAGGTCATAAGTAAAGTTGCCCAGGGCGATCTTACCAGCGAGATTAATGTCACTACCAGCGATGAAACTGGACAGCTTCTTTCTGCCATGAACAAGATGGTGGAAAAACTCCACGGCATGATCACGCAGATTACCGCCTCCACATCCCAGATCACATCTGCGTCGGAAGAGATGGCCATCATCACTATCAAGGCCAATGAAGCAACTCAACGCCAGCGATCCGATACTGAACAGGCCGCCACGGCCACGACCGAGATGGCACAGACTGTTCAGGAAGTGGCACGAAGCGCCGCCCATGCAGCCGATGCAGCCCGGGAGGCCAATCGCGAGGCCTCGGATGGCAAGCTGATTGTCGCCGATACTATCGAGGCAATTGGCGCATTGGCTGCTGATGTCGAGAGCACCGGTCAAGCCATCAGCAGCGTCAGTCAGGAGAGCGATAATATAGGGATTGTTGCGCAAGTAATTCGTGACATTGCTGAACAAACCAATCTGCTGGCATTGAATGCGGCCATTGAAGCAGCACGAGCGGGCGAACAAGGGCGTGGCTTTGCCGTGGTAGCTGATGAGGTAAGAACACTAGCAAGTCGCACACAGCAGTCCACCCAGGAAATTCAAACCACGATTGAAAAATTACAGACCGAGGCCTCACACGCCGTCCAGGTTATGGAACAGAGTCGAACCCGGGCACAATCCAGTGTAGCGCAGTCCGGCAAGGCTGGCGCATCCCTTGAAACAATCACCGCAGCGGTCGCAACGATTAACGACATGAATACACAGATAGCCGGCGCTGCAGAGGAACAGAGCACCGTCGCAGAGGAAATCAACAAAAATGTGACCAGTATCAGTAGTGCGACAGAACAGGTGGCAGAGAGCTCCGACAAGACCTCCGATACCAGCCAGAAAATGGCCAGCCTCTCTCGCGACCTCCAGTCGCTGGTCACTCAATTTAAGATCTAGAGGGCCTCACCCTTGATGATGCTCTCAGCGTCAACTGACACACTGACCATAAATAAGTTACGCACACTGGGCTCCAATTCGTTCCTTTCAGGGCTCATAAAAATGAACTCCTGTTCTTCACTGTTTCAAGTGTGAAGCACTGTGCCTGTTTGTCTGGAAAATACCTGACGGAGAGTTTGATACACAGGTCATTTCTGGGGGAGCTGCTTAATTGTCTTATGGCATAATCAATATCCGTAACCAGGTGTGCCAGCATGTTGCACCCTACCCTTAATACTCAGCGCCGTCCTCTTCAACAGGCGGCCGTCCAGAAATCCCATACGTGTTTGTCGGAAACACCATTCCCATCCACATCATCATTAGCGGTCGTCTCACCAAAAGGCGCACTCTCCCACTGCCACAACGTGACATTATTCATATCACTAATCGCCCGCGGTGTACTGAGCTGCTCGGTATGGATGTAATAAACAATACTCTGTTTGATTGTCGTGACCGACATGTTGCCAAAGTAGACCGCCTCCTGAATCACACTGCCGTCGTTACATACTCACCCATCAACTGCCCTCGCAGGTCGTATACAAACTTAATCTCACTACAACTGAACGCGTCCCTTGAACGAACGCCGTCTACGCTTATAATCAATAGCATGGCAACAACAACCCTCACTGACTTCCGATTCCCCTGGCGAGAGGGCAATGCGTTCCGCCTGCTACTCGATGGCGATCAGTTCTTTCCGGTGATGTTGAGCGCTATCGACAGTGCCGATACTTACCTCGCACTTAATATGTATCTGATGAGCTCTGGCTCAGTTGCTGACCGTTTTATCGACGCGCTACTGCGCGCTGCACAACGAGGGGTATCGATCCACATTATCCTCGATGACTATGGCGCTAGCAGTCTGCAAACAAAAGACCGTGAACGGCTGAACCACAAAAATATTCACCTCACCTTTTACAACCCCATTCGCTACGGCGACTGGTTCAACAACCTGTTTAGAGACCATCGCAAGCTGTTACTACTGGATGGTAGAGTCGCATTTGTGGGTGGCGTTGGCATTACCGATGACTTTGACCCCATTGACAATAAAGCACTGCGCTGGCGTGAAACCGTGATTGAGATAAAAGGGCCTTGCGTTGATGACTGGCGCAGCCTGTTTGTTGAGAGCTGGCCTATTCAAGACACGACACCGATTCTTCCATCGTGTCCTTCACTCTATCAAGGGCAGGCACCTGATAGTGAACAAAGCCCAAATCAGATAGGACGGGTCACGCGTTCTCAGGCAACCACACGCCAGGAAATACGACGCTCTGTTAATCGACATCTGCATGGCGCTGAGCATCGCGTGTGGATTGCCACCGCCTATTTTGTTCCTTCGTGGCGCATGCACCGTGCACTACGCAAGGCGGCTCTACGTGGCGTTGATGTACGCCTGCTGCTACCTGGCGAACACACCGACCACCCGGCCATTCGCCATGCTGGGCGACGCTTTTATTACAAACTACTCTTAAGTGGCGTGCGTATCTTTGAATATCAGCCGCGCTTCTCTCACAGTAAAATAATGTTATGCGACCAGTGGAGCACCATCGGTTCGAGTAACTTTGATCGCTGGAACCTGGTGTGGAATCTTGAGGCCAACCAGGAAATTGATGACTCAGATTTTGCCAGGTCAGTGAAACAACTCTTCAATGATGATTTCAAACAATGCGCGGAGATAGAACTTAAGGCCTGGTGCGAGCGCCCCTGGCACAGGCGTTGTCTTGAATGGTATTGGGGTTGGATTGATGCCCTGCTCTATCGCTTTAGTATGCACTGGCGAAGGCGACACAGGGCTCGCCATCGTACTGACCAGCAGAAAAAGAATAGCTAATTCAGAAAATATTTATGATTTAATAGAGACCTTTTCACGAGCAGGAATTTTGTTCTCTGGCAAGGCAAAACGCACGGAATGAGGGAGTTTATACATAATAAATGACCGATTGAGCACGTTTTTAACGCCGCCAGAGGACAAAATAACAATCGTGCAAAGGTCTCTAATAGTTAAATAAAACACCTAGATTAATAGACTCTAGAACAAACTCATCCTTATCAAGATAGCTCATGTACTCAAGATTTAGCGACATGTTTTCCATTACCCCAACACTGCCGCCAAAACCGTAAGAGAGCCCATTTTCAGTATCGTTACCACTTAAATTGGAAACTCCAAATTTTGTCGTTGAAAGGCCAAACGAAATCTCGGCATCAACACTCGAATACCCGATCAGGCCATACAGGTCAAAGCGATCTGTAACAGGTAAATTACCAACGGCATAGACACCAAAGATACTATTGATATCATAGCCAATATTACCGTCATATGCTCCCAACAAGGTATTGGTGCCAGTGGTGGTTATTTCATCATCAGAAAACCCAAGCCCAAGACGCGCTTCTATCGCAAGATACCTATTGATAAACGACCCCATGCGCGCCACAAGCGCAGTCGGTTTGAATTCCAAAGATTCTCCCAGGCTTGTATCCTCGTAGATTAGGGAACTGTACTGAACACCGAAGTAATCATCATCACTCGCAGCGGCAATATTAACCGAGCCAATCAGTACCACTAATACTACTAAAATATTTCTGGCGCACATAAAAACAGACCTCCTCTCTAGCTCGTCAAATCTTGAAAAACAAATATATCAGTCAATATTTAATTTATCGAACATTTTAGACACTTACCTGTCTTTCAATAACTTGTATTTTTAATGACAACGAAAAGAGTTAATAGGGCCGTTTTCTAACATGCAGTCGATAAAGCAGACGAGAAAGCAGCAAGCCAAGTGCGATAAATAAGATTACTAGCAAAATAATTTCAAACCACCCCAGCTCTAACTGAGACTGCAACAATAGTAGCGGTAACAGCGATTCTGGAATTTGATCCAGCCCCAGCGCCCTTCCACTGGGTTCAATACCACAACGGCGTTTGATAAAACTGGAGAATAAATCGCCAAACATTGCGTATAGTGCGAACAATATTCCAAACATCCAAGGTAAACCCAACAACATTGCCACTGACGATGTAAATAACAGCGCAGACACGACGCCACGCCATGTTTTACTGCTGCCCAATAACGGTCGTCCATCAATAAACAACCGCGCGCGATCAATAGGCCAGGCCAAGCGATCAGCCATTAACTGTCGCGCCACCACCGGGGCGCCATTCGCAACAAATAAAAGTAGCAAGGCTTGCGCAAACATCATAATATAATTCAGAGTAACTGTAAGTTTCCACTTGCTATGACAATGATGGGAGTAAGCTTATCATGACAACAAACATCCCCCCATATAAGAAGATCGTGGTCGCGGTCGACTTTTCAACATCATCTAAAAATGTCGCGGCTCGCGCACTTAATATTGCGCAGGCAAACGGCGCAGAGATAACGCTGCTGCATGCAGTGGAGTATCTCTCACCGCTCTCATTTGGTGACGAACTCATTCCATCACCAGACTGGTTACTGGTCGAAGAACAGTTAGTCAAACAGGGAGAAAAGTCTCTACAGACATTTGCAAAAGAGATGGGGATGGACGAAGTAACCAGACTTGTACCAAGCGGTTCACCCAGTCACGAGATCGTGGAGACAGCAAAAGAACAAAATGCGGATTTGATCGTCGTGGGTGCCCACGGCCGCCGCGGGTTACAACGCCTGCTCGGCTCAACCGCCAGTAGTGTCATTAACCACGCAACCTGTGATGTGCTTGCCGTCAGGGTTCAGTAATAAAACTACCTTGCGACATGTCGAGTTCAGCCTTTGGCGGAGCCCAACCCCATACTACGCGCACGTTCAACCACAGATAACACTGCATCAGCAGCACTTTCACTGGCATTCTGCCTGAGCGCATGATGGACTTCAGAAAACTGCTGCTGCAGATCAGCCACTTTTTCAGGATCATCCAGGTACGCGAGTACCGCCTGACTAAGACTCTCCGCCGTCACCTCATCCTGGATGATTTCAGGTATCACTCGTTTGCCAACCAACAGGTTTGGCAGTGAATAATTATCGACCTTCAATAGCTGCATCGCCAACCAGTAGGAAAAAGGCTTCAAGCGATAGGCCACCACCATCGGTTTTTTCAACAGCATCCCTTCAAGCGTTGCCGTACCGCTGGCAAGCAACACCACATCGGCAGCGGTCATCGCTTCACGCGACTGACCATCGATGACCGTAATCGGCAGATGTGGTGCCTTTGCCTGCAATGCCTGCTCAAATAATTCGCGCGTTTCACGATTAGCAAAAGGGGCAACAAAATGAAGTCCTGGACGTTGTTCAATACACTGTGCCGCAGCCTGCACAAAATAGTCAGAGAGACGTGACACCTCCCCCATACGACTACCTGGCAGCAGTGCAATGATATGTTTATTCAACGGCAGACCCAGTGCGGTACGTGCCGCCATACTATCAGATTGCAGCGGAATCATATCGGCCAACGGATGACCGACAAACCTGACCGGCACGTTATGCTCTTCGTAAAATTTCGCCTCAAATGGAAAAAGCGTTATCATCAAATTGATCGCACGCGCAATCTTCGGCAGGCGATACTGACGCCATGCCCAGACCGATGGGCTGACATAATGAACCGTTGGAATATTATGATGACGCAGGCGCGTCTCTAGTCCGATATTAAAATCTGGCGCATCGATACCAATGAAAATGTCAGGCGGATCATTAATCAGTTTCCGCGCGAGGCCTGCGCGGATTGAGCGCAATTCCATGTACTTTCCGATACCAATCAATCCCATCACTGCAAGCTTCTCGGATGGATAGAGCGCATCACACCCCAGCTCGATCATCTTTGGCCCGGCAATCCCTTCAAAGCGAACATCAGGCACACGCTTCTTAATCGCCTGTATTAGCTCAGCGCCAAGCAGGTCACCCGAGGTTTCCCCTGCAACGATCCCTATGCGCACTGTGATAGTCTCCTGAAGGTAACAGGAATGATTAACGTACAATGCCGCGTTGTGACTTTTCAATAAAGTCAGCCAACACAGCAATCTCGTCAGAATCGGGATTAAGTGCTCGCATCTGCTGAGATGCCTGCTCGATGGTAACCCCGGTTTTGTAGATTAATTTATAGGCGCGGCGTAGATCTCTTATTATTCCTGTACTGAAACCACGTCGTTTGAGTCCTTCTACATTGAGGCCAAATGGCTTCGCCATATGACCGGAGACCAGCACATAAGGCGGTACATCTTTGGGCAGCACACTACCCATCGCAGTGAAGGCATGCGGACCAATCACACAGAATTGATGAACCAGTGTGTAACCACCTAAAATAGCGTAATCTTCAACCGTCACATGCCCAGCCAGCGCCACATTATTAGCCAGGATCGTATTGTTTTTCACAACACAGTCATGTGCGACATGCACATAGGCCATAATCAGATTATCGTTACCGATAGAGGTAACGCCAAGATCCTGGGCCGTTCCACGATTAAGTGTAGCTCCCTCTCGAATCACATTATTGTCACCGATCTCAAGGCGTGTCGCTTCACCCTGATATTTTTTATCCTGTGGGTCTTCACCAACTGATGCGAATTGAAAGATTTGATTATTCTTTCCAATTGTCGTCGGTCCTTTCACGACAACATGGGAACCGATCACACTACCACGACCAATCTTGACATCAGGCCCGATGATCGAAAAAGGGCCGATAGTCACATCGTCAGCGATGCGAGCAGTGGGGTCAATAATTGCAGAACTATGAATCATAAATTTTATTTATTACACACAACTATATTATGCGGACTGTACAGAACAGGTAATTTCAGCACTCGCCACAATATTACCCTTAACCAATGCTTTTGCATCAAATTTCCAGATGCTGCGCTTGTTACGCACCAGTCCTGTTTTCAATATTAACTGATCGCCCGGCTCTACCGGTTTTTTAAAACGAGCACTATCGATGCCCACCAGATAATAAAGCGTGTCACCTGTCGGTTCATCACTCATGCTCTTCGCGGTGAGGATCGCGGTCGCCTGAGCCAGCGCTTCAAGAATTAAAACCCCTGGCATTACGGGTTTAAGCGGGAAGTGTCCGGGAAAGAAAGGCTCGTTAATGGTGACATTCTTCAGCGCGGTCAGTGTTTCACCTGGCACACAGGTCATCACCTTATCGACCAACAAAAATGGGTAGCGATGTGGTAGATGCTGCATAACTTGATGGATATCCATCGATCCAACTTCAATCTGTCCTGCATTTTCCTGCGTCATCTCTTCTACTCTACCCTTTACCATCAGCCATCATTAGATAATTTGTGAACCATTTTCTCAAGCATTTTGAGTCGCCGAGCCATCTCGTCTAGCTGCTTCATACGTACAAAGTTTCTACGCCAACGAGCATTAGGCTCTATTGGTGCGCCCGACGAATAAAACCCAGCCTCATCAATCGACTGACTAACAAACGTCTTAGCGCTGATCTGCACACCATCGGCAATCGTTAAATGGCCGACAATGCCAACATGACCACCAATGGCACAGTGTTTGCCGATATGAGTACTACCAGCAACCCCAGTGCAGCCTGCAATCGCTGTATGTTCGCCGATATGTACATTGTGAGCGATCTGGATCTGGTTATCCAGCTTTACCCCGTTACCAATCACAGTATCGCTGAGTGCACCACGGTCAATGGTGGTACTGGCACCAACTTCGACATCATCACCCAGTGTCACCGCGCCAACCTGTGGGATCCTGATCCAATTACCTTGATCATTGGCATAACCAAAACCGTCGCTGCCAATCACCGCACCCGGCTGAATAACGCAGCGCTCCCCTAAAGAGGCATGGCCATGGATGGTCACATTGGCCATCAAGCGGCTATCACGCCCAATCAAAATATCATGATCAAGCACACAACCAGCACCGATCTGCGCATTGGCGCTCACAATAACACCAGGCCCAATCACACAATGAGCATCGATCCACGCCGAGGCATCAACCTGCGCACGCTTATCTACCACTGCGGAAGAATGAATGCCACCCGGGTGGCATTTGTCAGGATAAAGCAACTGCACAGCGCGTGCATAGGCAAGATAAGGATCTTTTGCAATCAGCGCATTAACAGGGCAGGCATCACGATCTCGCTCTGCGATGATCACGGCGGATGCTGTCGTGTCTAAGAGGTCGGCACGATACTTTGTACTTGCCAGAAAACTCAGCTCACCATCTGTCGCCTCTTCAAGCGTTGCGACACCCGATATCAGGCAGGTCACATCGCCATCAAGTTCACATCCAAGACGAAACGCCAATTGCTCCAGTGTTAATCCCAAGCGGCCATGTCCTTGCTACTTTTTAGCTAGCGCCTGAAGTCTAGCAAGCACCTTCGACGTAATTTCAAGCTCAGAATTTGCGTAAGCAATCCCTTCGAAAAAGATCAGATCAAACTCACCTTCTCTACCAATCTTATCGATCACTTTTTTAATAAACTCCTGAACCTTGGCAATCTCTTCATTGCGACGGCGATTGAGATCTTCACGAAACTCTTCCTGACCACGACGCATATCACGCGAAATATCTAACAACTCATTATCAATTTTTTTGCGTTCGCTTTCATTCATCACCATGCCGTCACGCCTAAGTCGATCTTCCAGGTCTTTGGCCTTTTTCTGCTGTGCCAACAATCCCTTTTCGCGATCTGAGAACTCTTCGCGCAACATCGCCTCAGCCTCCGCAGCCTGCGGTGCATCCTGAAACAGCCTCACCGCATCGACATACCCCAGCTTGAGCTCTTCCGCGGCAACAGGCATCGTCAATAGCAGGGATACTATCCCGACTGAAACCATTTTAATTATTTTATTCAAGTCTCAACCCCGATTTTAAAAATCTAGAAGAAAAACGATCCCAATGTAAACTGGAAACGTTCAAGTTCGTCACCCTCTTTGTCATTCAGAGGGAAAGCATAACTAAATGTCAGCGGTGCAATTGGCGACATCCAGATTAACGCAATACCTGTCGATGTCCTTAACTCTGCTGAATCATAGCCATTGCTAGTAGCGAATACATTACCAATATCGTAGAAGCCGCTCAAGCGTAGCGTACGATTATCTTCATCCACAAACGGCATTGGCACGATCAGCTCAAGATTTCCCACCACTTTCAGCGCCCCCCCCAGAGACACATTATTTTCTTGTGGGCCAAGCGAGTTCCCTCTGTAACCACGTACCGAGCTACTACCACCCGCATAATAGTTCTCAAAAAATGGTAACGCCGTCGTATCCGCGTAACTGTCACCATATCCCAGCGTTCCCTTCATCAAAAGCGTCAAATCTTTGGTGATCGGCTGGAACTTCATCGCACGGAAATCAACTTTATAGTACTCCAATCCACTGCCCGGCAGTGCTATGGTATTACTCAGGCTCACCAACAGACCATCGTTGGCAAAGATAGTTCGATTGCGGGTGTCATGCGACCATCCCAGCGTCAATTTATAGATATCGAACTCATCTGCATTCGCATCAAGGAAGTCGAGAATAGACTGTGACGTCAATGCCGACGTACGAATCTGTGTATTTTCATAGGCCAGTCCTAGCGAGGCACGATTAAACTCACTCAACGGAAAACCGTAGTTAACACCAATGCCATACTGATCTGATGTATACGCCGCAATATTCGCCTGTCTGGCATCCGTTTCACGGAAAGAGAGATTAAAGCCACGACTGATGCCATCAACCGTGTAATAAGGGTTATTGTACGAGAAACTATAAACCGTATTCACATCACTGTTATTGATATTCGTCGTAATACGCTTGCCACTGCCCAGAAAGTTATCCTGACTCACACTTGCATTAATCAACACACCCTGTGTCTGCGAAAAACCGACACCGGCCGTCAATGAGCCAGAGGCACGCTCCTCTAAAGAGAGCGCAACATCAACCTGATCGTTAACACCCGCCACAGAGGGCGTTTCAATATTGATATTCTCAAAGAAACCAAGGCGCTGCACACGTACGCGGGAACGATCAATCTGTGCGGTCGAAATCCAGCCACCTTCCATCTGACGGAACTCACGTCGCACCACTTCGTCCTTGGTGCTCTTGTTGCCGCTAATATTGATACGACGCACATAGACACGTCGCCCCGGGTCAATAAAGAAAGTCAGCGAAATCAGGCGGTTTTCTTTATCCACTTCAGGAATCGCATTGATATTGGAGAATGCAAACCCCTCTTCACCCAGGCGACTGTTCAGCGCCTCAGTACTCGCAGTTACCTTACTACGAGAAAAAACCTCGCCTTCAGCAAGCATCACCAACGCCTTCAACTCTTCCTCTGGCAGAATGAGATCACCCGCCAGTTTTATCTCTTTGATCGAGTACTGATACTCTTCAGAGACATTAATGGCAATAAAGATATCCTGTTTGTCCGGCGTAATCGTGACCTGTGTCGAGTCAATATTGAAGTTAATGTAACCTCGATCAAGGTAATATGAACGCAAGGATTCAAGATCTGCCCCTAATTTGAAACGCGAATACTGCTCTCCGTCGGAGAAGATTCCTGGCGAATCGAGCTGGAACTTGCTGCGCAGGGTATCATCAGCATAAG
>Ga0316207_10002842_pt1 | contig 17016 bp, 12 predicted proteins | sample 6weekpyrite_MG_FD_204943 | JGI IMG/M metagenome (GOLD analysis project Ga0316207, IMG submission 204943) | Microbial mat bacterial communities from mineral coupon in-situ incubated in ocean water Damariscotta River, Maine, United States -... | ecosystem: Environmental > Aquatic > Marine >...
TATTTTTTAAAGTAAATGGCAATGATCAGATAACTGACTTTGGCACTGGTAATGATACTCTGTCATTTAACGCTAATGTTTTTGCTACGGCAGAAGATGCTTTCGCTGCTACTGCAGATGTTGGAAGCGATGCAGTTGTTACAATTGATGCAAATAACAGTATAACACTTACAGGTGCTGCTGGTTTGCTAACAATTGATGATTTCGCAATAGTTTAATTATAATAAAAAATCAATAAAGGAAGAAGGGCTATTTATAGCCCTTCTTTTTTGTTTTTTGGTAGCAAGAAAATAATTTATATATTAAGTTATTACCCATATGAAATCACAAGAAAAACATATGGAATCAATCGAGGATAAAAGGAAAAATGAGAATTTTCCCGTTGCATCATTTATTCTCCCTAAAAAGATAAGATCTAAAATAATTAATTTCTATAACTTCGCCAGAGTTCTTGATGATATTTCCGACAATGGGGAAATAGATAATAATGAGCGATTAAATAACTTATTAAACATCAATAAATCATTAATAGAAGAAGATATAAACTCAATGGATGAACATTGTCTTGCTTACCAAAATATGGTTAATGATGGCATAATTAACAAAAGGCATGGTCTTGCTCTTATTTCGGCCTTTATACAAGACACAACCACTACCAGATACGAAACATGGGATGGGCTAATAGATTATTGCATGAGATCTGCGGCACCTGTTGGAAGGGCCGTTTTGGAAATAAATCAGGAATGGAATGCTGATATAGATGCTTCAGATTCAATATGTAATGTTCTACAAATATTAAATCACCTGCAAGATGTAAAGTCAGATTTAAAAGAAAGAAACCGTATATATTTTTCTTCTCAACTATATGAAAAGGAGGAATATCTTTCTCTGGATGAATCAAACCATGTTGTTAATAATATGAAAATAACTGCATTGAACGAAGTTAACCACATGCTTAAGAAAGGATATGAGTTACCTAAATCATTAAATAGCAGAAGACTAAAAATTGAAATTTTTACTATTCTTGAAATTGCAAAGTTACTTTCTAAAAAGCTACGAAAGGAAGATATTCTTGCTAAAAAGGTTAAATTATCCAAACAACAATATTTTACATGTTTTGCTAAAGCTTTCTTTAAAGGGATTATTACAAAATCAAATACTGGTTCTGGATACAAGAAAATAGCTTTTATGTCCAAAAGTTCTTTCATAGCACCATTGTTGAAACTACCGAAAGAAAGACGTGATGCTATGCTGGCATTTTATGCTTATTGCAGAATCACGGACGACAATATAGATGATGAAAAAGACAAAAATCTGGCAAAGCAAAATCTTGATTTCTGGACAGAAGAAACCAGGAAACTTTATATTGAAGATATTGATAATAACCAAAGTAATTTATATCCATCACACCCTGTTACCAGAGCATTATATCCAGTAATTAAAAAATATATGATTCAAGAGGAAATTTTACTTGAAATGCTTGAAGGTCAAAAGATGGATCTTGATAATCTAACTATAAAGCCTACATTAGAGGTTTTAGACCAGTATTGCTTTAGAGTAGCTTCATGTGTAGGCCTTTGTTCCATTAATATATTCGGCTATAGTAATTGCGAAACTGAAAAATTTGCTATTCATCTTGGGAAAGCATTACAGCTAATAAATATTATGCGTGATGTCAAAGAAGATGCTGAAAATGGAAGAATATATTTACCACTGGAACTTCTACAATCATATGATCTTGCTGGGCTAACGCCTAAAGATATATTATCTGGATATGAAGAAATAAATGATGGATTAAAAGAGGTTGGTAAAGAACTATCAAAAATAATAGATTTCCACATTGAAAGTGCTATGGACTCTTTAAAGGAAGAAGATAAAGATAACATGCTGCCTGCTTTACTTATGTATAAAGTATACAATAAATATTATGACTTAATAAAAGACAATAACTATAATATTAGCGGTGATAGAGTTAGAATCAGCCTGATTCAGAAATATAAAATAGCCTTTAGTTAGCTAAATATTAGTTACAAATAATAGAACACCTATAATTAATAGTAATCCATAAATATATTTATTAAATTTTTTCACAGATATCCTATTATGTATAATATTTCCTAAAAAATAACCTAAAAGCACAACAGGAATAGAGATTGCTGAAATAGATATAACCTCCCTACTCCAGAAACCTGATGAATAATGCCCTAACAATATTAATATTTCAGTTACTATAAAATATCCCTGTATTGTAGTTCTGAATGTTGTGGGGCTCCACTGCCTTAACGTACCATAAATTATAATCGGAGGACCGCTTGTATTATACGCTCCTCCCAGAATTCCTGATAAAAAACCAAAGAAATACGATGTTTTTTCAGTTTTTAGAATATGTGTTTTCTTAATTAATAATTTGTATAATGCAAAAGATATTATTACCAAGGCCAATAATATCTTCATTAGATTATCATTCACCCCTTTTAATAGAAAAAGCCCTATTATTATGCCTGGTATTGAAGAAATTATTAAACGTCTAGCACTGGCAAATTCAATATTTCGCCAGCTATGATAAATAATAATAAAACCAATTAATGTTGAAATTAATGCCACTATTGGAGTAGCTGTTTTAACATCTATTAATAATGCTAAAGTTGGCATCGCAAGAAGGGCATCACCAAATCCAAATATTGTTCTAATAAAAGTAGCAAAAAACAAGATAGCTAATATAAGCATTATCTGCGTATTTACATCTATCATTATTTAAACAAAACCTTAATTAATAACCATATTATTAATCACAAAAACTATTAATAATATTTCCTATAAGTTTCAAACACTATTGAATAGATTAAGTCAATATTCAAATTAGCTTTGTTAATTAATAATACCACTCCACTTTATAACAATTTGTTAGAACAAATATATACTGACTTGTTGTTGAACAATATTCATGATATAGTGCCATTTCACTTATCAAAAAATTAAATTATGAAAAAAGATAGCAATCCTAATATTTCTAAAATGCAGATATTGCTGCATATAGTAAGAAAAGCAATATTTTTAGTATCGTTATTTGTTTCTTCAATTTTAATGAAAACTTATATTATTCCATATGGTTATAACATGTTAAGCATTGCATGCCTTCCAATAATGGCAAGCTGTTTACTATTATATGTTTTATGTGAATTAGTGATAGAAAGAAAAAAACTTGCTTATAAATATTTATACTATGCAATGTCAGGAATATATTTATTCTATTTAATTAACATTACTTTATTTTTTAATTATCCCGATATATTCTTAGACTTCTTATTATTTGGGAAAGCACCAATCTTTTAGAATAGTAAAACAGAAAAGAAGAAAAATGAAATATAGATTAAAACTATAGGAATGGAAGACACTAAAAAACAAAATTATCCAAAAACGATTAGAGCGATCGTAGATGATCTACGTGCTAAAGGTGAACTGGATGAGGAAAAGTGGAGGGAGTATCAGAAAAAGGGAAAATCATTTGATAGGTTCTGGATAAAAATAGGCCTATGTATTTCAATATTTTCAATATTAGAAGCTAATTTTCTACCACCTAAAATATTATCTATGACTAGTTGGTTTATTATATATTTTTCTTTATATATTATAACCTACATACAATTACAGCAAATAAGAGTTAAGAATCTATATCTTTTTAACTACGGAACTGTTCAAGAAGCTAAAATTATTAGCAGTAAATATCTTGGTCGTAGACATAATTTACACAGAATATCCTATCTCAATGGAGATACTATAAACAAGGAGACTTTTTCAAACACTGGAATTGATAAATCAAAATATCAAGAAGGTGCAGAAATAGAGATATTGGTTGATCCGATTAAAACGAATGAATCAATAGTTCTATTTGATAGGTTAAACGATTTTAAAAGAATTAATATACAAAAGGATTAGCAAAAAACTCACTTAAAAATATATTATTACAGGAAATAGCCCTTAGCCATTTCTCTCTTCATTCATAAGGATTGCATCTTGTGACATTTTGAGCCTCAAATTACTTGGATTATCTGCTTCTTTCAATGCAACTTCTTTTGAAACTTCTCCAGACTCAACTAGCTTCAAAAGACATTGGTCAAATGTTATCATTCCCTGATCTACATTCTTCTCCATAATTTCCTTTAGCTCTCTTATTTTACCCTCTTCAATGAGATTTTTAACAAGACCTTCATTGATTAATATTTCATACGCCAATACCCTGTTATTTGAAGTACCTTCAACCAGCCTTTGTGAAATAATAGATTTAAGATTTAAGGAAAGAGTTGTTTGTATTTGGAAATGCTGCTCCTCTGGAAACAGGTTGACTATCCTTTCTATCGCCTGATTGGAATTATTAGCATGCAATGTAGCAACAACAAGATGACCAGTCTCACAAAAAAGAATTGCATTTTCTAATGTTTCTCTATCTCTGATCTCACCAATCATAAGCATATCAGGGCTTTGCCTTAATGCACTTTTCAAGGCTATTCCATAAGAATATGTATCTATACCTATTTCTCTTTGAGTTATTATACAGCCCTTATGTTCATGATAATACTCAATTGGATCTTCAACAGTTACTATATGACCAATCCCGTTAGTATTTCTATAATCAATCATGGATGCAAGAGATGTAGATTTACCAGAACCTGTAGAACCCACCATTATTATAAGGCCACGTTTCTGCATAATAAAATCTGCATAAATATAGGGCAATTTGAGTTCAGCAAAAGTTGGGATTATCGACTTAATAAGCCTAATAACCATTCCTGTATATCTTTTTTGCTTAAACATATTAACACGGAATCTTTCCCCACTATCAAGAGAAACAGCAAAATTTAACTCCATTGTTGATTCAAACTCATCTCTCTGGTCTTCATCAGTAAGATCATTCACAAGTGCTTCAATGTCATTCTCGTCAAGTGGAGGAACATCCATCGCGACTATTTTACTTTCAATTCTAAGACTTGGTGAACATCCATGAGTTATGAATAAATCTGAACCATTTGCTACAACTACTTGCCTAAGATAAGGAGATATTATATTACCTACCATCTAGAATCCCCCATCATCGCTACTAGGCCTATTTCTTTCCATATTGCTGGCACCCATATTATTTTGTGCTGGATTTTGGTTATTCCCACCACTTGAATTACTATCTGATGAATATGAAGAAACCTTACTGGCATCAGATTCAACAGTTTCATCATCCTTAATATTAAGTGCAGCTTTAGCAGCAGGCATATCAATTATACCTTTTTCATATAATCCAAATACACTATCTTTCATTGTACGCATACCAACTTTGGAACCAACTTGCATCAATGAATAAATTTGAGGCATTTTTCCTTCTCTAATAAGATTTCTTATTGCAGGAGTACCAAGTAAAATTTCCAGCGCAGCAACACGCCCTTTCCCATCTTTTGTTTTTATCAATGTTTGTGCAATAATACCTTCAATAGAAGTAGATAACATTGACATAATGAGTGATTTATCTCCTGCTGGAAAGGCGTCGATTATCCTATCCATAGTTTTTGCCGCTGAGTTAGTATGCAATGTACCCATAACCAAGTGACCCGTTTCCGCCGCAGATAATGCAAGCTCAATAGTCTCCAAATCACGTAACTCACCAACCAGAATCACATCAGGATCTTCCCTAAGGGCACTTTTCAATGCCCTTGCAAATGAGACTGTGTTTTTACCTAATTCTCTATGATTTACCAGCGACTTCATCGATTTATGAACAAACTCTACAGGATCTTCGATTGTAAGGATATGCTTATTCATATTCTTATTGATATAGTCAATCATGGCCGCAAGAGTAGTTGACTTACCACTACCAGTAGGACCGGTAACAAGCACAAGACCTTTATGAAGTGTGGCAAGTTTTTTAATGATTTCTGGTGTTCCTAACTGCTCCAAAGTAAGAATTTTTGTTGGAATACTACGAAAAGCTGCAGCTGGACCTTTCAAAGTATTGAATGCATTAACACGAAAACGTAAATCTTCACCAAATTGTATTGCAAAATCAATTTCCAATTCTTTCTCAAATTCTGCTCTTTGATTCTCAGTCATTATTGAATATAGAACACTTTTGATATCATCAGCTGTGAGAGTATCAGTTTTTAATGACATAATGTCGCCATTAATTCTCATTAGAGGAGGTGAATTTGGAGAGAGATGTAAATCAGATGCATTATTCTTATTTGCATGCATTAATAGCTCTGTTATTTCCATATGACCTCTCTATTTATTTATGAATCAGCTTTGCCGCAATATTGTCTATTTTTCTTTGAATTACTGTTGCTGGCACAGGAAGTTTCTTCCCTCTTCTCGCGGCATAAAGCAGTTGTTGGTATATTTTTCCTGCAGATTCAAGATCCTTAACATGCTCAAGAACTAATGCCAGATTATATCTATACTGGTTATTTTCAGGATCAAGCTTAACTGCCCTGACTAATTTCCTGATAGCCTTTTTATATTGCTTCCTATCAGTATAAATAAGACCAAGCTGTTCTGGTAGCGGAGCAAATTCAGGATTAGATATCTCAAGCTTTTGCAGCTGTTTAATAGCATCATCACTTGCCTCCTGACCAGCCAGAACCAGGAAATTATTTAATACATCCCAATTTGATTGATCTTCTTCCAAAAGATCAAGATATATTTCTTTAGCCTGATCAAATCTCTGCATCATTTGATAAATAGTTGCCAGACCAAATCTTGCCTCAAAATTCTTTTCATCTTGTGAAAGAGCCATTTTATAATATGCAATAGCAATGTCATTATCTCCCGATTCCATTGCCTCGTAAGCCTTCCCTATATTATCAAAAACTTTGTTTTCTTTATCCTGACTATGTAACTTTATCCCGACATCCGGTCTATTATTTGATTTTATATCTTCATCCAGAAATTCAGGCAAAGCAGGGTTACTATTACTTCTGTTAATATTGACATTCTCAACAGGTTCTATCATTGACTTTTCTTTAACTATCTTATTAGCAGGTATTTTCTCTAATACTTCAACAACTTCTTCAGACAATTTAGGCTTATTGTTATATTTAGAAAGTTTATCATTAGCCTTTTTATTTTCTTCTACCTTATCCAGTTTATCCAGTATTTCCATTTTTTTGGAATATTCTGCATTTATTCTTTCAATTTCCTTCTCATATTCTTCTTGAGCAGAATCAATTTTCTTACGCTCTAATGATTCGACTTCTTTAATTTCTACCAAGCTTTCTTTTGAAATCTCTGGAGATAATCTATAATCTCCATCAGGATTTATTTTTTTTATGTCCAAACCACCAGTTTTTATATTTGACTTAGTCTTGAGATCATCACTAGATATAACTGACTTTTGAGAAGATTTAGTACTCACACCCTTACTTAAATTATCACCAACTTCTATAACTTCCATATCAGGAAGTTCATTTAGTTCTGGCAAATCAGGTAACTCAGGCAACTCTTCATCTACATTTTCTGCAACGGATATTTCAGTATCATCAACTGATTCAATTACATTCTTATTATTTTCTACAATTGGTAATTCAAATGAATCCCCATTCTTGGACCCTTCTGTAGATTCTGTTTTTTCACTAACAATATTGTCTTCACTTGAAGCCACAATATCTGTAGTAGCTTCAATTCTCTGTATATTTTCCTGTTCAGGATTCTCTTCAGCTATATTTTGCACTTCTAAAATTTTTACTTTATCTTCGCTATTAATTGAAGCTGATATTTCTTCCAATTCCACATCAGGAATTCCTGCTTCAGGCTGATACTCCTCCTCTACTGCCAGAAGATCATCTGACATATCCATCATTTTATTATCAAAGTCACTATCGGCAAAGTCTAAAGCATCCGAATTATTAGACTTTTCAGATACTATCTCTGGTGGAGATATTAATTCACTATTTTGATAAGAATATGAAATTGATGGGAAAAACAATATAGAGCTTGCAAGCATTAAGCTAAAAAAAGATTGTTTTTTTACATTTCCGTCAAAAATAGCCTTAACACCATTATTAGACATACCCTGTTCTCTATTAAGCGAACAAATCATGAAAATTCCCATTATTAATACACACAATTCATATTAATAATATATATCTATATTTTTTTCCTATATACATTTAATAATGTTATATCTTTTTAATATACAAATCTTATTATTTAGCCATTGTTAAAATGACACATAAATTTAGGATAAACATAAACTAGAGAATAAAGAAATAATGTCACTATTTAAAGCAAGCAAGCCTCTTATATACAAACTTGATCCTGAAAAAGCCCACAACACGGCTATCTCCCTTCTAAAAAGAAACCTAGTACCGTCTCAAACGCAATATTTACATCCAAATCTAGAATCAACAATACTTGGTTTAGACTTTAAGCACCCTGTTGGACTAGCTGCTGGATTCGATAAAAATGCCGAAGCTATACCTGCGCTTTTCAATCAAGGATTCTCCTTTATTGAAGCTGGTACCGTTACACCAATTGCCCAAGATGGAAATGACAAACCCAGACTTTTCAGACTTGAAGATGATGAAGCAATAATTAACAGAATGGGCTTTAATAACAAGGGAATTGAGTATTTTCATAGGAATATAAAAAAGGCAAAACTAAAAAGCAGAAAGTCAATAATCGGTGCGAATATAGGAAAGAATAAAAATAGCCCAAATGATGCATCAGATTATTTAACATTGCTAGATAAAATCTATGGTGACAGTGATTATATAACTATAAATATTTCTTCACCAAACACACCAAATCTAAGGCAGTTACAGAAGAAAGAAACATTAGAGGAATTATTAAAGGAGATCACTGACAAGAAAAAGGAACTTTCCGATAATTTAGAAAAAAATATTCCTATATTATTAAAAATAGCACCTGATTTAAATAAAAATGATTGCAATGATATTGTTAATGCAGTTATGAAATATGACATTAGCGGCATCATAGTCAGTAACACCACTATTTCCAGACCGGAATCATTAAAAAACAATAATAAAAATGAGCAAGGAGGATTAAGCGGCAAGCCAGTATTTGATTTATCCACAGAAACCTTGAAGGAAATATATAAATTATCAGGTGGCAATATACCATTGATAGGCGTAGGTGGCATATTTAATGGATTTGATGCATACAAAAAAATAAAATCAGGTGCATCTCTAATACAAATATATAGCTGCCTTATATATGAGGGATTTGAAGCTATAAATAAAATAAATAAAGAACTCTCTGAATTACTGGAAAAGGATGGCTTTGCTAATATTAGTGAAGTGATTGGATCAGATATAAGTTAAAAAATTAAAAAATTCAGCTTTTTCTTGACTGTTATACTTATATTGGTTATTTATTGCCACTCTTTTGTGCTGAGTATAATATTAGCACTTGAAATTAAGAAAAATATTAAATAAGAAAACAATCTATAGGGTATAAGTAATGTCAAGACGTTGTGATTTAACAAATAAATGTGCTCAATTCGGTAACAATGTATCGCATGCACAAAACAAGAATAGAAGACGTTTTAGCGTTAACCTACAAAATGTAAGCTTGGAAAGTAATGCTCTTAAACAGTCCATAAAGCTAAAAATTGCAGTTAGCACTCTTCGTTCAATAGATTTTAAAGGTGGACTTGATAATTACCTTACTTCTACATCAAATTCAAAACTATCTGAAAAAGCTGTTGTTCTAAAGAAGAAAATCAATAAAGTTCTTGATCAAGAAAAGTCAGCTGAAAAATCTGAGAAAGCAAAAGCTGCTTAAACTGATAATACAGATTAACAATATTTAAGAGGGCTTAATTGCCCTCTTTTTTTGTTATTTATTTGTTAAAAGTTAAAAATACTATAATATAAATTTAATATTTTCTATTCACCATATATTTTAGTACGATTTAGCAATGAATAAAGAACAGAAGAAGATTCCTTCAGAGAAGAAGGGAAAAAGAATTATTGTAGAAAGAAAAAAAGAATTGTCTGAAGAAAACAATCCTGAAATGGAAGCAGAAATACAGAAAGTCTTGGGATATGCATCTGAATATATAAAAAGAAAAAACTATAAAGAAGCCGAGAATATATACAGAAAAATTCTTACATCCTCACAAAATCATCCAGAAACGTTACTCAGATATGCAAGTTTGTGTAAATCACTTTCACGCCTTAATGACGCAGAAGCACTTTTACGTAGGGTGATTACTACTTCAACACCAGACCATACTATATATAATTTATTTGCTACCATTCTTGGCAATCAGAATAAAACAAAAGAAGCAATTGAATATCTTAAGAAGTCTATCGAATTAAAACCTGACTTTATAGATGCATATATTAATCTTGGCAGCATATATTTCAGACTAAATAAATTAAAAAAAGCAGAACTAGTATATAAGCAAGCGTCTGACATTAACCCAAATCATGTGCTGTTACTTAACAATATGGCCACATTACATAAAAGATATAAAAATTATGATAAGGCCGAAGAATTATACAATAAAGCTTTGGAAATAAATCCGGCATCTGCTGAAGTCCTTAGCAATCTTGGCGATATTTACGGACATAGAATGCAGCTGAATAAAGCAGAAGAAGTTTTGCTGAAAGCTTATGAGATAAGTCCACAAATTCCTGAAATAAGCGCAAATCTTTCTATTTTATACAAGAAACAATCCAAATATGAAGAAGCACTATCATATGCTAAGGTAGCTCATGATATCGATACTAATAATATAGCATTTAAAGCCCTATATGCAGACATTCTATACGTAAATAAAAATGTAATTTACGCGATAAAGTTGTATGAGGAGGTACTTTCAAAGAACCCAGGTAACGTAAAAATATTATCAATGTTGGGAACATGCTATAGAGTTATACAGGACAATAGAAAGTCTATAGAATATTTCAGAAAAATTCTTGATTACATTCCAAATGATGAAAATGCTATAATTAATATATCAAAATTTTGTACAAATGAAAAACCAGAGATATCAACTGAAGAAGCAATAGAACTTCTTGAAAATACATTAAAGAAGAATCCTGATAGCTATAGGATAAAACATTTACTTGCATCACTAGAAAAAGAGAAAATTGACAGATGCACAAAAGAATATGTAGAAGATGAATTTAATAGATTCGCAGAAAGTTTTGATACTGTACTACAACAAAGCCTTGGCTACAAGATACCAGATATATTATATGAGACAATAAAACCACACATGGAAGAAAATACTGAAATTCTTGATCTTGGCTGCGGTACAGGACTTTCAGCTATTCCATTTAGGCCCCTAAATCCTACTGTAACAGGGATAGACCTATCTGAAAATATGCTGGCAAAAGCGGAATCCCGAGGTATATATAAAAAACTTATTCACGGAGATATTACAGAGGAAATTGATAATATTGACCAAATATTTGACCTTATAATATCTACAGATACACTTATTTATATAGGAAAATTAGATAATTTATTTGAGAAAATATATAGCAAGCTTAAAAATAATGGTTTATTTGCGTTTTCTACAGAGGCAAATAATCAAGAAGAACAATATGTTATATCACCATCTGGCAGATTCAAACATTCACACACTTATATTAAAGATCTATCTCAAAAGAATAACTTTAAAATAATTGAGTCCAAAGAAGTAGTAATACGAACAGAAGGCTCAGAGCAAGTTAAAGGATTTATTTACATTTTAAAAAAATAATAGCCTAAAACATCAATAGATAAAATTTTAACTAAAATATTTGTATATATTTCCTAGTTTTAGAGGGGTTTCCAGCTATTGACATCTACAATTAATACGTGCATAATTAATGGTGATGGACAAGTAGTCTGTCGGTAGCATGTAGCTACAGCGTTATTTTTAACGTTTTTTTATTTATATATTTCCAAGTAGGAGAATATTATGGTAGGTATAATTTCAAACACGGCGGCATTGTTCGCCCAACGTAATCTAGAATCAGCATCAACTCAGTCACAATCATCTATTGCTCGTTTATCGAGTGGTAGTAGTATTGTAAAAGCATCTGATGATGTTGCTGGTTTAGCGATTGGTACAACACTAGCAACAACAGTTTCAAGTTTAAGAACAGTTTTGAGTTCAACAGCTCAAGCTGGATCTTTACTTTCTATTGCTGATGGTGGTCTTCAAAATATCAGTGATATTTTACAAAGACAAAAATCGCTAGCGGTACAAGCGAATACAGGTTCACTATCTAATAATGAGCGTGCGTTCCTTGACCAAGAATTCCAAAATCTTGTTTTGGAGATCGACCGTCTTGTAGCAAACACTAACTTTAACGGTGTAAACTTGCTTGATGGTGCTATTAGCAGCGCAGCTAACTTAACTACTGCAACTGGTGCAACAACTGAAACATATAGCTTGAATTCTACAGCTGACTTTGTAGGTTCAGGTGCTATTCCAACAGCTGGTGTATTTAATGAAACAATAGGTAATGGTTCAGGTATTGTTGCTGTTAATTCGGTTCTTACTGAAGCTACAGTAGGTGTTGGTTCTGCAACAATTACTGCTGGTACTATACAAGGCGGTACAGGTGCTAGTTCAGTTGTTACATTCACTGGTGTAGGTGTTAATGCTGAATCTGTTGCTATTAATGGTGTTACATTTACATTTGCTACAAATGGTGCTGGTGCTTCAATAACTGACATTGGTCTTGGTGCTAGTGCTACAGAAGCTGCAACTAACCTGGTTAACGCTATCAACTCAGCAGCTGGTCAAACAGCTCTTGACGGTGGTACTGTTTCTAACGTTGGAATTACAGCTTCTAATGTTGGTGGCGTAGTAACACTTACTACTACGACTGCTATAACAGGCGGTGCCTTTAGTAAGGCGGCTCTTGATGCGACTACTATTACTACTGGTGGCTTAACAAATGGCGCTATAACAAGTACATTTGCTGCTAATGCTGCTGCTGTTGAAGCAGATACACTTGACATTAACGGTACTGTATTTACATTTGCAACAGCTGGAACAGCTAGTACTGGTACAACCATTGAAGTTGGTGGTACTAATGCAGAAACACTTACTAATATAGTTGCTCATTTAAATGATACTACTGCTAATGGTGGTCAAGGTGGCGGTAGAGCTGCTACAGTTGGTTTATTTGAGTTTTCAGCAACTGCAACTGCATTAACTGCAACTTCAAAAGCAACTGGTACAGGTACTGATACTGATGTTATCAACCTTATCCAGAATTCCGGTGGTGATGTAGTTTCAACTGATGTGAACGTTACTGGTGGTGCTGTTGAAGTATTAAATGCTAACTCAGCAACAACTTTTGATCCAACTCTTCAAGGCGCTTTAACTAACTTTACAGCTGAATATGTAGCTGGTTCTGTAGGCGTAGCTGATAACTTTACTTCAAACAGCATCAAATTTACTGTAGAAGTTGGTGGAAAAACTTATGAGTCTGATGCATTTGCGTTAGGTGGTGGTGCAGTAACTAATGGTGTTGGTACAGGTACAGGTACAGGTGGTTTAGGTCAGGTATTTGATGATGGTATTTCAAGTACGATCCGTTTCTTCCAAGTTGGCCAAGGTGCTGCTGCTAATGAAGAAGCTGGTTTTACAATAGCTATTGACCCTGCTCATAGTACTAATATCACTGATCAGACAACTGCTGCAGCTCTTGCTACAAGTATTCAGTCAGAGCTTGATACTGCGAATGTAACTATTAACCAAAGTCGTGAACTTGCTAGTTTTGATGCAACTGCTACTGTTGGTACAGCTCTTGAAGGATTAGCAGATTCTGATATTTTATTAGAATCAGATGCTTATGCTACAGATGGTACAATAGGAAGTATAGGTGCATTTACAGTTAGTCGTTCTGCTAATACAATTACGACTACTATAGATGATATTGTTTATACTGCTGATTTGACTAATTCAGATCCTACAGCAGCTAATGATGATGTTACTTATGACTCTAGTGCAAAGACTATAACTACTGATGGTACTTTAGTATTTACTACTGCAGACTCTACTGACGGAAGACAGTTAAGAATTGATATTGATTCAGTTACAACAGCTGCTGCTGCAACTATTGATATCAGTACAGATGCTGGAGAAACCGCTCTTTCAAATGCATTAAACACTGCATTTGGCACAAGTGGTGGACAAGGTGGTTTAACTTTCCAAGTTGGTACTACTTCAACTGACTCTATTAGCCTTACTCTTGCTAGTGCTGCTACAAGCAGTATATATAAAGATGATACTGGTACGGTTCAAACACTTGCTGTTACAACAGCGGCTGGTGCAATTACTGCATCAGACGTTCTTGATAATGCGATTAATACAATCACATCATTAAGATCTACAGTTGGTGGTCTACAATCAAGATTTGACTTTGCTGCTGCTAATATTCAGTCTTCTATCCAGAATACTGAGGCTGCAAGATCAAACTTCCTTGATGTTGACGTAGCTGCTGAGTCTACATCTTTTGCAACAGCTCAAGTTAGACTTCAAGCTTCTATTTCGGTATTAGCTCAAGCTAACCAGCTTCCGCAAAACTTACTGAAACTAATCGGATAATATCTGGTTATAAGACAGTGGTAGTTTTTCTGCCACTGTCTACTTTGCTAATAATAAGATTATCAAAGTAATAGAAAAAGAGGAGAAAGAAATGGAAAATATAAATATAGTAAATAACAATAACGGCTTTTCAGGTATCGCACAAACTAAAGATACCGCTTCGTCAGCTGAGATAGCTCTTTCAAAAGTTCCTGAATCAAACAAAGCATCAGAAAATAATGTAGAGCGTGATCCAAATCAAGCAAGATTTGAAGCAGTAAAACAAGCAGCACAAAAAGTGCATAGCAAATTACCTTTCTCAGCACTAAATGCACGATTCACAATATACCGTGATACATCTTCAGAAAATCTTGCATATGTAACAAGATTTACAAATCTGGATAGTGGTGAAGTTAAAATAATCCGTGAACCGGAACTACTGTCAATAGGTAGTCCAGGCAATGGTGCAGTTCTAAACGGATTAATCTAATATATAGTTTTTTCTATATATATTAATTATGCAAACTGATATAATTAAGAAAGTTTGCAGGAGGATCTTTTTATGGCAATACAATTAGGAAATATAGTCTCGGTTGGAGACAAACAAGTTGGAAGCGGTATAGTTTCAGGTCTTGATTCTGCTGGTTTAATAGAAGGACTGGTTTCTGTTAAACAAATTCCAATTGACAATCTTAATAGTGATATTGAAAGAAATGATCTTAAACTAACAAAATTTAATGAACTAAAGGATATATTAGAGAATTTTAAAACATCTGTTGATTTTCTTAGAAACCCACCAGGAATATCAAATGCCTCAAGCAATATCTTTGAGTTCCGAACAACCTCTCTTACGTCATCGGCATTAACGACACCAGAATCATATGCGACAATTTCTGCTGATCCGGGTGCTTCAATTGGCGATGTAAGACTCTCAGTAGGTAATATTGCAAAGGCTTTGTCCCAAAGAACAGATGCATTTACAAGCCAGACTGCAAGCATTACTGAAGCAGCAGGCGGAACTACAGCAGGAAGCTTCTCTGCGGGGACCTTCCAGTTAGCGTCTAAGATAGCTTCTCCTACTGCAGTATTTGCAGCTGGATCTGACTCACTTAGCTCTTCTGAATATAGCGTTGTTGGCGCAGCGGGAACTTCAGTAATAACAGCAGAAGGAATAAATAATATTACAGCCGTTTCGAGTGGAGATCCAAGCCTGATTGGTGCAGTCACTGGAATAAGCGGAACATTTACAACAGACCCTACAAATTCATTAGTGCTTTCAGCAACAGTAAATGGACGTGTATACACATCTAACGCTATTGCAACAAATGGAGGTGGTGGTAGCGATTCTATAGCGGCCAATCAAACAATAACCTTTTCTAATAGCACTACAGAAACATCTTTCCAGATTCAAACTGGAGTCAGTGACTACGTAATTAATAATTCACAAATAAATGCAGATGCATTTGTAACAGCACTTAATGCGGATTTAGCAAGCCAAAGCATCTATCAATCAAGAGAAATTGGTAATTTTAATGGCTCTAATATACAAACTGTTTTAAATGGACTATCAAGTAGTAATGTAAAACTTAATAGTAACGCTTATGATACTTCAGCAAATCACGGAGATATAGAAGGCTTTACAGTTACTGCTCCAACTTCTGCTGGTGCTAATGATGCATCACTAAGTACGGTTATTAACGGAGAGACATATCAGGTAACAGGACTAGGCCAACCAAGTATAATTTCAGTTACAACTGGTCTTGGAGATTCTGATTATGCATCTAATGGAACTGATCTGGAAACTACATTTACAGGTGGATATACAAATATAACAGCTGGAGCTACGGGAGATTCAAATCTCTATGGAACAATATCAGGTTTTGCAGCCACATTTAATGACAATGGTGGCTTTCCTAACAACAGGGTGAGCTTTACCGTTAACATAAATGGAACTGCTTATACGGCAGCCAATGTCAATATTGACGCAGGCACAGACCAAATAGCTACAGGAGCAATTACTTTTACTGATGGAGATACTTCATTTGATGTAACAGTTGCCGATAACACAGCCCTAGTTATTACAGATCAGGCAACTGCAGATACTGCAGCCGCTCTATTTACCTCTGGACTGGCAAATTATGAAATAAACCAAACACGTGAATTAAGTAATTTTGATACCACTAAAACTACTGGCACTGCATTTGATGGTATTAGTAGTACAAACATATTACTAACAAGAGATGATTTCAGCACAACAATTGAAGATGGTACCTTAGGTCAATTCTCCATTACTCATGTTGGAGTTGATGACAACACATTATCAGTTTCAATTAATGGTGAAACTTATGAAGCAACTGGATTATTAGACTCGCAAACAGCAAATATCACCCTTACAAGCACAACAGATACAAATAATACATTAAAAATAAATATAAGCGACGCAGGTCTTGGCGCTCTAGATTTATCGAGTCAGG